>ERZ1740059.1763-NODE-1763-length-10755-cov-7.259907_pt1 | contig 10755 bp, 9 predicted proteins | sample MGYA00581744_ERZ1740059 | MGnify/ENA primary metagenome ERZ1740059 (study PRJEB43018, sample SAMN04849738) | marine metagenome | isolation source: floating plastic debris | place: Pacific Ocean | collected 2008-08-28 | study: EMG produced TPA metagenomics... | reverse complement strand
CACCCCCGCGCCCTGACGTGCGGCTACGGCAGCGCTTCTTCGCCCGCGACGCGATCGCCGTCGCCCGCGCGCTCCTCGGCCAGGAGCGGCGCTGCGGCGAGGTGCGCCTCCGCGTGACGGAGACCGAGGCGTACCTTTCGGACGATACGGCATGCCACGCACACGGCGGCATCACGCCACGCACCGAGGTCATGTTCGGACCTCCGGGGCGCGCCTACGTGTACCTTTGCTACGGGTTGCACCAGATGTTGAACGTGGTTTGCGGTGCCGAAGGCGAGGGAACCGCCGTGCTGGTCCGTGCCGCGGAGCCCCTCGCGGGTCTCGACGTCATCCGCGCGCGACGCGGGGGCAGGAGCGGGCCCGTGCTGCTGACGGGGCCGGGCAAAGTCGGCGCCGCGCTGGGCGTCGACACGTCCTTCAGCCATCACCCGCTCTACCGGGCCGGTGGCCTCGAGGCGCACGCGCGACCGCAAGCGGAGGACGTGCTGGTGGGCCCGCGCGTCGGCAGCGACTACGCCAGCCGCGCCGACCGCGAGGCGCCGCGGCGCTTCGCGCTGGCCGGCACGCGATGGGTCAGCGCGCCGAAGGGTACGCTCCGAGCGGAAGCCGCTCGCGAGGTGAGGGCATGAGCGACGATACGCACAGTGACGCGACCACCGAGGGGATCCGAATCGAGGTCCAGTCCTTCTATCTCGAGGCGCGCTCACAGCCGGCCGCCAACCGCTACGTCTTTGCGTACCGCGTGCGCATCTCGAACGTGGACCACGACGGGCCGGTGACGCTGAAGACGCGCCACTGGGTCATCACGAACCAGCTGGGAAAGCGGGAAGAGGTGCGTGGCGCCGGCGTCGTCGGGGAGCAGCCCGAGCTCGCACCGGGCCAGAGCTTCGAATACACGAGCGGCGCCATGCTGCAGCCGCCTCGCGGCACGATGCACGGGAGCTATCAGATGCACCGTCCGGACGGGCGGGTGGTCGAGGCGCAGATCGCCCCCTTCGGCCTCTCCGTCCCCTTCTCGTTGAACTGAGGCCCGCGCCCCGCGCGTGCTGGGCGGCGTGCCCGCCCCGGGTTCGAACGGCGTGCCCTCACGGCCACGCCCCGCGCGGCGGGGCCGGGCGGGGCGTGGGCGTCTCACGTTTGCTGGTGACCCCAAGGGGATTCGAACCCCTGTTACCGGCGTGAGAGGCCGATGTCCTAACCACTAGACGATGGGGCCGTGGGGTGCGCCCTGACGGGCGGCTCGGGGACTAGGATTCGAACCTAGATAGCCAGAACCAGAATCTGGAGTCCTGCCATTAGACGATCCCCGAAAGAGCGGCTCTCCAGCGAGAGCATCCGCGGGGTCGGGCCCCGCGAGGGCTGGAGTAGCTAGCCTTCGGGCCGCGGCCTGTCAAGGCAGCACGCCGGAATGCCGCGCGCGACGCCGCCAGACCCCGGCGCGGGTATATTCTTTACTTAATCGATGTATAATAAGCGAATTTTTCGTGAATGAATTCAAATATCTGTACGCGACCCAGCTAAACCACACTTGACCACCGCGGGAATCGCGCGAGGATCGGGCCCATGAGCGCCGGAAGCTGGAAGGAGCGCCTCGGGGACGCGGTCCCGGAGACGCTGGCCCAAGAGATCGACGTCTTCGAGGAGCAGATTGCTCGAAAGAAGTCGGGACGCATGGACGAGAAGCTCTTCGCCGAGACTCGCCTGCGCCGGGGCGCCTACGGCCAACGCTACGACAACGGTCTCCGCAACGACGGTCGCGGTCAGCGCCGCCTCGCCTTCCCTTCGGACGCGACGAAGGGGGTCGATACGGTCTTCGACGCGCCGGGCATGCAGCGCATCAAGAACCCCTACGGCCTCGTGACCGCGGACCAGATGGAGGTCATGGCCGAGTGCGCGGAGGAATACGCCGACCGCATCCTCCACGTGACGACGCGGCAGGACATCCAGCTTCACTTCGTCCACGTCGAAGACACTCCGGACATGCACCGCCGCCTGGCCTCCGGCGGCAGCACGACGCGCGAAGCCTGCGGGAACTCGGTGCGCAACATCACCGCCTGCGTCTACGCCGGCGTCTGCAGCTCCCAGTCCTTCGACGTCACGCCCTACGCCGAGGCCGCGAAGGAGTTCCTCCTCGGCCACCCCGACGTTCAGGACTTCGGGCGCAAGTTCAAGATCGCGTTCAGCGGCTGCCACGACGAGCCCTGCGGCCTCGTGACCTTCCACGACCTCGGCGCCGTCGCGAAAGTTCGCGAGGTGGACGGCGCGTGGAAGCGCGGCTTCGAGCTCGTCGTGGGCGGCGGCCTTGGTGCCGTCCCCGTCGAGGCCAAGGTGCTGACGGAGTTCTGCCCCGAAGAAGAGCTGCTCCCCCTCACGCAGGCGGTTTGCCGGGTCTTCGCGCGACTCGGCGAGAAGCAGTCCCGGGCCCGGGCCCGCATCAAGTTCTTGGTCCAGAAGACGGGCATCGAGGAGTTCCGGCGCCTGGTCGCGGAAGAGCGCGCCCTGCTGCGACCCGATCCGCGCTGGACCGCATACCTCGAGAACCTCTCGGGCCAGGACGTGGCGGGAGTCCGACCTGCGGGCCCTCTCCCGGAGGACGTATCGCCGGACTTCGCGCGCTGGGCGGCGACGAACCTCCGGCCCCAGGCCCAGGAGGGCTATTTCGCGGCCACGGTGACCTGCCCCCTCGGTGATTTCACGGCGGACCAGGCGCGGGGCTTCGCCGCGCTGATGCGCCGCTACACGGGCGACAAGAGCTGCCGCCTGGCCGTGGATCAGAACGTCGTCTTCCGCTGGTTGAGCGGAGCCGACGCGCCGGCCTTCTACGCCCGGCTGCAGGAGCTCGGCGTGGCCGACCACGGCGCCGGCACCCTCCTCGAGCCCACGAGCTGCCCGGGCACGGACACCTGCAAGCTGGGCATCGCGTCGAGCCGCGGCCTCACGGGCGAGCTCCGGCGCCGGCTCCGCGTCCTGGACGACGCCATCGACCCCGACGTGAAGAAGCTACGCATCAAGGCGAGCGGCTGCTTCAATTCCTGCAGCCAGCACCACGTCGCGGACCTCGGGTTCATGGGCGTCGCCCGCAACGTGGGCGGCCGCAAGGTGCCCCACTTCAACGTCGTCCTCGGGGGTCAGTGGACGCAAAACGCCGGCAGCTATGGCCAGGTCGTCGGCGCGGTGCCCTCGAAGAACGTGCCCGACGCGGTGAAGGTCATCACCGACGCCTATCTGGCCGAGCGCGAGGACGAGGAGTCCTTCCAGGCCTTCGTGCGGCGCGTCGGAAAGGGCCACGTGAAGAAGCTGCTTCGGCCCCTGATGAAGCCTCCGAGCTACGAGGAGAGCCCGGACCACTACCGGGACTGGCGCGACCCGCGCGAGTTCGGCATCGGAGACCTGGGCGTCGGCGAGTGCGCCGGCGAGGTGGTGCCCTGGGTCGAATACGGCCTCCAGACCGCGGAGCAGGAGCTCGACGCGGCCCAGGCACACGACGAGGCGGGCCGCTTCGCGGACGCGAGCCGCGCGGCCTTCGGCTCCATGATCACCGCGGCGCGCGCGCTCCTCGAGCACCTCGAGGTGCAGGTCCGGAAGGACCCGGAGGACGTGGTCGAGAAGTTCCGCACGCATCTCCACGAGACGAAGCTCTTCCACGACCCCTTCGCGAAGGGGAAGTTCGCGACCTATCTGCTCGCGATGCGCGCGAGCGGCCGCTTCGAGGCGGACGCCGCCGAGCTCGCGCACCGAAACCTCGACGAGGCCAACCTCTTCCTCGAGGCCGCCCACGCCGCCTACGCCCGGCTGACGGCCGCGGCCATCGCGGCGGGCAAGCGCCCCTCGGAGGTCGCAGCCCGCGACCTCGGCTCGCCGGAGGCCCCGGCGCCTTCCCCCGCCGAATGACGACCTTCACGAACCCGCTCGAGACCACGATGACGACCACGTCCCTGGACCGCGCCGAACGCGTGCAGCTGAAGCTCTTCGCCACCCCGGGCGCCCCCGACGCTCCGGCGCTCATCCCGGTCTTCCACGAGTGGATCAGTGACGGCAGCCTCGAGACCGACGAGCTGCTCATCGACGTCGCCGACTACTCCCACGTGAAGGCCGGCCCCGGCGTCCTGCTCATCGGGCACGGCGCCGACTGGTCCTACGACCTCGAAGAGGAGCGACCGGGGCTGCTCTTCAGCCGTAAGCGCGCCTTCGCCGGAGACTTCCGGGCGCGGCTGGAAGACGCTCTGCGTCAGGCGCTGCGCGCCGCCGGGGTCCTCGCGCTCGACCCGCGGCTCCCCGGGCTCGCCTTCGACGCGCGCGAGCTGCTCGTGCGCGTGCCGGACCGGCTCCACGCCCCGAACGACGATGCGTCCTTCGCGGCGCTGGTCCCGCACATCGTCGGGGCGGTGCGGGCCGTGCTCGGGGAGGACGTCGGCGTGCGCGTATCGCGCGTCGCGAAAGAGCGCTCCGACGTGGCAACCGGGCCGCTCGCGGCGCGTGTCGTGCTCGAGGGCGCGCCCGCCATCGCCCGCGCGCAGGCCTGACGCGCGGCGGCGGAGCCTCGGGGCGACCGCGTTCACAGGGGCGTTGCAATTCGCCATCAAGGATTGTTCAGCACGGACGTTCTACTGGCCTAGACGAGGCCTGATGACGACCGAGATGATCCCCCCGACGGCGAACGGCGCCCATACCCTTTCCCCGGCCCCCGCTCCCGCGACGGACCGCTCCGCGAAGGCGATGATCGCGAGCGCCCCCTTCGCGGTGATGCGCGCGGATGCCGACCTCGTCATCCGGGACGTCAATCCCGCGGCGGAAGCTCTCTTCGAGCGTGCCCGCGACCACCTCCCGGTCGCTCCGGAGGACATCTGCGGGCAGAGCATCGACGTCTTCCACCAACGTCCGGAGTTTCAGCGCGCGATGCTCGCGGACCGCTCGAACTTCCCGCGGAAGGCCACGATCAAGCTGGGCGACGTCGACTTCTCTCTCCTCATCGCTCCCATCGCGACGAGCGAGGGGGAGGAGCTCGGCTTCATGGTGACCTGGCAAGACGTCAGCGCGGAGCGCGCCGAGGCCGAGCGTGAGCGTGAACGCGCTGCATCGCTGGCCCGCATCCAGGCCATGGTGGACCAGGCCCCCTTCGCGCTCATGCAAACCGATGACGAGCTCGTCATCCGCTACCTGAACCCGGCGGCCGTTGCGCTTCTCGAGCGGATCGCGAAGCACCTCCCCGTGCCGCCTTCCGAGGTTCTCGGTCAGTGCATCGACGTCTTTCATGCGAACCCCTCGCGTCCGCGCCGGATCATGGGCAACCGGAAGGCCCTCCCTCACGAGGCCACGCTGCGCTTCGGCGAGCTCGTGTACACCGTGCTCGTGAGCGCCGTGGACGGACCGGACGGCGAGGACCTCGGTCTGATGATGTCCTGGGAGGACGTCACGGAGCGCACGCGCCTCGAGAAGGAAAAGGCTGCGAGGCTCGAGGCCGAGCGGGCCCAGGCAGAGGCGGATCGCGCCCGCGTGGACGCCATCCGAAAGGCCGCGGAGCGCGCGGGTTCCGGTGAGCTGACCGTGGCCGTGCCCCGCGAGGGCGAGGGTGTGCTGGCGGAGCTGGGCGCCGCGGTCGGCGACCTCGTGTCCGCGTTCCGTCGCCCGGTGGTGGAGGTCGTCCGGAGCACGACGGCCCTCGGCGCGACGTCGTCGACACTGGGTGGCCTCGCCTCGACGCTGGCCGCGAACGCAGCACAAACGACGCAGCAGGCGGACACGGTCTCGTCGGCCGCGGAGGAGGTCTCGAGCTCCGTGCAGACCGTCGCGGCGGGCATCGAAGAGCTCAGCGTCTCCGTGAAGGAGATCGCGCAGAACGCCCGCGACGCGGCGCGCGTCGCCACGGAGGGCGTCGACGTGGCGCGCTCGACGAACGACACCGTGGGCAAGCTCGGTGAGAGCTCCGCCGAAATCGGCAAGGTCATCAAGGTCATCACCTCCATCGCGCAGCAGACCAACCTCCTGGCGCTGAACGCGACCATCGAGGCCGCACGCGCGGGCGCCGCCGGCAAGGGCTTCGCCGTCGTGGCCAACGAGGTGAAGGAGCTCGCCAAGGAGACGGCCCGGGCTACCGAGGACATCTCGCAGAAGATCGCGGCCATTCAGGTCGATACGCGCAGCGCGGTCGACGCCATCGACCGCATCAGCGCCATCATCGACCAGGTGAACACCATCCAGGGCACCATCGCGATGGCCGTCGACGAGCAGCGCGCGACGACGAACGAGATCGGTCGGTCCATCGCGGAGGCCGCGCGCGGGTCCGCGGACATCGCGGCCAACATCACGAGCGTGGCCGAGGCCGCGCGGAGCACGACGGACGCAGCCAGCGAAGCCCAGCGCTCATCGGAAGAGATGCAGGGCCTCGCGCGCGAGCTCGACGACGTCGCGCGGCAGTTCACCGTGGAGTGAGCGCCGGAGCGCCCACCGCGTCCAGCACCTCGCGCACCTTGCGCAGTACCGGCACGTCCGCCGGCGGAAAGTCGAGGCCGGCGAGCTCCTCGGCGGTGGCCCAGCGATGGTCCGCGACCCCGAGGTGCGCGATGGTGGCGTCGTCCGCCACGCTGACCCGATAAAAGAGCAGGAGCACGTCCCGCCGCTCGTAGCGGTGAAAGGTGACCTCGAGGATGCCCTCGATGCCCACCTCGATGCCGAGCTCCTCGCGACATTCGCGAACGAGCGCGTCCTCCGGGCTCTCCCCCGCCTCGAGCTTGCCGCCGGGAAACTCCCACGCGCCGGCGAGATGGGCCTTGGGCATGCGCTGGGTGACGAGCACCCGGTTCTGACGGAAGGCGACGGCGGCCGCGACCACGACGGGCATCCGAGAACGATAGGGCCTGGCGTCGGGCGGCGGGAGAATCGCCTTGAAAGCGATCGCAAGAGTCGTCGCTGGAAAAATGCAGTAGAAGGGTCTGTAGGAGAGACCCGTGGAGTTGAAGGGAGGACGCCGTTATGCGCCGGCGCTCGCCGCCGTGCTCGCCCTCCTGGGTTGGGCGGTGGTGAATGGTGCGCCCTTCGTCTATCCGGATACGCAGACGTACCTCTACCTAGGCGAGGGCGTGCTCGGACTCGAGTCGTCGGCGCCCGCCCCCGACACCGCGCCCACTCCGGATGCGGACCCGTCGGCCGCGCCCGTAGCCCTTCCGGACGCCGCCGAGCCGGACGGCGAGCGCCTCGTCCAGACGCCGCCTTCGCTCTACTACGGTGCTCTCGCCGCGCTCCCGCTGCCCCTGCCCCGTCCGTGGACGGCCGTGCTGCTCCAGGCACTCTTCACGAGCGCCCTGCTCGGGCTGGCGCTCCGCGCGTTGGCAGGCGCCTCCGCGCTCGCCTTCCTGCCCGCGCTCGCCGGGGGGCTCGCGCTGGGAACGCCCCTCGGCCTCTTCGTCGGGCTCGTGATGCCGGACGTGTGGGTGGGACTCGTCGTGCTCGGGGTCGCGTTGCTCGCCAGCCACGGTGAGCGTCTCGGTCTGGCGGGCCGCGCCCTCGCCTTCGCCGTCGCCGCCGGAGGCGCCGCAGTGCATCCTTCGCACCTGGCGGTGCTCCTGCTCCTGGTGCCCGTCACCTTCGCCCTTCGCCGGCGCCGACCCAAGGCTCCGGCGCGGCTCGTGCTCGCCGCCGCCGCCGCCGGTCTTCTCGCCCACGCCGCCCAGGGCGCCGTGCTGACGCGACACCACGACGCTCGCCTCGTGCGCCCGCCGCACCTCACGGCGCATCTCATCGACGCTGGACCGGGGATGCGCCTGGTCGAGGAGCGCTGCCCGGAGCTCGGGCTGGAAATCTGCGCGTACCGCGAGGGGCTCCCGGTGGAGTGGCGTCACTTCCTCTTCGGCTTCCCGTACGGTGGAGGCGTGACGACTGCGCAGCTGCGGCTGGCCGACGAGGACTTCGCCTTCGCGCGGGCCACCCTCGCGCACGATCCGCTGGGGGTCGTGGCGATGGGGGTCGAGGCCACCGCCTGGCAGCTCGTCCGGGTGGGCCTGACGACGGCGCCGATCCGTGCCTCCATCGGGGAGCGCGGAGCGCTCGTCACCTTCCCCGCGGCGCTGCGGGAGGACGTCGAGAGCGGGCGCTTCTACGAGGCCGACGCGGTCTACGCGCTGATCGAGGCCGTCTTCGCGGGCGTCCTGCTTCTCGCGACGCTGCTTCTCGGCGCAGGCCTCGCGGGCCGCGGTCCAGCCCGAGCGCTCGCCGCCGACGCGGATCTGCGGCGCTTCGCGAGCGTCGTGCTCTGCGGGGTCGTCGCGAACGCCGCCGTCTGCGGGATCCTCGCGTCTCCCTACGCGCGCTTCCAAGCGCGCATCGCGTGGCTCGTGCCCGCGACGGCGGCCCTGGTGCTCCTGGCCGCTCGCCATGCTTCTGCGGGGGCCATCCCGCAGCGCGAACGCCAATCGAGGGAGGGAGGGCCCCGGTGATCGAAGCGAAACCGATGGAGATTCACGACCGAGCGGACGCCACGTTCCGCGACTACCTGCGCATCGCTCGGCTCGACCACGCCACGAAGCACATCTTCGTCGTCCCTGGGATCGTCCTCGCGTTCCTGCTCCGCCCGGAGGTGGGCACGCTGCGCCTCGACCGCATCGCGCTCGGCTTCCTCTCGGCGGTGCTCATGGCCTCCGCCAACTACGTCATCAACGAGTGGCTCGACCGGGAGTTCGACCGCTTCCACCCGGAGAAGTCGAAGCGTGCGGCGGTGCAGAAGCACCTCTCGCCGGTCGTGGTCGTCGCGGAGTACGTCGCCTTCGCCGCGGCGGGCCTCGCCCTGGCCTTCTGGGTGAACACGCTCTTCGGCATCGTGGGCTCGCTCTTCCTGGCCTCCGGCCTCGCCTACAACGTGCGACCGATCCGGACCAAGGACGCCGTCTTCGTGGACGTCCTCACCGAGTCGCTCAACAACCCGCTCCGGCTCACGCTCGGCTGGGCCATGGTCGACGCGACGTCGCTGCCGCCCGCCAGCTTGCTCTTCGGCTATTGGTTCGGGGGCGCCTTCCTGATGAACGCCAAGCGGCTGGCGGAGTACCGCGACATCGTGGCCGAGCAGGGCAAGGAGCAGCTGGCGCGGTACCGGCGGTCCTTCCGGCACTACACGGAGCGACGGCTGCTCGTCGCCACGCTGCTCTACGCCCTCATGTCCGCGTTCTTCGTGGCGATCTTCTTCGTGAAGTACCGCATCGAGTACATCATCATGTTCCCGCCGTTGGCGCTGCTCTTCTGCGAGTACTTCCTGCTGGCGCTGACGCCGGACTCCGTGGCGCGCAAGCCGGAGTACCTCTTCAAAGCGAAGCGGCTTCTGGGGTTGGCCGCGCTGGTGGCGGCGCTCTTCGTCGTGGCGACGCTCGTCGATCTTCCGGTGCTCGAGCGCCTGACGACGCGCCACTTCATCGAGCTCGCCGGGCGCGCTCCGTGAGCGACCTGCTCGACCATCTCCTTCAGTACCGGCTCGTCGTCTTCGACGTCGACGGGACGCTCTACGACCAGCGCCCGGTGCGGCGCGGCATGCTCTGGCACCTGCTCCTTGGCGCGCTCCGCGAGGGGAGCCCGCGGACGATTCTGGCCCTGCGCGCGTACCGCCACGCGAAGGAAGAGCTGGCCGCACAAGAGGCCTTCGGTCACGAGGCGACGGCGCGACGACGCGCGGCGAAGGCCTCGGGGCTGTCGGAGGAAACGGTGGGCGGACTCGTCGAGGAATGGATGCGGGAGCGGCCCCTGCCGCTGGTCGCCCGCGCCCGCTTCCCCGGCGTGGTCGAGCTCTTCGAAGGCCTCCGGCGCGCCGGGCGTCTCGTCGCCGTGCTCTCGGACCATCCGGCGAAGGCGAAGGTCGACACGCTCGGGCTTCGCCCGGACCTCGTCGTGGCGGCCACGGACGCCGCAGTCGATGTACAAAAGCCCCACCCGAAGGGCCTCGAGTGGATCCTCGGCGAGACCGGCTGCAGGCCCGGCGAGGCCGTGCTCGTCGGCGACCGCGTGGACCGCGACGGCGGCGCGGCGGAGCGGGCAGGCGTCGCGTTTCTCCTCCGGGGGCCCGCCGCCCCCCCCGGGGTCCTGCACCTTCCTAGCTACCTGTCCGCCCCCGAGCAGGTCGCGTGATCACCGAGACCCTCAAGGCCGGAGGCGTCCGAGGGCGCCTCGCGCGCTACATCCTCGCCGGCGGCGGCGCGGCCGTCATCGACCTCGGGGGCTTTCTGCTGCTGCTCCGGGCCGGCCTCGCGGTCGCCCCGGCGGCCGCCCTCAGCTTCGCCATCGCGGCGGTGGTGAACTTCACGCTCTCCGCGCTCTTCGTCTTTCGTGAGCGCCCCACCTGGGCGCGCTTCGTCGCCTTCATGGCGGCGGCGGTGCTCGGCCTCGCGATCAACACGTCCGTGACCGTGCTCGCCGAAGGCGCCGGTCTCTGGAATGCGCTCGCCAAGGTCACGGGCATCGGCGTGGCCTTCCTCTTCAACTTCACCGTGAATCACGCGCTGGTCTTTCGCGCGCGGCGCGACGCACCCTGACGACGCGCTCAGGCGCTCGGGGTCAGCGCCCCGGCGAAGCGCTCGGGCACGACGGTCGGGTCCTCGAGGATCCGGCGCACGTCCGCGCGCGTTCGCTCCCGCGGAACGACGCAACCACTGAGCCCCGTGTCCGGCGCGGCGCACTCGAAGGGCTGGGTGAGGTAGGCGAGGAGTCGCTCCCGCCGCGCCGGGTCGCCGAGCGCGGCGCGCGCTCGGCGCGCCAGCGCATCGTCGCCCGTCGTGCGCCGCG
>ERZ1740059.1761-NODE-1761-length-10758-cov-9.482201_pt1 | contig 10758 bp, 11 predicted proteins | sample MGYA00581744_ERZ1740059 | MGnify/ENA primary metagenome ERZ1740059 (study PRJEB43018, sample SAMN04849738) | marine metagenome | isolation source: floating plastic debris | place: Pacific Ocean | collected 2008-08-28 | study: EMG produced TPA metagenomics... | reverse complement strand
TAACTAAGAAGCGATCATACTCTTGATGCGTAAACTGAGTAAAGTTGAAGTAAATAAAAGTTAAAGCTTCTACATCAAAATTTTTATTCAAATAACCAACATTGATAAATGGCAACTGTTTTAGCTATAGAAACTAGCTGCGATGAAACTGCCGTAGCAATTGTTAACAATCGTCAAGTTTGTAGCAATGTCGTAGCATCACAAATTTCAGTTCATAAAAATTATGGTGGAGTAGTGCCAGAAGTTGCTTCCCGATTACATTTAGAAACAATAAACTCAGCCATAGCCCTTGCTTTACACGAAGCAAAATTGGATTGGAGAGAAATTGACGGTGTCGCTGCAACTTGTGCTCCTGGATTAGTAGGGGCACTGTTAGTGGGTTTGACTGCTGCTAAGACTCTATGTATGGTGCATTCCTTGCCATTTCTAGGAATTCATCACCTCGAAGGTCATATTTATGCCAATTACTTAAGCGAAACAAGCCTTAAGACTCCATTTCTCAGCTTATTGGTTTCAGGGGGGCATACAAGCTTAATCCATGTCAAAGATTGTGGAGTTTATGAAAGCTTAGGAGCAACACGGGATGACGCAGCAGGTGAAGCATTTGACAAAGTAGCGCGGTTATTAAAGTTAGGATATCCGGGAGGACCAATAATCGACAAACTTGCACAACAAGGGGATCCAAACTCCTTTAAATTGCCAGAAGGAAGAATTTCCTTACCTCAAGGGGGCTATCATCCCTACGATGCTAGTTTTAGCGGATTAAAAACTGCGGTATTACGACTGGTACAACAGTTAGAGAAAAAAAATGCTGAAATTCCTGTAGCAGATGTCGCAGCAAGCTTCCAGGATACCGTCGCCAGAGCGCTTACTAAAAGAGCTATAACTTGTGCTTTAGATCATGGTTTGGATACTATCGCTGTGGGTGGTGGAGTCGCAGCTAACAGTAGTTTGAGAAAGCAATTGCAAGCAGCAGCAGAGAATAATAACCTGCGAGTTTTATTTCCTTCTTTAAAATTCTGTACTGACAATGCCGCCATGATCGGTTGTTCTGCCGCGGATCACCTCAACAGAGGACATACTTCTTCTTTGAGTCTTGGTGTTCAATCAAGACTGCCATTAACTCAAGTTATGGATCTGTATAAATAATGATGATGGGATTGCAATTCCTGTCAAATGCAGGGGCTAACTATTTCAATCACCCTACGGGCATATTTCGCCGGCAGCCTCAGTAAAGCTGAACATCCAGAAGGTTTGGAGGAAGCAATATTCTCGTTCTTCCTCTGTCTCCCTTCCCTTGGCAATCTCCTACTTTCCAAATTGCTTATGCCTCTCATCTCTTGTACTGCCCCAAGAGGGTAATACCCCATGACTATTATCCTTTGGCTGATTGCTCAGTTACGAATTAATAATAGAGCGGATATGATTGGCAACAGCATCTGGCTGCTCTAACATTGCTAAGTGTCCGCAGTTAGGAATTTCGATGACGTTGTCGCCGCAGTATTTAAACAAGGGGTGAAAACTAGCCAAGTGACGAACGTACTTTGGTTCCATGACTTTATCCTCGGCACCTGCTAAAAAATAAGCTGGCTGTTTAAGTTGGGATACTAATTGGGGTAGATGGTTTATTTCTTCTTCAGTTGTTGAATCAAGTAGTGCTCCTAAAGCAGCTTGAGGATCGGCGACCAAAAAATCAATGACTCGCCTACGAGCCCAATGACGTTCTAAGGGACGCGCTACAGAATTTCTAGCGATAATTAAGTCAATTAGAGGTACTTGAAATAGCCATCTGGGACGAAGTTGTAGAAACCGCTGTCCGGCAGAGCGAAATTTTTCAAATGCTTCTTTAAGATAAATCCCACCACCAGAATTGATACAGATGACTCCTTTCACTTCTTCAGGCATTTGAGTCGCTGCCCATAAAGCAATAGTGCCACCAAGAGAATGACCAATCAACCAAGCATTATTCACATTTAACTGTCTCAAGAGGACTACTAAATCCTCCATGTAGGCAAATGGGGTATAAAGCGAATTAAAAGGATTGACGGATTCCCCGCGCCTTGTAAGATTCACATCACAAGAGACGCGATTTTGGTCTTTGTCTTTTGTTTCTTTCAATTGAGATTCCCCAAAACCTCTTAAGTCATAGGAGAGACATCTAAAATCTGCCTCTAGACGCTCAATCGCAGGTTGCCAATATCCACGGCTATTAAGCCAACCGTGGATAAATACTAAGGTGTGGGTGCTGTGGACGGGAACCGTTAGCTCGTATGCGTGTGGAACGCCAAAGATCTCGATAGTTGCCATGCTTCTATCGTACCTTTAAGGACGAAAGCGACAAAACAGAAGTTTAGAACTAAACGTGTAAAAATACCTGTCAAATTTTAGCAACATAATGATGGGAAAACCGTTCCTTGGTGGAATTAATTAATTAATTTTATATGCAATACCAAAGGATATAGCGTCGTTTTGAACACTCTATTACTGGTTTGGATATGCAAGATAAAACATAAATAAGGTTAGGCTTACTACTTAATTTTTTTAATTATTAAACCGCATTTTTTTTAATGAATCAACCGAAATCAGATATTCATATACCAAGAAATCTTCCACGGACGCTTTCCGCAATTTTATGACCCAAATATTCTGGAATTAAGCTTTCGTTTGGCCCCAACAAATAAAGAATTAAACGCGTTCTTCCTCGCCAAACCAGAAGATTCGCATTTACCACTAGCAAGTCTTCGAGCCACATAGCATACATCACCTTATAGAATAACCCCGGTTGATTGTCAGCTTCAATAACTAAAGCTGGTAAATGAAAAACTGGATCTACATAAAACTCGGTTTCTACTTTTTCTAAACCAGCATCTAGATTAAATTCTACTGCTAGCATCTCTTCTACCTCGAAGCGTCCTCCCAAAGCTTCACGAATTGCACGACGGACGTTTTCCGCTGTTTTCTCCGAAAGGGGTTTACTACCACGAGATACAAGTAGTTTAATAAAAACCAGCATTGGCGGCTTGATTTGTCCATACAAACTTAAACTGTGAATTGTCAGTCCGTAAGCTGCTAAGACACCAAAAATATCGCTGAGAAGAAAAGATTGATTGCGGTAGGCGAAATGCAAAGCACTTTTACCGCCTTCGGGTTTCAGTTCGATAACAGCACGTCTGGTTTTATAGAGGCGATAGGCTAGCCGCAAATTTTGCAGTTGAATCTCACTGCTGACAAATTGCTCGTAAAACTGGGGAAACGACTTATTAAAGCGTTTGAGGAGTTCCAGCGTTGATGTTTTTAAACCAGAAGCCATTTTTTAATGTAAGACTCGCTTGCTGTTGTTAAAATTAATGCTCTTGACGGTCACCCATAGGAATTTTTGACCGTAAATAAACACAAGGTATAGCCATGCCTCAAGATTTTAAGACAGTGTTATATACAATTAATTCTCAGATATTAAGGTAGCTTTTAGTTAAATTTTCCGCTTTCTCTGTCAACAAGATGCTAAAGTTGAAAATAATTGATGTTAAACACGTTTCTAGTTTCGCTCTCATCGTCTATTAAATTTCTGAAACGCTTAACTTAATTAGTTAGTGTAGAATTTTATAGAGACTCAGCTGCGATAAACGTGATTTATACGCACGTCACAGAAACGTGACAACCAATTAAGTTATACTACCCGAACCAGGCTGGCATGGGTTTTTGGAAAACTTGGTTTAATACTAATGATGGTGTCGTGACAACTAAAACGACTCATGGGCTTGAAGAACATACCACTACTTCTGATGGAAACAACGACCATCGTAGTAGCGATCGCATAGTTTTTAGCACGGAGCGAGATATTGACTTGTATGAGTTAGAAGAACTTTGTGACGCGGTAGGTTGGTCTCGTCGCCCTTTAAGAAAAGTCAAAAAAGCCATCGAGCACAGTTTTCTCGTTGCTACCATGTGGCAAGTACGGGGAAATAGAAGAAGACTCGTTGGTTTTGCCCGTGCTACCTCAGATCATGCCTTCAATGCCACTATTTGGGATGTAGTGGTTCATCCAGACTTTCAAGGGAAAGGAATGGGTAAGGCATTAATGAAATACGTACTCAAAAAACTTAGAAGTGAAGAAATTAGCAACGTCACCCTTTTTGCCGATCCCCATGTTGTAGATTTCTACCGGCATCTCGGCTTTATGCCCGATCCAGAAGGCATTAAAGGTATGTTTTGGTATCCTCACTAATCCTAATTTTTTGTATTTGAATAAACTTACCGCTCTTTTGCCCGTATATGGCAAATTTATGTTAATTCAAGACTAAGTGAAAATCCGCGCTCAAAATAGGCGCGGAATGTCACCAGTACAAGTTTAATCTGGGTCAAGTTGACTTCATTCTCCAAGAATTAATTTTTCACAATTACCTTAAATATGATATTATGCAAATAGTAAGACCAAAAAGTTGACTTGTCCGGGATGTAGCGCAGCTTGGTAGCGCGCCTGCTTTGGGAGCAGGATGTCGCAGGTTCGAATCCTGTCATCCCGATTTGAACGATATATTAAATAAAAGCTTTAAAGATATTAGAAGCTATTAGAGATTCTGAAGTTTTTTGTTGTAAATTTCAAAAAAATGAATTGCTTCTCTTCAATTATTATTTTGCTATAGATTAAATATTTACTGGTTATAAATATTCATCAACAATAAGTGTTTATACTGAATTGATTCTACGTGTATAGTCTAAAAAACCTTTGAATTAAATTACTCTCAAGGACAAGTCTAATAGTTTATCTAAATTATCTGTTTGAATAAAAACGTAAAAAAGAATACATTTGAAACGATTGACATGGAACGATTTTTTTTTCAATAGCGTCAACATTATTTAAGAAAAGCAATAAAATGGCAATTGGTATTATCCTTACAACTGGAAATATTTTCGCTTTTCTGTTTTCAATACGTCTATACAGGTATTTTGTCTTGTAGTTCAGTAGAATATTGAACAAACAGGTCAGAGCCAGCAAGTAGCACAGTCAGAAAAACTCTTAAAGAGACTATAACTGTAAAAAGTCGGTTCATAGCTTACCAATCAGCCTCGACTTTATTGAAATATTGATGCTAGGAGAAGTCATGAAATCATTAGTTCGCTGGGGAGCAACATTAGGTTTAGTGGGGAGTACTCTACTAGCAACTGTTACGAGCGGAATTGCCCCAGTAATAGCACTCTCAGAACAACAAATCAAAACGAAGCTCGACAACATACCAGTATTTTTGATTACTAATCCCCAGGGATTGCCCTTGAGTCGCCCTCTACCCGAGCAAAATGGTAAGCAAGCTGGTGGTTCAGTGACTGGTGTTTACATGAGTCAACAAGAAGCCCAAGCTTTTATTTCCGAATTGCGCAGTGCCAAAGGTAAAGATCCGAAAATGAATCAGATGGTGAAAAGCCTTCAAGTAACCCCCGTACCTTTAGGAGTCATTTTTCAGCAACTGCAAAAAACTAAAAATCAGCCAAACCGCTTGTTATTCGCCTTTAAGCCCCTTGAAAGGGAAGTAAAAGGGGCTATGGATTTATTGAAAAAAAGCGGTCAACAGGTAAAACAGTTTAGAAGCGTACCTGTTTTTATCGTTCGGTTTGCACCAGATAAAAGTTATGTACCGATTAAGCTTGGAGATCAAAAAGCAGAACAAGAAGTAGTTCCTTTGTTCTTGAGCATGCAAGACGCTAAAAATCTGCTCAACCAAGTAAAGCCAAAATTTCCCAAGGCTGATATTCAGGTGGTAGATGTAGACGGGATACTCAGTACTTTGCAAGAGAAAAACGATCCTTGGCTCTCGAAAGTACAATTTTGGCCAGGCCCAGAAGCTAGACAATATATTCAGAAACTTCCCAAGCAAAACACAACTACAGCACCTAAGAAATAGTACATCTAGCCTCCCATACTCTTGAGACATGGCAAATAAGCAGCAGTTACAAGTATCTGGTTCAGAACTCTCTTCGTGGCGAGATGCTGCCATATCTGCTGCTGTATCTGCTAATGTCTCGGAGTTTGAGGTAGATTGGCTGCTACAGGAAATAGCTGGATTAAACTCTTTAGCGTTACGTTTGGGTTCTTTTAAAGACAGGTCTCAAATTCAGCTAAAATTACCTCTACAAGAATTATCAATACTGTGGCAACAAAGACTCAAAGAAAGCCTTCCAGTCCAGTACATTACAAAAATTACTCCTTGGCGACATTTTAATATTACAGTTTCACATAACGTTTTAATTCCCAGACCTGAAACCGAATCCTTGATCGATCTGGCGATCGCCGCTACTGCTGACAACCCGGAAATACAGCAAGGGCATTGGGCGGACTTAGGTACTGGTAGTGGAATAATAGCTTTAGGATTGTGTGGTGCCTTTAGTAGTGCAAGAATCCATGCTGTAGATTTTTCCTCAGAAGCGCTTTCTATTGCTCGCCTGAACGCCGAACGTTACGGTTTTACCAAACACATTGAATTTTACCAAGGTTCTTGGTGGGAACCGTTAGATTTTCTTAAAGGTGAATTTAGCGGTATGATATCCAATCCTCCTTATATTCCTACAAGTACCCTACCCGAACTGCAACCGGAAGTATTTAAACACGAACCGCATCTAGCTTTAGATGGTGGAAGTGATGGCTTAGAATGCATCCGCCATTTGATAGAAACTTCATCCGATTATTTAAAACCTGGCGGAATATGGTTGGTTGAAATGATGGCTGGACAAGCAGATAAAGTCAGACAAATGCTCCTTTCGGAAGGTAGTTATCACAAAATTGAAATTTATCCCGATTTAGCTGGAATTAAACGTTTTGCACTTGCCTATAAAAGCTAGGAACAGCCCATGAGTGGGAAGGCAAAAGTCACGTCGCTTCGCTCCGAATTCAAAATTCAAAATACCCTACAGGAACACCTTCGACGAACAAAATTCAAATCCCCATAAATAAATAATGAGGCTTGAAATAATGACTTTTTATGCCTTGTGCTGAAGCCGAAGGGCACAATTGTTTTATCTTATCCATAAATGAATAATGGTGCTTCTATCCAGTTTCTTTTTTGGTCAAATAGCTCAGGTGGTGTTTGTGCTTTTTCAAGCACCAATTTATGGTTAACAATGGCATTAAATAGAAATTTTGTATTTAATAGGACTTACGCAACTGGCACATTTTTCTCGTAGGGTGGTGTGACACTATGCTTCGTTTTTAACGCAATAATAAGACGGTGAGTGTACGGCACCAACCAGGATCTTGTGACGCGCAGCCTTAGTCCTGTTTAATAAACCGTAACTGGGGTTATTAATTAAGTAGGCTAGCAACAGTTAATATATAACCATTTGGATCTTTAATAGTAAACTCACGCATCTGGTAAAAGGTATCCATTGGTTCGGCTACGACCTCTGATGTGTCAGTGAGACTATCGTAAATAGCTTGTGCATCGGTTACTTGTAAATTGAGAGCTACACTGTAACCTATATAAATTTTACCTTTAAGACTAGGATACTTATCTTCGATATTTTCAACTGTTTGAAGCATAATATCATTACCTGCAACGCTGATAGTCGCAAAGCAGGCTTTATGTGGATTAGTCTTACTTGGTAAACTCATCTTAGTTTTGGCATCTAGATTTCGTTGATACCAAGATATAGTTGACTCAATGTCGTTAGTAACTAAATTGGGAAAAACAGATTGACTCATAGCAATTCCTTCATACTTATAAATGCATTTGTACTATAGCAAATTTTAGACTGAATGAAATTTATTTTGAAAAGCACAGAACTTATTTTTGTTTCCAGAACTCAGGTTATGTAAGCTAATAATCAAAGAGGGTCCGGAACTGGTGATGAGGAGTAAATAATAAATTTTATACTAACAACTAACAACTAATAACTAAAATGACACAGGTTTCTATTGCCGAGTTGGTAGCGGGAGCTAGAGAAGGTAAAGTAGTCAGCTTTCCCACAGATACCGTTCCTGCCCTAGCAGCAAAACCCGAAAATGCAGAATTAATTTTTACAGTAAAAAAACGTAGTCCTGATAAGCCGCTAATTCTTATGGCTGCTGATTCAGGGCAAGTTTGGGACTTTGTGAAAGGTAGTAAAGAAGAGTATGAAATTTGGCAGCAAGTTGCAGATAAATACTGGGGTGGAGCGCTGACTTTGGTATTGCCAGCTTCAGCGAAAGTGCCATCATGTATGAATCCTAAGGACCCCACCACAATTGGTGTCAGAGTTCCCCAAAGTGATATTGCTTGCAGCATTTTAGCGCAAACTGGTCCCCTTGCCACTACTAGCGCTAATTTATCTGGGCAGCCCGCCTTGCAGACAATGGCGGAAATTGAGGCAAAGTTTCCCGATGTACTCACTTTGGATACAAATGGATACAATCGTCAAAAGCCTGGGATGGGTATTCCTTCTACCGTTGCTAAGTGGAATGGAGGAAAATGGCAGATTTTGCGTCAAGGCGCAGTAAATTTAGATTGACAAAAAAATTTTTAATCAATCAACGTTGGCTGTATATAACATAAGCAACCACAGCTTCGGTATTTATAAGAAATCGCCTCTTACTTGATATAACAGTGATATTGCTCAATTAATCTATCTAAAGATGGGATGAACTGAGTAGTGTACTTTTGTAATTAATTAAGAAGTAGAAATTTAGCAAAAAATTATGGATTTGAATAACTGGGTATATTTTGCAGCGGGATTAGCATTAGGAATAGCTATTTGCTGGCTATTTAATCGGTTAAAAGCTTCTTCTTCTTCTTCTAATTCGTCTTTAAGGGTATCGGCTCAAGAAAATCAGCAGGATATCGTGGCGTTATCTCAACGAATGAGAGAAATCGAACTGGCTTACCATTTGGCACGAGAAATGAGTCAGTTTAAAGCCGGCTTTCTGGCACGTACTACTCACGTATTGCGATCGCCACTCAATGGTTTGATTGGATTGCATCAATTAATTTTATCGGATTTATGTGAAAATCCCGAAGAAGAGCGAGAGTTTATCAGTCAAGCTCACGAACGAGCTTTAAAGTTATTAAATCTTATTGATGAAATTCTTCATATTGCTAGAGCAGAACATGGCAATAGTAAATTAGATATCCAGTCTGGCTTATTAAATCACACTTTACAGGAAGTTTATGAATTAACTTATATGCTTGCTGAAAATCGTAATTATCCATTTGAAGTGGTGCAACCAAGTGAAGAAATTTATGTTTTGGCAGATCGACGTTGGTTAAAACAAATATTAGTCAACTTGATAGATGCTGCCATATCTCAAATGGAAGAAGGTAAGATAAGCATTTCTGCGAAAGCCAACTATAAGAGTAATGTTGCTTGTATTTGGTTAGATGTACCCCCAGAGGCTATTCCTTCTAGAGAACCCATAGATTTAATTGAGTCAGAAGAAACCGAAGAAACAGACGAGCAAAAAAATCAATTACTCCCAACAGGAATGAAGTTATTACTCAATCAAACTTTACTTGAAGTAATGGGAGGAAAAATTGAAATTGTTTCCTATCCCAAAACCAATAAAAATGAGGATCTTTCCAGGTTACAAATTTCTATCCCTTTAGGGATTCCTGAAGCTGAGTTGCAGCACTAAGACTCGACAAATTTGAGCGGTTGTATATCACCATTGTTGTGGAGGTATTCTGCTCAAAACCAATTTTTTCGTAAAATTTTTGTTGGTGAGTAGTCATTAAATAAACGCGTTCTACCCGATTCATCCGGGGATGACTCAAAACCGTTTCCACTAATTTACTACCCAGTCCAGTTCCACGAAAATCTGGATGGATTACAACGTCCCAAATTGTAGCACGGTAAATACCGTCACTTGTTGCTCTGGCAAAACCAATTAGTTGCTGTTTATTCCATACAGCAATTACCGGCTCACTATTTTTGATTGCTTCTGTTAAATCCTCTATATTGCGCTCTTTTGCCCAAAAAGCACCATTAGAAAATAGTTCTTGCAGTTGAGAAAGGTCGATTTCCGACTTTGCATCACTAAATAAAATCTGAGAATTGTTCATCTTTACGTTACCCAGATAAAAGTATTGTTTTTTTAGATATACCAACCTTTTTATAACTTACGCAAAGCCCCCCAAAGAATCGGGGGGCTAGAGATATACAAAAATCTGGAACACCATATTTTTCTCTCTTTTTGCGTAAGTCCTAATTGTATATCGCAAATGTTACAACTTATCTAAAAAAATATAAAAAAATTAACAGATTGCAATTAAGAATAAATATTTTACCCTTGAGAGCATTTTAGGAGGAGGACGTAAGCTCCTCATCACAAATCCATTTCCACAAAGGATGAGAAGAACCTTGTTGGCGAATGCGATAAACCTGTTTTTCCAAGCGCTGCTTTTCCGAAGCCGGCATCCCAAATAATATATTACGACTTTGCCAAATTAAAACACTAAGAGTCATACCAATACATAAACTGAGTCCGAGAGCAGCAAAAGGGTGAAACACTAAACCGTATCGGACCGCAGACCAAGTAAAATAATCCTGCCACAACTCAATTTCTGTACGTAAATCCCACAAACACAAAGGAGCTAGCGTCAGCCATAAAAATATAACTAGCAACCATCGAACGTAAACCGTGAGCCTATGCAGTTTTTCCACCTGCTGAATAAAAGATGAATCAGATGACGGTTGTTCTATTTGAGCCATAAGCATTGGGAATTAGGGATGGGGAGAGTGGGGGAGATGGGGAGATGGGGAGATGGGGAGATGGGGAGAATTTTTTATCGTTAATCG
>ERZ1740059.1760-NODE-1760-length-10760-cov-4.465110_pt1 | contig 10760 bp, 6 predicted proteins | sample MGYA00581744_ERZ1740059 | MGnify/ENA primary metagenome ERZ1740059 (study PRJEB43018, sample SAMN04849738) | marine metagenome | isolation source: floating plastic debris | place: Pacific Ocean | collected 2008-08-28 | study: EMG produced TPA metagenomics... | reverse complement strand
CTAACAGCTTTTCGATTAATTGCGATCGCCCATAGAAATATTTATGGTCATCAATATCGCGGGGTTTTTCTGGATTAAAATCAAAATATTCCAACCCCTTGTACGGACAAATATTAGTACCCTTTTTACCAGCGAGGACAATTTGACCACCAGTACTTTGGATAACAGCATTCTGCGGTGCTTTTGCTTCAACAAGTGCTGCTTTGATAAAATCTTCTAAAGTGTAGTTAGTTACCGAACCATCAAAATTTTTACGGTTCGGGTCAAGACCTTTCAGGAGTTCGCCAGTTAGTTCACCATATTCGTTACTTAATTGACCAACAGCTTCCTGACGAGAAGCAGCAATAAAAAAGCGGTCGCGTTCTTTTTCTGAGAGTAAATCTGTCTCACTAAAATTAAATAACTGAGAGCTAAAACAGCAATCAAGCCAAACAATCTGTTGTCGTACTGAAGATTCTTCTAACAACTGGCGTAAGCGTTGGAGTGGAAATAGTCCGATTTCATCACTGTCATCTCCAGGAATGGCATCACTCGTAACCAAAAAGCCTTCCGTATTACCATCTTTTTCTTTTTCCAAACCATGACCAGCAAAAAATAGTAGTGCTGTCTCCGGAATCAATCCATCTTTAGGTTGGAAAAGGTTAACAATTGCTTGCTCTAGTGTAATTAACTTTACATTAACATTGGTCGCAATTCGCTGAGTGTTTTTATCGCAAGGTATTCGTTGTACAACAAACTCTCCGTATTCCTCTAGTATATGCGCGACAGCTTCCGCACCTCTCGCTGGTGTAATCAGGCTTTCCCCAAAAGGATATGAATTTATACCGATTACTAGAGCTTGTCGTTTCATTTGCTTAGAATAATCCTATTCCCTCAATAACGGAATTATTTGGGAAGATGACCTTTTAGACAAGTTTATTTTTTACAAAACCAAGACAGATGGGTGTATCGGTATAATTTTTTTAATTATTTCTCTTGTATATCTATGTCATCGGCTTAATGCCAAGATGGTGTATACCTTATTTTTTGGTTTTACAGATGTATAATCAGCACCTATATTTTTCAAACTCATAATCCTAAAATCCCTATTTAATAGACTTTTCAATGAGCTTGTTACCCCCTGATTTAATCATGACCAATATAAAATTTAACAGTAAGTTGGTAGTGATTATAGGATTAGTGATTGTATCTGGAAGCTTATTGCTTGGAGTCAGAATCTATTTTATTCCTAAAATTAAGCAACTGCCACATACAAATGTTGAGTACCACACTGTTCCTACATCACCCCGTGACCCTTCAGTGGAAATTGCAATTAAACAAGAATTTCAGGTACCTGAAGATGACCCTTCTCCTTTAAAATATTATTACAATAAAGTTGATTTAAATGGTGATAATCAACCAGAAATAGTAGGATATATAAACCATCATTTTTGGTGTGGTTCAGCAGGATGTAGTGTTTTTATTCTTGAAAAGAAAGGGAAAGATTATCAATTCATAGGAGGTAGTACATCTCCGATTGATGGTAGATTAATTATTGTTACGGAGCTAAAATCATTTGGTTGGAAGAATTTAATACTAGGTTTTACAGATTATAAGATTGATGATTTTGAATTAAGAGGCGAATACAAAATCTTAAAATTTGATGGTAGTAGTTATACTACAGAAGTGAAATTAAACCCTAAAGTAAAAATAAAAGGAATAGGTTTTGCAAGTGATTGGGAGTATGCACAATAATCTAGAAGCGCAGTGACGGGCGTAGAATCTTTCTAATTAATATAAAGTTACGCCTAATGTGAATTAAAAACGTCCCTTGTTCTACAAGGGTTTTGAAGCTCAATTAAATCTTTGTTTTTAATTTATCAACCTAATACGCCTAATGCTAGAGAAGCTGTCATAGAGTGGTGCGGCTCGTTGTTACGCCGAGGGATAAAACCCGAAAGTAACGAGTAACGCACCTCTTCCTGGCAGCTACTCTAGCAATACCCCTAATAACAACGATTTGAGCGCTTAATTCACATAACACGTAAGTTACAAAAAAATATATGTTTTAGGTTAGACTATATTCACATCGATTTTTTTTAAGTGTGATATTTTGTTTAGATGGTGCGACAATCAATTTAAATTTTAAAAATAGCAATCCTAAATAATTCATGAAAAAACATAGATGATTATTTAGTAAGATATAAAACTAGATTTTTAACTATGTTTTACGCAAAATATATCAATTCAGCTACAAAACCTAGTAATTATTGAGTCTGAATAGATACTTTTACATATTCAGTATTTTATTACATTTGATTCCGGATTGCTAAATAAGAATATCTTATTTTGAGTTAATATCTATCTGTATCTGGTATTCCTAATTATTTAAGGAATTCGTAATTGTATTTGGCTTTATCCCAATTCTTGGCAACTTTTACTTGTTCTAAGATTAAGTTTTCTACCCCCCGTAAGTTAGCTTCATTAAGGTTGGCACCACTGAGGTCAGCACCACTAAGATTGGTTTTATAGAAGTCGAAACTACTGAGGTCGGCACCACTTATGTTTGCATCACTTAGGTTTGCATTACTGAGGTCTGCACTACTGAGGTTTGCATTACTGAGGTTTGCATTACTGAAGTTTGCATTACTGAGGTTGATATTGCTGAGGTTTGCATTACTGAGGTCGGCACTATTGAATTCGATACCATTTAGATCGGTAGCATAATTGTTACCACTAAAATTAGCATTTCTGAGATCGGCATCACTGAGATTGGTACCACTAAAGTTAGTATATTTTAGGTCTGTATTTAACAAATTGGCACCACTAAGATTGGTCTCACCGAGGTCGGCCTCACTGAGATTAGCCTTCTGAAAGTCTGCATACTTGAGATTGGCTTTACTGAGGTCAGCTTCACTAAGGTTGGCATTGCGGAGGTCGGCACCACCAAGGTCTGCTTTGTGGAGGTAGGCATTGCTGAGGTCTGCACTTTTGAAATCGGTACTAGTGAGGTCTGCATTACTAAGGTCAGCTTCACTAAGGTTGGCAGAGCGAAAGTTGGCACCTCGAAAATTACCACGACTAAGGTTAGCACCCTTAAGGTTTGTGCCGGTAAGTGAAATATCGACTAGGCTGGCATTTGCCTTAACTAGTTCTTGAAGTGCTTGAGTTCTTGCAGGACTATTTTTTTGTCTCTCAGCAGCCTCAAAAGATTTCCAAAGTTCCCTTATTCTTATCTCTCGCTCTACAACAATTCCCAGGTATACTGATAAAGCAATAACAGGAATAAAAATAAAGCTAACTAACTGAAGAACATTATTTCGTTTGTGTTTAATGCTTTGTCGAATAAAGTCACAAGCTAAATCTGATAAAATTAAGTATTCAACTTCTTCTTGCTGAAATACCTTGGCATCTTTTAGCCGCTTTCCCGTTAGCGAATAATCTTTAAGCTTTCCTCTATCCCGCCAATCTTTTGCAGCATCTTCAATATCCTGCTTTTTTAAAAGAGCTTCTCGGTGTTCTTGTAGCCATTTATCTAGCAAGTCCCAGTGACGAATCAGTGCTTCATGGGTAATATTTACAACTGTTAACCGTTCTTCCCCCAACTGTTGCTCGTTAGTAACTATTAACTTGGCATTTGTTAAGCTCTGTACTACCTTCTCTACCAACTCTTCCTGTTGTTCAGAACTAACTAAATCTGAGAGACGAAGCTGCTGTCGTGTATTTTCTACTTCTTCATTCAAGCGCGTTAGTTCCAAAAAAACTCGCTTAGCGATTTTCTGTTTTTCTGGGGAAAGGGAGTGGTAAACTTCGTTGGCTCGGTTTTCTAGAACTTTATTAACCCCACCGAGGCGGGTATATTCGGAAATGGTCAACCGATTTACGGTCTTCTGTCTCCACAGTTCCTGTAGCGTGTATTCTAAAAGCGGTAAGCTTCCAGGAGAGTTTTCTAAATCTTCAATTATCCTAGTAACCAACTCTCGCTCAATTTCTAATTCGACCATTTCGGCTGGTTGAGTAATCGCCTTCTCTAACTCTTCTCGTGTCATTGGCGTTACTGTCAAGAGATTCTGCTGAATTTGCTGTGCTAATCCGCTGTACTCTTGTTCAGTACATTTACCAAAGAAATCGGCTCGCATCACCAACACCAAGCAGAGTTTGTTTCCAAGCTCTTCCACCGCTTCCATCAAACTTTTAAGAAATGAAAGGCGTTTGGTTTCATCCTGGCGTTTGGTAAATATTTCTTCAAATTGGTCTACAACCAAAACCACCCGTTTTGTAGGAATAGCTTTGATAAAAGGAATTAACTGCTCAGCTTCTACTCCAATTGCTTGTTTTAAGTTACTAAGTGGATTCTCGCCAGGAGTAAATGGTTTATAGATTTTCCATTTATCACTATCTTGTATCTTTTTACCCAGGTACAGTTGATAAAGTAAACCAGCCCTAACAACAGAAGATTTACCACTGCCGGATGCTCCTCGTACAGCCAGAAAATTACTATCTTGTACTTTTTCTAACAGCTTTTCGATTAATTGCGATCGCCCATAGAAATATTTATGGTCATCAATGTCGTAGGGGTTTTCTGTATTGAAGTCAAAATATTCTAATCCCTTGTAAGGACAAATATCGATACTTTTTGTTTTGCTAGTGAGGATAATTTTACCACCAGTGCTTTTGACAAGAGTATTCTGTGGTGCTTTCTCTTCTTTAAGCGCTTTTTTTATGAAATCTTCTAAAGTGTAGTTAGTTACCAAACCGTCAGAATCCACTCGTATAGGGTTAAGAGCTTTTATAAGTTCGCCAGTTAATTCCCCATATTCGTTACTTAATTGACTAACAGCTTCTTGGCGAGAAGCTGCAATAAAAAAGCGGTCGCGTTCTTTTTCTGAGAGTAAATCTGTCTCACTAAAATTAAATAACTGAGAGCTAAAACAGCAATCAAGCCAAACAATCTGCTGTCGTACTGAAGATTCCTTTAACAATTGGCGTAAGCGTTGTAGTGGAAATAGTCCGATGTCATCACTGTCATCTCCAGGAATGGCATCACTCGTAACCAAAAACCCTTCCGTATTACCATCTTTTTCTTTTTCTAAACCATGACCAGCAAAAAATAGTAGCGCTGTCTCCGGAATCAATCCATCTTTAGGTTGAAAAAGGTTAACAATTGCTTGCTCTAGTGTAATTAAATTTACATTAGCCTCGTTCGCTATTTTCTGCGTATTTTTTTCACAAGGTATTCGTCGTACCTCAAACTCTCCGTATTCCTCTAGTATCTGTGCGACAGCTTCCGCACCTCTGGCTGGTGTAGTCAGGTTTACCCCAAAAGGATATGAATTTATACCGATTACTAGAGCTTGTCGTTTCATTTGCCTAGAATAATCCTCTTCCCTTAATAAGGGAATTATTTAGAATTAAAACCTTTTTAGACAAGTTTATTTTTTACAAAACCAAGACAGCGGTATCTATAAGTGTATTTTTTTCTCATATCGTTACATCATCGGCTTAAATATCTAATCTTTGATACAAATAATCTCTTATTTTTAGGTCATAATTTTAACTGGAGTATATTGCGTATTTATACTCTTTAATTGTTGTAAAAATAACAATGTTACCAGTTTGTGATGTCTCCTTTAAAAAATACATTACTGGCACTTTTTTTAGCACTAAAGGATTTAGAGGTGCCTTTGAGTAGCGATGAAATAGCGTCATTAAAAAATATTGGCTTCCAGTTGGAAGTTAGACCTGATGCTTGGGAATTGATTGAAGAAGGCTTAATTAAGCTAATTGAAGCTAATGCTGCTTTGAAAGGGTTATATCAAGATGCTAAAAGTCGATTGGATGCTGTAGAGGATATATCACCTGAACTACTGCCCACTCAAGCTGAAGTAAATGAAGCATTGCCAGGTAATAGTAAACGTGAGGAATATCCTTGGCAGCCAGGTAAACCTAACCCAGAAAGTCAAGAAATTCTCAATATGGCTGTTAGCGTCCTAACTACTCCCGACCCAGTTGATACTACCAAAAAACTCAACAACCTAGAACGACTAAAGAAATTTTTTAATGAGTGATTTAATATATCCCAACCTCTTTCTTTTTCTTTATGACTTACGGGAAAGTGTACGAGATGATTTGGAAAAGTTAACTCAAAATCAAAACAATTTTGCGGCTAAATTCCCTTCAGAACTTCGCCCATCACTATTTGAGCGCGATAATATTGCTGAATCAGAATACCTTGAACTGCTACCCCAACAAATCGCAACCTTCCCAGAAAGTGATAAACCCATAGAAGGTTATTACTATCCCGTCCGGCTCAATGATACCTATGGACTGCTAATCGCTTGTTCTCCTCCAGAAGATAACACTTCTTACCCTGTTGAATATATAACTAAGCTCAAAGCTAAAATAGACCAAAAAATTAATGGTCAAACAGCAACTTTAGGACAAACCTGGTTGGTCTTCGCTCAACTTGCGAACCCCAAAAATAATCCGGAAGACATTGCTAAAAAATGCTGTCAAGCTTTAGAGTTAGGTTTGAACTGGGAACAAAACTTGCAAGGTCAAGGGCGTATGCACGGAGGTACTCTTTTTGAACTGTGGCGCTACCAACTGTTAATGGACAAGCCAGAACAAAAACACGCACCAGCGCCAACTCTCTCTGAAGTACAAAAAAGTCAACATCTGCTGATTTCCTTTTACCCAGATACTATTACTGCTTCTCAAGCTGCGGATTTCAACTCAGACTGGCTACGCTTATTTCATTATCGCCATAAAATTTTGTGGGCTTACGGTCAAAGTCGCTATCTTAAACAAAAACTCAAGCAAAATTTAACTAAAATTAAAGCTTATGGCGAAGGTATTAAAAATGAAGACCTCAAACAACTCCGCAGAATAGTCACAGAAGCTCACAACACTTTCTCTTACCATACTATCGAGTTAAGTAATCTCGGCGACCAAATTCGTACTATAGAAATCAATTTACTTAACTACAATAGACGCTTGACAATTATTCAAAAACGCCTTTTGAAATTTCAAGCTCAACCACCACAAGAATTTCTAAAAAACTTATTACCTGAAGAAGCTTTCTCTTGGTTACTTCTAACAGCTAATAATTTAAATGTTAATCATACCCAACAGTCTGCTTTTTTATCGATTTTGTTGGGTAGTTGGAAAAATTTCTATGACTTAAGCTTCCTAGAAAAATTTAGCAACGATGTGACCAATAAATACCAACTGCAATTACAAAAAGATTATGAAAACCTTAGTCCGAGTTTAGAACTGCTAGAAGAATTAATTGAATCAATTCAGGCAATTACTCAAATAGATGAAGCTAGACGTGATCGCACTTTACAAAATACCGTCGCCATTTTGGGCGTAGGAGTAGGAGCGGGAACGGTTGTTGCATCAATATCTGGTCAACTTCCTGAAGCTACTAAACCAACAAAAGCATCGCAATATCCTGTAGGTTCTCTACTCCACAAACTGAAAGTTCCAGAACCTATGTTGGTTCCAGTTTCATCATTTGTAGTGACTCTGAGTGTATCAATTGTAGCAGCAGGGCTTACTGCACTTATAATTCAGTTAAGCTGGCTTCTGAAAAAGCCAGGTCGGTGATTTTATCATCGCTGACGTGAGGAGAGCTTCCATTTTTTCGGAGTATTAGCACACTCCATTACCGAAAGCACCGAAAACATCTCTACGGAGATAGTACCCGTCCGTAGCGTATCGAACAGAAAATCCAAACAAAGCACAGTCAATCAGCACACCCAGTAATGCATCCTTATATAGTGTGATAGTGCCAATTTGAACACTATATAACCCACATTCCGCACCCTAACTGTCACAAGTTCATAAATACTAAACAGTTGGGGCAAAATTAGTACTTATAAACTATTAAACAAAATGCTATTTTCAACTTTAACAAAAATAATTCTCAATAGCTTAGTAAATCCTCTTTCTTGTAATGATTAAAGGATTTATGACGCACTCAAAGAAGTTTTTGTTGTAAATGAGTTTTTGGACAGCGAAAAATGTGAGAATTGGACAGATGTTCCGAATCGTCTGTTGTCATGTCTAATATTCAAGAACTTGAAATAAAAAATATAGACCATTTGGGTATTGTGGCAGGGATTGTTGATTCCATCGGCTTGGTAGAAATTATTAATGAATACTGCCCAAAGGAGCCAGAAGAAAAAATCAGTTCCGGACATGTGGTAAAGGCAATGATATTAAATGGATTAGGCTTTGTCAGTAGTCCTTTATATCTGTTTTCAGAGTTTTTTAAAGATAAACCCTGTGAACATCTAATAGGGAAAGGAGTAAAAGCGGAGTATTTAAATGATTATAAGTTGGGTAGAGTTATGGATAAATTATTTATAAAAGGTCTGACGGAAATATTCTTAGCTATTAGTATGAATGTAAAAAAACAATTTGAGATTAGTTCAAAATCGTCACATTTAGATTCAAGTTCATTACATGTACATGGTGAATATAAGTGCGGCTCGTTTGAGTCAGGAACCCAGCGGTCAGCAGATTACTGATGCAAGCAGGTGTATGGACTCAGAAAGTACGTTAGGGATAAAACCTTAAAACAACTTTTAACTTTATGAGGTATGTAGGTGAAAGTCCTACCCTTTAAGGAGTAAAGTGAATCCTAATCTGACCCCAGGAAACGAGGATAAATTCACCATATGGTGCCGAGTGAACTGAAGCGGGTATCAGGGCGTGATTAACACCTAAGTGTCGAAAGACATACGGAACCGTTAGCGCTAACAGGGAGAGAATAGTGTAGGAAGTAACGCATGTGGCGAAGAAAACTACCATTTGGTGAAACAGAGTCTAGAAAAACGTCCTACACCAGTGTATCCGAAAGGTACACCAATAACATATAATCTCGCAGCAATAATTGTATGTTAGCTGCATCTCCAAGAGACGTTATTGGGCGGAATGACTCCACCTAAGTTCTCATAACAATCTCTCATAAGGAACGAGTAAAAACGTCTAAGCAGTCTAGGGAAGGTCGAAACCCTAGTAGGTAGTGATTACACTTAATTCTGATAGACGGGTAAGATGCTGGCAAAACTGCCAGTGGGTATTCAGAAAAATATTCAAAGGAGTTGAGCATGGTTAGACACAGCACCTCTGCTAGTGAACTTTGGAGCAGGTTGCCCTGGAGGAAATTCAAGAGAGACCTATTCCGCCTACAAATGAGAATATTCAAAGCGGTAAGAAATGGAGAACTGGTGAAAGCTAGGAAACTACAGAAACTTATCCTAAAATCCCGCGCAGCAAAACTGTTAGCTATAAGACAAATAACCCAACTGAATAAAGGGAAAAAAACAGCAGGTGTGGATGGCATCAAATCGGTAGACTTTTTAGGAAGATTTCAAATTCTTTTTCTACTAAACGATATCCAAAAATGGGAACCAGGAAAATTAAGGAGGATTCCTGTGCCAAAAAAGAATGGAAAAATCAGAATATTGAGTGTACCAACGATATTTGACAGAATTTGGCAATGTCTCGTCAAATTCGCACTCGAACCAGCATATGAAGCTACTTTTTCTGCTACCAGTTACGGGTTTAGAACAGGCAGAAGTCAACATGATGCCCAAAAGGTAATTTTTCAAAAGCTGAAAGGCACTACAACGAAAACTAACCTTAAAAAGCGGATTATTGAATTAGATATCAAGAAATGTTTTGATAGAATCTCTCATGAATCTATTATGCATGAATTGATAGCACCTGTTGGAATGAAGACTGGAATCTGGCGCTCCCTAAAAGCGGGAGTCTTCCCGGACTTCCCAGAACAAGGATGCCCGCAAGGTGGAGTATTCAGTCCTTTATTAGCTAACATAGCTCTAAATGGTATAGAAGATATCCATAATAGCGTCAGATACGCAGATGACATGGTTATAATTCTAAAGCCAAATGACAATGAGAAAGAAATTCTTAACAAAATTAAGGAATTCTTAAGTGCAAGGGGAATGGAAATAAGCGAAGAAAAGACCAAGATTACACCAGTGACAGACGGTTTTACATTTTTAGGATGGCTTTTTAAAGTCCAGAAAAATGGAAAATTCAGATGTGTTCCCTCTGCGGAAAACTATAAGGAATTTTCTAGGAAGTGTAAAAATGTCATCAACAATTCTTGCATGAGTTTGGCGGATAAGGAAAAAACGCTCAAACCAATAGTTAGGGGGTGGAGAAACTACCACCGATTCTGTCAGATGAGCGGCTCAAGATTCTCGCTATGGTTCCTCCAGAAGAGATTCCACTACACACTAAAGAAAACTACCTTGAGTAGACAAGAAAAAGTAGATGTAGCAAAGAGAACATTTCCAGTAGTAGGCTACAAAGAAAATGCGTTTGTAAATGTCAAAACGACGGCTAGTCCGTATGATGGAGACCTAACGTATTGGGTGGGAAGGAATAGCAAAAATTATTCTGGAAAAACCGTAGAACTACTAAAAAGCCAAAACAACACATGCCCGATATGCGGGGGATTACTCCTACATGATGAGGACGTGCAACTACATCATCTAGACGGTAATCATGATAACTGGAGTTATGTAAACCTCTCTGTAATGCACAGAAGTTGTCATCAGTATATTCACATGACGCAAAAGTCCACGGATTAAGAATACTTAGGAGCCGGATGCACTGAAAAGCGCACGTCCGGATTTGAATGAGAGGTGTCCTGGATAATACCAGGCATCGACTCTACTTACTAGTTTACCAAATGTAGTTATAGACAATATAAATGGAGAGAATCAAATTAAAACTCC
>ERZ1740059.1758-NODE-1758-length-10770-cov-8.674102_pt1 | contig 10770 bp, 12 predicted proteins | sample MGYA00581744_ERZ1740059 | MGnify/ENA primary metagenome ERZ1740059 (study PRJEB43018, sample SAMN04849738) | marine metagenome | isolation source: floating plastic debris | place: Pacific Ocean | collected 2008-08-28 | study: EMG produced TPA metagenomics... | reverse complement strand
ATTTCGTTCAACTTTTAAATCTAACGAGTTGGGTAAATGATAGTGAATTTGTACCCGATCCGGAATAGTTTCCAAACTCACATCTACAGCTTGTAGGGCACGGGTGAGTAAATTGGTAGTTCCTTTATCCCCAAACCCAAAAATCATGGAAGCGCCCACATCAAAGCGATAGCCTTCCCGTTCAAAATAGCCAGCACTACCCCCAGGAATAGTATATCTCTCCAACACCAGCACCTTTGCACCCTTCGCCACCAACTGAGTCGCTGTAACCAAACCACCAATACCCGAGCCAATTACAATCGCATCGTACATAACTCGTAACAATTAACAATTATCAATGAACTCCTAACTCCTAACTCTTCTTCCCAATTCCCAAAAAAAAAGAGGGACGAGTCCGCAGCTGCCGACCAATCCCGTCTGCCGTTCCTTAAAGAGAGGAGAACACTAGGGAATAATATAACGCTGATTGAGAAATAATGTCAACTAGTAATAAAAAATATTCTCAATAGATGGTGATGATGAATTTTTAAGTGTTTATGTTGGCTATTAGCCACCGGCTTAAAAGAGTATTATGATATTTGGCGTTGTTATACCGTATATATTCAAGCGAATACTTTGTTATGACGCTACAACTGCGCGTTTATGTTCCACCCCATCCTTTAGTTAAGCACTGGTTGGCAGTTGCTCGCGATGCTGCGACACCTTCTGTATTATTCCGTTCGGCGATGACTGAGTTAGGGCGCTGGCTAACCTACGAAGCTGCTAGAGAATGGTTGCCAACTCAAGAGACGACAGTACAGACACCATTAGCGGAATGTCCTGCAACATTAATTAATCCCCAAGTGCCTGTAGCGGTGATACCGATTTTGCGTGCTGGTTTAGGATTGCTCGAAGGAGCGCAAACTTTGCTACCTCTGGCATCTATTTACCATCTGGGTTTAGTCCGAAACGAGGAAACTTTGCAACCCGAGTGTTATTTAAATAAGCTACCAGAAAAAATTGATCCCCAAACAAGAGTGTTAATAACCGATCCCATGTTAGCAACGGGAGGTTCTATAATGGCTGCTATGTCAGAATTAACAACTCGGGGTGTAGATCCAGCTTTAACGCGAATTGTCTGCGTAGTTGCATCTCCTCGGGCATTACAACAATTAAGTACAGCTTATCCTAGTTTAAATGTTTACACCGCAACAATTGATGAAGTTGTAAACGAACAAGGATACATAGTACCGGGATTGGGGGATGCTGGCGATCGCACTTTTGGGACTTAAAAATGAAAGGAACTCAAAAAAGGTATGCAGGGGTTACAATTTCCAGGGCGGCAGCAGTTCGCTGGGTTTCGCCCGAGAGATGCCGCTCTTCGCCACTAGTTGATTGGTTATATCCACCTGCCCCTGAATTTTAGGTTCCATCTCCGGGCATACTTACTGTTGTCCGCGCGCGATGATTAAAGTAGGAAGTAGCGAGAGTTAAAGGTGATGAACATATGAGTCAACGCGATGGTTTTGCGAGCGGATTTTTTGCCGGAGCTATTTTTGGTAGTGTAGTTGGTGGCGTTATCGGGACGTTGGTAGCTCAAAGACGCGATTCCGCAGAATTAGCTGAAGATAATGAACGAGAACAAATAACAGCCACCGGTAATTCAAACTTTGATAAATCTGCCAAAGGGCGGCAGATTCCAAGTGCAGCATCTTCTGGAGTAGAAATGGAAGTAGCACGACGTTCCCTAGAAGATAAAATTGCCCAGTTAAACGCCACAATAGATGAAGTACGCGATCAATTAGGTAATGTAAACAATAATTCTGGAGTCAAACAATATTCCGAACGTAGCGAAGAATTACAATCTTAGCGAAATATTGATAATTTGAGCGGAAGTAGAACGATAAATTGTTTTATAGCCGCTCAAATTAATTCCAAAAGAGTTAATACCGAAGCTGTGTATAACAGCATCCTCCTACCAGTCGGCATTAAAATCGATAATAGGACGGCTTTTGACCAAAACGTAAAAAAACAAACATCCATGAACTTACTAATTAGCACGCTAGTTACTTTTGTCCAGATTTACAGTACCCTGATGATTATTCGCGTACTTTTAACCTGGTTTCCACAAATTGATTGGTATAATCAACCATTTGCAGCACTCAGCCAAATAACCGATCCTTATCTTAATCTTTTCCGCAATATAATTCCCCCCCTGGGAGGAATTGATTTCTCTCCAATTCTGGCTTTCCTTTCTCTAAACCTAATCAGCGGACTTCTCACTAGTTTAGCTGGTCCTATGGTTTCGAGTTTTTAAGATTATACTCGTAATTCATTCCTCGCTTTGTCGAGGGATGAATTACTAACCCGAGTCCGAATTCGATATTTACACCGTCACAGGAGCCAGCGGAACACGATACAGAGGCGTAATTGGTTCAATAACGAACTTTAGAAGTAAATCCAGACGCTTTAAATTGCTTTAACTTCAATGGCGTAGGTTGATTTGCTGGAACAGTAATTCTCATTTCAAAATCACTTTCCCCGGGTGGTACTTCGTCAATAGAACCAACACGGGTACGGTTTTGCATCACCAAATTATTATTAGCATCATAAATCCGCCCAAAAATATCTGCATCATATACAGTTTTGCTAGTCATGTTTTTAGCCTTGCCCGTGACTATAAAACATTTTGCAGCCCTACTAGCACCACCGCTAGTAACATTCCCTTCGGCGAGTTCTGGAGGGCACTCTTGGTAAGAAATATTTGATAAAGGGATCTGCGTTAATGCCAAAGCAGGAGGAGAATAAATCCAGGAAAATATTCCAATAGCGCAAGATACAAACACAATCGCCAGCGATCGCAACAGCATAATATACACCATAAATCATTAATGGCGCTTAAAAGCGCAACGGAACTCTACATTCCCGACCTCAAGGTAGGGAGTTGTTAGCCTCAGTTTTACAATTTTAATCATAAAGAGCGCTTAAGATTCAGCTTATAACATTTTTGGGATGGATTAGAGGAGAGGGGGGTAGAGGAAGAGAGGGAAAAAATAATTTATCGCAATTGCTCAACATAACGCCGAATCACAAGCTGCTGCTGTGCCCGGCTGAGGTGTTTACCCTGGATGAGGGAATCAAGACTAATCCCATTTACAAGGGCTAAGAGAACGTTAGCTTCTAACTCTAGTTCTACATCGGCTCGAATCAACTTTACTGATTGTAGAGCTTTCAATTCCTCAATAATCACTTCACGGAGTTGAGCCCCACAGCTTTGATGCTCTTCCATCAAAGACTCTCGTCCAACAGCATACCCTAAAAAAGCAACCCAAACTTTGAGAATATCTCGCCGTTCATTGTCTAGCGGCAAAAATGCAGACAACATTTCTACTAGCCGTTCAATTCCTGAAATTTTATGAGTAGCAGCTTGCATAGCTTTTTGCAGAAGCTCAGTAACTTGATTAAGGGCAAACAGAATTAGCTCCTGCTTATTTCTAAAGTGGTGAGTTACTACTCCGGTAGTACAACCCAGTTCTTGGGCAATCGCTCGCATACTGGTGCGATCTAACCCCTCTCGGGCAATGACTCGCCAGGCGGCTTCAGATACTTCTAGACGGCGATCGCGGGACATAAACATCAAAACAGAATAACCAGATATACTGTGCCTATTGACAGATTATCATAACAGTTGTTATTTTATTTGCATAACAACTGTTATGAGGTAAATATGATGTATGTTAATTCGACTAATCCCTCTCCTCGCCCTGGTATAAAAGGGTTACTTGACCGCATCACCGGGCCGGGTGCTACACCAGCCGAGTTGCTGTTACAATTTGTGCCAAGTCTAGTGGCTGCGGTTGCGGCTCCAACCTATGCAGTAACTCTTCCTATAGAATGGACTCCCTTACAATTAGGACTCATCGCTTTTTTTGGGTTTGATTTAGTGGGGGGTGTGCTCACCAATGCTACCTCCAGCGCCAAGCGTTGGTATCACCGAAAGGGACAGGGTTGGCAGCAGCATTTTGCATTTGTGTGTTTGCATATTGTTCATATCTTTCTGGTAGCCAAGATTATTCGTGAGGGAGATTGGGAGTTCTTTCTTGGCACATCCATGTACTTGTTGGGAGCATCAGTCATTATATTGCGCTCTCCTCTTTACCTCCAGCGTCCTGTGGCCCTATTGCTCTACGGTTTAGCACTGTTGGGCAACTGCTATCTATTTTCACCAACCCCTGGTTTGGAATGGTTTGTGCCCTTATTTTTCCTCAAAATCTTAGTGAGTCATCTGCTTAGCGATGCTCCATTACATCCTGGGGAAACACGGTAGAAACATTAATAGTAATTATAAATACTATGAACGAAGGTATCTTGATTGACAGGAACCATAGGATATTTGGTATCTACACTTTTGGTCTTATCTTCTCGATTATTGGGGATTCTAGTTCCTGGTCCCCCAGTTGAAACAAGAAGCTTTTCACATATTAACCCGTTTATCTTGGGCACATTTAATACTTTCTTAACCTCATTAGCAATAGTCAAGCAAACAAATTTACGATAAACATAATATTGTATCAAAATAGAATTTCAAATACCGAAAATATTTGCAATAATTAGGAGAATATAACCTCATTTGTAATTAACTTATGATACCAGATGAGATAGAAGTAGCACTGCAAGCGGCTTTCAACCATTGCGATGCAGCCCGCTGTCCTCTCACTGATGGGCAAAAAATAATATTGCTCGAAGTAATAAGCAAGGAAATCAAAGGAAATTCCTCTCAAGGTGGATCGGATGATGTAAATCCTTTACAAGAATTGACAAGTGAAGAATTACAAATCTTTTCCCAGTTTGTTAGGGAACAGGAACAACAAAATACAAACTGGAAGGTGCAATTACTCAACGATTGGCTCCAAGAAAAAGATTCAGGAGTTGTACAATTTATTCGCGAAAAATACGGCATACAGTGGTTAAGCAGGATTGAAAAATATCATTTTAATGAATTTGAGCACGAAGAAACCTTCAAGCTCAAAGTTGGCGATCGCATTGAAGTTTGCAATGGATTATGGGAATGGGTACAAGAGGGTACGGCTTGTGCGCCTGAATGGTTTTCTTGTACCGTAATTCTGATTGAAGAAATTATCGATGGCAATACATCCTATACCACCTGCACTATCCGCTTCAGTAACGGTGCAGAATATCAAATTCAAGGTATTTATCAATGGAATCGCTATCACTGGCGCTGGGATAAAAATTAGCCTGTGGCAATTAGAATTGGAAAATCTCGAAAATTAACAGAATAATGTTAAATAGTTCTTATCTTTTTTCCAGATATTAAGTCTGAATATCTGGGATATTAGCTATTTATACCGCATAAAGTATCTTTTTTGACTTTTTTATAACTTCCGCAAAGCGTTGACAATTATCAAGCTGGTTTGTATCCCATCTAACAGAAAACTGCGATATTTTCTGAATGTTTATTTTTACACTTATTTAACAATAGCTTAATCTAAGACTGTAGAATATATATCAAAATGATATTGCGATCGCGTTTAATTATGACAAATTGTCATTCTTAAAAAAATCTGTAATTAAATCAAAAAGTAGAACAAATTACAATAAAATATACCGGATTCTGTTCAATTGAATACAGTGAAGAAATATTACAAACAATAACATATTATTGCTAAGATTGAAGCGAATACATTTAGCAAATCGTTCGCTCTTATTGTAGAAGGCAACACAATGTTTGAAAATCTTCTTCCGGCTTTAAACGAGCATAATTTACCTTATCCAGATACAATGCATCCTATCATCGTTCACTTCGTGATTGCGATGGTTTTATTTGCCTTTTTCTGCGATGTTATCGGCTATTTTACTAAAAATTCTCGACTTTTTGAGGTGAGTTGGTGGAATATGTTTTTCGCGACAATTTCCATCTTCATTGCTATTATATTCGGTCAAATAGAAGCGGGTTTGGCACTAGCATATGATGCGGTTGAGCCAGTACTTAATTTACATACTTTAATTGGCTGGTCGCTTTCAGGAATTATCGCTGCAATTACAGGCTGGCGCTACGTGATTCGTTTGCGGGACTCTCAAAGTATTCCTGTTTCTTATTTAGGAGTGGGAGTATTTTTAACAATTTTGGTATGTTTTCAGGTATATCTTGGAGATAAACTCGTTTGGGTATACGGTCTGCATACAAGTCCAGTTGTAGAAGCTGTAAAAGAGGGGGTTCTGTAATGAATTCTGAACTGATTAACCAGTTAGATTTAGGAGCAAATGGATTACCATATTCTATCCCAATTCATCCCAATTTAGTACATTTAACATTGGGATTATTTATTATTAGCATAGCCTTTGATATAGTTGGCGTTTTTTTCACATTAGAAAAACCAATATTCAAATTTTTAGCTATTAAGGCAACTCGTTCGGGATTCTTCGATGTAGGCTGGTACAATATGCTAGCTTCATCTGTGATTACATTTTTTACAGTTGCAGCAGGATTTTACGAGATTATGCTGGCACAACCACAAGCTGATGTCAAAAGTGCTTGGGGTTTGGGAGCAATGGAAACAATGCTTTGGCACGGTGTCGGAGGCGTTGTATTGCTAACATTAATTGTCGGAATGACTGTTTGGCGTGGATATCAGCGCTTTGCATGGCGTAAAGATAGAGCTTTACAAGTCCAATGGAGTTATTTATTCATTGGATTATTTATCATGTTTATTATGTATGTCCACGGAACATTAGGGGCACATATGGCTGGTGAATTTGGCATACATAATACCGCAGATAATTTATTGCGATTGGGACAAGATCCCAATGCTTTATTGAAGTGAACAGTTAACAGTTAACAGTGAACAGTGAACAGTGAACAGTTAACAGTTAACAGTGAAGAGCGATCGATATTGTTTTTTTATTCCTAACCACTAACAATGAACAACTAATTATGAAAATACGCGAGATTTTATCAGTAATTGTCAGTGCGATCGTTTTAGCTATTGTTAGTCTATGGATAGGGCAACAGGCTTATTCTTGGCTTCCCCCACAAGCTGCGGCTGAATCTCTATTAGTTGATGATTTATTCAGCTTTTTGGTGACGCTAGGGGCATTTATATTTTTGGGAGTTACAGGAGCGATAATATATTCAGTTATCTTCAATCGTGCGGGTAAGTACGACACCAGCGATGGGCCACATATAGAAGGTAATATCACCTTAGAAGTAGTTTGGACAGCAATTCCATTTGTGTTAGTGATTTGGATTGGCACTTACAGCTACCAAGTTTACGATCAAATGTCAATTCTCGGCTCCATGCAACACGAGCATATGTCAAGGGATCCCAAGAGAATTTTGTTAGGAGAAAAAAAATCTCTTGGGTACGCGTCAATGGGCATGAAATCGGCTATTGCTGAACCTTTACCAAAAGCTTCAGAAGCCCCCGAAAGCCCTACTAGAATAGAAGTTATATCCAAACAATGGGCTTGGATTTTCAACTACCCAGAGGAAAATATTAGCAGCACTGAATTACATCTACCTGCAAACAAGCGTGCTTATCTCACCCTGAAATCGGAAGATGTCATACATGGTTTCTATATTCCTGCCTTTCGGGTAAAGCAAGATGTAATTCCCGGAGAAATAATTGACTTTGAATTTACCCCCATTCTCGAAGGTAAATATCGACTGCGAGATTCCCAATATAGCGGTACTTATTTCGCAGCAATGCAAGCTGATGTGGTTGTTGAGTCCCCAGAAGAACATAAACAATGGTTAAAAGAGGCTCGAGGGCGCAAAGCATCCCCTGCATTCAATCAAGCCGTGTCTGAATATACCAGTAAGTCAGACAAAGCAATTAACAGTAGTTGGGCTACAGTCGAGCCTGCTGAACCTCCCATAGTCAATTATCACAGTTAATGGGCATGGAGGGGGGAGACAAGGGGAAAACTAAAGATTCTTAACTCATAACTCCTAACTCATAACTCCCAACTCTCAATCTAAAATCCGAAATCAAAAATTGAAATGACTAGCACTAAACCTCAAAAGACTGACGCACTAAGCGAAGATCGACAAGAAGATCAACATCACCATCATCCTCCCACGACTTGGAAAACTTACTTTAGTTTCAGTACCGATCATAAAGTAATTGGTATTCAATATATCGTTACAGCTTTCATATTTTTCCTGATTGGCGGTATTTTCGCCATGATCATTCGTGGCGAATTAATTACTCCGGAAGCCGACTTAGTAGATCGCACCGTTTACAACGCCATGTTTACCATGCATGGTACGGTAATGCTATTTATGTGGACGTTTCCGGTACTGGCTGGTTTGGCAAACTACCTCGTACCTTTGATGATTGGGGCGCGAGATATGGCGTTTCCCCGTCTAAACGCTCTTGCCTTTTGGATGGTTCCAGTGTTTGGAATTATACTTATGGCGAGTTTCTTTGTTCCTGGAGGTCCCGCTCAATCGGGTTGGTGGGCTTATCCACCCGTAAGTACCCAAAATCCTACAGGTCTTTTGTTTAACGGACAATTCCTGTGGTTGGTAGCTGTAGCATTATCGGGGGTATCTTCGATTTTAGGTGCGGTAAATATTGTGACTACAATTTTCCGCATGAGAGCGCCAGGCATGGGTTTTTTCAAAATGCCTGCCTATGTGTGGACGGTATTAAGCGCTCAGATGATTCAATTATTTGGATTGCCTGCACTGACTGCGGGTGCAGTAATGCTGTTATGCGATCTCAGCGTGGGAACCAGTTTCTTTGACCCTGCTAAGGGCGGCGATCCGGTATTATATCAGCACTTTTTCTGGTTCTATTCCCATCCTGCGGTCTATGTAATTATACTGCCTATCTTTGGGATTTTTTCGGAAGTATTTCCGGTTTACGCTCGCAAACCTTTATTTGGTTACAAAGTCGTAGTAGTTTCATCGCTGATTATCACTGGCTTGAGTGCTGTGGTATGGGTTCACCATATGTTTGCTAGCGGTACTCCCGGTTGGATGCGGATGCTGTTCATGTTCTCCACAATGTTAATTTCCGTACCCACTGGAATTAAAGTATTTGCTTGGGTTGGGACAATTTGGGGAGGAAAGTTACGTCTAGATACACCAATGTTGTTTGCATTGGGTGGATTAGTGATGTTCGTATTTGCTGGCATCACTGGTATCATGCTGTCTGTGGTTCCCATTGACATTCACGTTAATAATACTTACTTCGTTGTCGGTCACTTTCATTATGTGATTTATGGTGCAACGGTAATGGGTGTTTATGCTGCCTTGTACCATTGGTTCCCCAAGATGACTGGAAGGATGTATTACGAAGGTTTGGGTAAATTACACTTTTGGTTAACCTTCATTGGCGCGAATCTCAACTTTTTCCCCATGCACCCATTAGGATTGCAAGGAATGCCCCGTCGAGTCGCTTCCTACGATCCCGAATTTGCATTTTGGAATGTGATTGCTAGCCTTGGTGGGTTTTTATTGGGAATGTCCACTCTACCGTTTTTACTTAATGTAATTAGTTCTTGGATTGATGGTAAAAAAGCATCGGATAATCCTTGGCGTGCAATTGGTTTGGAATGGTTAGTTTCTTCTCCACCACCGGTAGAAAACTTTGAAAAACAACTTCCTATTGTAGTAGAGGAACCATATGGTTATGGGAAATCGAAGCCGGAAGATTTAGTTGCGAATGCTTCAGAACTTAACTGATAGTTTGCCATAAGCATTAAGAAACTGGGTCGATCGCATAATCATCAAAATGAAAAAGCTAATTGATGTTTGAAAAACCCGGTTTCTTAACTTAACGAATTTTTTTTTGTGATCTGAGCTTTGTAGTATGTCTGGAGAATAAACCTGAAAGCTTGCTTGGCGGATAAAATTAGCGCTACTCATTAACAAGTTTCTGACATGTTGGCACAAGCCTCATCATTTCGAGAATCAATTAAATCCAAGTATCATCTGTTATGAGCACTACAAACGGGACTATGGCACAGGCACAACAAGGGAATACAATCGAAGAATTGCAGTCAGTAAATCATGGAAATATAGCCGGACACGAGCATGATGAAGAAGGCAACAGTATGTTTGGCTTCATCGTCTTTCTACTATCAGAAAGTGTTATTTTCTTAAGTTTTTTTGCCGGATATATTGTCTATAAAACAACAGCCGTTGATTGGCTACCACCAGGAGTTGAAGGATTAGAAGTTAGAGAACCTGCAATCAATACAGTAATTCTCGTTTCCAGTAGCTTTGTTATTTATTTTGCAGAAAGGGCGTTAAAAAAGGATAATATTTGGGGTTTTCGTGTATTTTGGTTGTTAACAATGGCAATGGGAAGTTACTTCCTCTATGGTCAAGCAGTTGAGTGGAATGGTCTAGAATTTGGTTTCACTTCGGGTACATTTGGTGGAACATTTTACTTATTAACTGGTTTTCACGGTTTACACGTTTTTTCTGGTGTCTTATTGCAGTTGACGATGTTGATTCGATCTTTCATTCCCGGTAATTATGAAAAGGGTCATTTTGGCGTAGATGCAACTTCATTATTTTGGCACTTTGTTGATGTAATTTGGATTATTTTATTTTTACTTCTCTATGTTTGGCAGTGAACAGGTAACAGTGAGCAGTGAGCAGTGAGCAGTTAACAGTGAGCAGTCAACAGTCAACAGTGAGCAGTCAACAGTGAGCAGTCAACAGTCAACAGTCAACAGTGAGCAGTTATCAAGATTGAATTTATAACTCCTAACTCCTAACTCCTAACTCCTAACTCCTAACAACTATCAACTAAC
>ERZ1740059.1757-NODE-1757-length-10771-cov-7.810750_pt1 | contig 10771 bp, 7 predicted proteins | sample MGYA00581744_ERZ1740059 | MGnify/ENA primary metagenome ERZ1740059 (study PRJEB43018, sample SAMN04849738) | marine metagenome | isolation source: floating plastic debris | place: Pacific Ocean | collected 2008-08-28 | study: EMG produced TPA metagenomics... | reverse complement strand
AAAGATATACAGTTCAAAATACTTTGTAGACATCATATAGGGATTCAGCATACCGACAACCCCTATATATTAATTCCAATATTCATGTATTTTGCATTTTCAGACTTAACAATCATCTGCACCTCTTCAAGAGGGCACCACTCCCACTACCAGCATCTTGAGACTCTGTAATGATCGTCATGACCCAAGGTGCATTTTGACATCAATCACAACGTCTAACTTTGTGGCATGGAGAGGCGAGAATCAGTCTCAAGCGCACAGGGTGAAATAACAAAAACAAACTTGCTAACAAGTCCCTCTATGTTCTAATTTTCTGAGCTAGACTACCAACTACACAGACTGACATTTCAGCCTGCCACGCGAAGCGAAGCGAGGTCATGGAGGGGCATGCTCCTTGGAGGGCCTCTGATCTGACACAAATCGGATAATGGCTGGCAGGGCAGGCTGCCGCCTACAGATATTTCCATTCCATTGAGCCTTACATTGTATATCGAGTTGCACTTGCTGAAAGAGGTTATTGCGGAATGACATGTTACAGTTGTGGAATTTTTTACATTGTCGGAAAATTTTAATACATTTGTGGTTGATAATTAAAATTTGTTAGATTACACTACTGTGGGTCTAGCGGAAACATGGAACACAGGAACATCCCGCACTAATATACATTAGCCGCCATGCTTATGACACTTTTCGTCATGAGGGTGGTGGATATATCGTATGGAATACCAACTAGTATGATTGAAGTAATCTTCTCCTCCTTGGTAGAAGCCATAAAATGTATCAAAACCTCGGCTTGTTGGCAGATATTCTTTCTTGTGCATGCCTAAATGCCATTTACCTAAAACAAAGCAGTGAAAAAGCATCTATGATTGGATTACAGACAGGAACACCAGAAGGCAGTAAACTCCACAATACAATGCACATTTCGGGGTAAGTGCAGGCAGACTTATACTCTCTTGCGCACAAAATATCAAATATGTCAAAATGCGTAGACTCCACCTCTATAATTTGGAGTCGAAGCATCTGGAATAACTTACACAAAAAATGTCAGGCCAAAGTTACTTACCAACCATGTGTGTGGAGTAACCTTGTGTTTTCAACATCTGTGGTAAAATGGCAAGGTTTAATGGCAAGGCCTTAGGTTGGCCAGGATCAATTACTAGGTGCTGTAGACCAGTGTGAATAGGAAGTCGACCTGAATGAAGAGAAAAATAATAGTAATTTGGTTACTATACTTATTTCGCACATAATATGCCAAGACAGTAAGATGATTGTGTTACAAAGGGTTGAAACCAGCACAAGATTGACATTACAATGCCAACTTTTTATAATGCTATATCATAGAAATAAAATATACAATATTTAATTGTGTACAAATATATGTACATGTATGACACGCTTACCAGATAAAAGAGCCCCACGGGTAGGTGAGCAGGCAGGCTGGACATAGTAATTTTCCAATCTCACCCCATCATATGCCAGTTGATCCAATACAGGGGTTCTGATATCTTGATAACCACCGCCATGGTATCCAATATCTGCATATCCAAGGTCATCAGCTAACACAAACACAATATTCGGCAGTTTTCTTGTCTCTGCCACCACGCAGCAACATACTGATGCTAGCAACACTACCACTGTAGCGCTCATCGCGGTCATGGCAAAGCAAATAACTTGCTCTCATAGCCTCAGACAATCCAAAGTCTAGGATCTATTGAGCACTCATTTGGTTTAGAACTCGTATCCGAGTAAATCAAATCTGTTAAATCCTTGAGATTAGCAACTCAATTGATCAACTTGAGCTGTAAGTTTATTCAGGCTGATAGCTGATAAGAATGATTCTGCATTAAATAACTGGGGTCAATGGTTTCCTACAGACCATAGCAGGACGGTGAGGATGATAATGATAATTTGCCAAACAACGTAATACAGTAGCCTTTAGCTAGGGCTATGTAGACAAGGTGGTACTGAACAAACAGTGAGTGAGTAGAATTCGGAATACTTTTTATTGGGAACCATGGCCTTGCACCTGTACCAGAGTAACAGAGTCAGGAACGGCACATTCAAGTTCAACAGCATTTTGCGGCATCAAGCCAATCAGAATTTGCAAGCTGCTAGTTGCCTGCATATTTATTAATTGCTCTAAAACTGATGGGAAACAGAGATAAAACCATCGCTAGATTTTCTGTCAGAGTTGCCTTATCAAGCACATTGAGCAGGCAACAAATGAGCTTCTTTGTTGAAATGAAAATAGTTGACTGTCAGCCTCTAGACATGTTTCGCATAATTCATAATGCACCAAATACATGCTCAGTTCTGGGCCAATTCTGCTTTGGGCAATGCCAAGTGCCATCTGTAACCAGCAATACAATAAATGCATTCACAATCAAAGTCTCAGAATCTTAGGACTTCATTCACGTGTCTCAGCGATTTGATACTGCCTATATGCCGGATTTGTTTGCTATCTTGGGTCTATGAGCTCCATGGGTCCTATCGGCACTGTGGGGATCAGTGCTGACAGTTTAATTATGATAGTACTGCATGCTTAGTGAAGCCAAAACACGAATTTTCATAAATAATGTCGATTGACATTGAATTCGGCGGGTAAGACCCAACAATCATTCCATCACATTACACTTCAGATGCAGCAATCAGTCAAGTTCTAATTGAAGGGAAGCTCTCAGCAAGCTTGCTTGTATTTATTTACTACTCTCTTTGCAACATACTCCATAAAAAAATGATCAGGCATGGCAGTACATGTTCTGAGCAGAAAGTCTTAAAAGCTTCCGATACTGATAGGACTTGATAAATGTATCATCACAGTTGTTCAATGCGCCACATCTACCAACATCAAGAAAGCTGAACAAAAATTGTTTAGTCAAATGTCAGTTTTACACATTGCGGAAATAGAAAAAAATACAACAATGGACTATACACATAAAAAGACTACTAAGTAAAAGTAGAGCAGTTTAGGAAAACAGAGAGCTTCCAGCATCACATCCACGGTTCCCATGAGCCCCCATGTTTTGCAGGGTCAGAATGTTGAAGGTCAGCCTTTGGATTCTGAGGTGGCACCATATTTGCATTATACTGTGCGAGTTTGGACAGCATATATTCCAAAACCTCTGGCTTGTCCTGAAACGTGAAAGAATGCATAGAATGCATGTCGTCTTTGAAATACAGTCTTTCCATAAACAGAGAGACCAATACAATACAATATTTTGTCATACTTGAACATAGTACCGGAACTCAAAACTAGCTAAACAGATGAATAATTTAGAGCCACATACCTTTGATAAATCGTGTCTTTCATATGGGTCTGCTGTGATGTTGAAAAGGAAATAATTTTGAAACAGATCCTCCAGTTTCTGTTGATCTGTACCACCAGCTTCCATGAACTGCACTTTCTCAAATTCTCCTAGAGTGGATAATACAATTCGATGTTAGACAAGCATTTGAGTGAGAAGCTTGATATTTCAATATGTTCATACATACACAGTGAATATTTTAGACAGTTGAAGTGAATGCAAACTTCACTATGTGCTTATAATCAACCAGCAAATATCAATGACGATGCATTTCTATTACATACCCTCAACAGTCAACGGTTTGTACCAGCTTCCTAACATTGATGGTCCCGTCACTACTTTCATATCCCCTACTCTCAGCGCGGCCTGTTGCCTAGTATCAAATGGAGCTCCATGTTTTTTGAAGCCAAAGGTTAGGAGTGGGTCAATGTTGATCAGCAGCTCCTGCAACATACACAAAATTTTGAGAACACACATCAGATCAAACACTCATACCAATGTGCGGAAGTTCATATCACAAACACTGTCGTTAATGAAATCCAGCAAACCAACAGATCGATTTTTATGAACATTTATTGCACACTTATCCCTATTTACTAACATGATAGTCTTAGTAGACTAGACAGACACTCAATCTTACTTTTCTTGGGCTCTTGCCTGCACCGGTGATAGCATTCCATTGGTCAAAGCCATCTAATGTAAGATTTGCTATTGAGCCACCAGCTAGTCTCATTATTGTAGGAAACCAGTCGGATATGTGGATCCATTCTTTGTTAACAGTTCCTTGAAACTTAGAGACAAGAGGTCCAGACACAAACCCAGGAACCTTAATCCCTTCAAAATAAAATGTGAACGCTAGCGTTAGCGAATTATTAATTCAACATAGTTTATGTACATAAAGTTGTATCACTAGTGCCACAGCGCAACGGTGAAATAGAGCGCAATATACATGTATAGACATATTATATATCAACGCACATTGTACATGCAATGCATATAATTTTGGAGGGCATTGGATGCTAGTAGTTGGGTTCAATGAGAGTGTTCATACTTGTTGGAAGAGCATCGTCAATAAAGTCTACTGCCTACCTCCTTCCCACACAGTGATTTTGCCTCCCCTGAGGGGATAATTGCAGCCAGCTCCACCAGCAGCTTGCACCATACCTCCATTGTCACTGGAAAATATGATGACTGTGTTTTCCCACATGCCAGCGTCCTTCAGAGCTTGTGTGACATTCCCAACAGCCTCATCCAAGATTGTGATCTGGGCTTAAATATACCAACAGAACGATCAAAATATAGTACATTTGTAAAAAGGTTTAATGAATAATCTGCACACTTGAGACATTGATAGATGACTATGAGGACAATAAAACCCATGGAAATTAATCAGGTGCCTTTGCCTAGGACCTGTCTCCACTATGAGGTACTATAACCCAGGCGGATCCAAGAAATCATAACAGGCCTCTCATTGTTGATGGAAACCAAATTCTTATTCCCTTAACACACGGTCCACACAAAATATAAAAGTTGAATGGTAAATATGCATGACCTACCAGCTAGAGTACGCCTCTGTTTATTTTGTATGAACTCATACTGCGTCTCATATTCAGCAGGGGCTTGCTGGGGCTGGTGCACATTCTGATATGCAAGATAGAGGAACATAGGGGACTCCTTCTTTGACTAAAATATAAAATATGAGACATTACAAAAACTCACATTTTCATCAAGTTACACAAGGTAAATTTCTTTTTTTGTTAGGTGTTTGTAGCACCACTCTGACACCTCGAAGCCTCACGCAAAACAGCTTGGGGTCTACATCTTAGCTTTCACCACAATACAATAAGATGACAAGCAATGGTAAGTGTGTCATTATTATTAGAGAATGAATAGACGTCATTGCTGTGTGAGATCAAAGAAAATCACCAGTGCAGCACACAAATACAATGCAGATGCGTGAAATACCTGTACATCAATCTGTCGGATTGCCTCCTTGGTGAACACATGAGCTGAATATTGACCTTGTTTGCTGAAGTCTGGGGTTGTTTGATTATGCAAATCCTCTCCACAGTATGATTTCTGGTTGTAGGAGGCACAAACTACATAAAAAAATCAATGCAAGATTAAAATTATCTTGGTGCACCAATTAAATAATTGCATAGCAAGTCAGAATGAAGGGGCTCATCCGCAGAATAAAGAGTTAGTGATCTTAGCTGATTCATAAAGGCTACTCCTTGTCGTCACAAAATCACAGATAAATGCATACACCAAACATGTGATCTGTAATCCTCTCCTGATCATTAGTAAGTTTGACTTACTTGTGTGATTGAAGTAGTCTTCTGCGCCTTGATAGTAACCATAGAAGGTGTCAAATCCCCTGTTGAGTGGTAAGAACTCCTCTTTATACATACCAACATGCCATTTACCTACAGGTTAAAGTAATTACAAATTGTACCAAATCCAATATACTTGTTAAGTGCTTTCAGGTATTTCCTGTACCCACTGTGAACACAAGTAACAAACTGAACCATTTGAAAACCAAGACTATCTTATCCATTAAAACTAAAAGCGGGTGAAGGAAAGAAGCTGACGTTAACTTACCAAGCATATGTGTGTCATAACCATTCTCCTTCAACTTTTGGGGAAGGGTTGGCAAATTAGTTGGCATTCCTATGGGTTTTGCTGGGAATATGGCAAGGTGCTGCAACCCAGTGTGAATAGGTAAACGACCTAAAAATCAAGAAAAGATGAAAAGTAAAAAATTTGCTATAATTCCATCGCAAAAAATCATGGATAATTGGTATCTACGTACACATTCAGCCAAACATTTGTTAAACAGCAACGACAACCAGCTATCCTCATCAAATATTTCTAACCATCTATTCTACATGTATAATGCTGCTCAATATATATATGACTCTGACAGATGACAGTAGAGAAAGTGTACTTAATACAAACTTTGATAAAAGTTAATGTGCGTACTTACACCAGACACGCAATCATGATCTAATGTCCTAAACACGCAGCAAAGACAAACATACACTTACTACTTTTCATCAATAAATAGCAGTACAAGAGAATTGTTTTTCAATTATTAGTAACCAGCCATGACTTGTGTCTTTCCAGATGGGGAAAGTCAAAGTGTGGCAGAAAAATTGCTGGTGTTGCGCTTTCAAGTTGACTGTACAACCTGTTACTTCCCATATGGCGCTTGCAAATGCAATATAAACTACAAAACAATCTATAGCTTATTTAGCAGTTAGACCACCTCAAATTTAATACGTACCAGAGAGTAATGCACTCCTGGTAGGAGTGCACAGAGGTTGTACATAGTAATTCTCTAGTCTCACACCATCGTGAGCGAGCTTGTCCATTTGTGGTGTTTTAACCTGTCCGGCTCCGCCATGATATCCTATGTCTGCGTATCCTAAATCATCGGCAAGTATGAAGACAATGTTTGGCTGCTCGCTGCTTCCTCCAGCCAGACAAGTTGAGATAGAAGCAAGAAAAACTGCTAGCTGTATGCACTGATACATTCTTGCAGAGGGTTTTTGCAGACAGTTCTAATTACAATGTGTGGTCAAGTTCAGTTCCTTTACTTTATATAGTCTTGGGGAAATAGTCAACTAGGTTTGTCCCATTCCTTGACATAGATTAAGTTCTTTGCTACCTTTTAGCATGCAGCTGGAGGGATTTTTATCATAAGTGATAAATGGATAATGATCATTGATTATGAGTGATCTCAGGCCACACAATTATTGTTCCGCATCGCCTGACTCTACCGTTAATCATTTTGCAAAGCACGCTCCATTCTCTCACCTGAACCCTTCCACACAGAAGTAATAAGTACTTAAGAGGCTATGAATTTTTTTAAACTCTACGCCACACATCATCACTAAGGGGTGTGTGTTTGCATAAAGACTTGTCCTAGTCAGTCGCCAGTGGATTTTCTGATATGTTTCCCCACATGACAAACATATGCCATGCCAGGCAATCCACATCATAATCTGTAGTCAGACACAGAAGACAACTGGTACCGAATTTAATTCTTTGCGACACATAACCGTAGTGTGAATAAGTGCATTAACAGGGTTGAATTGCACAACACAGACATCAAGTGAACTATTGAATTCTGAAGGAGATCAGACAAAATTCAGATCTAAAAACCTGATATCTGAGGATAATTGAGGCATGTGATATGCTCTACATCACCATGATACACAATGCTCAACCAGAGCGCTGGCATCCATACCATGCTAAGATAGCCTGGCACAGACTCTCTGCGTGGTCCCAAAACACACAGAGCGTCTGTCCGGGGCTAACACATAGATATAATATTGTATGGTGGAATGTTGGCCGTAGCAAAAATGACGTACATGTATAGCCAATTCAAGTAGGGATTCCTCAAATTAATGTTTTAACTCACAAGACACACGGTTGCTCATAATTTGACCTTCACACTACGGCAAAGTTACCATCAGCCAGTCAACTACAGAGGCTGTTGCCGGTCCATTAGTGGAGAAGATGACCAGAGAATTAGCAAAGAACACTGCAGCTGGCCTGAAAAACAGAAAACCACTATAGAACAGATTTGACAAATTATTCTTTTTAACATACATGGTTGATATTAATAATTATTGCAGTTTTTTCTATGCCATTACCACCTTTAAAGCATATTATTATTATTATAAACAAAACACTTTTTTTTCCGAATTACAGTTTTGTAATATCTGAATTCCAACTGCATGTAATGTGATTCACCTATTAAGACAACCAATTATATGAAAAACCTGGCAGTTTGCTTATATGTAAGAGCTTTTTATGACAAAAAAATGATTGGAAAAAATATCATAGTTGACATTGACAAATCTTGTCAAAATCGCTATACATCTGTTTTCTGTTTCTGTCATTGACAATAGGCTACTGCAATTTGTCTGACCTTGGAAAATTGTAGCACAACTCCGAACTACTTCATTCATGTCGTAGGCAGCTGCAATCAGGGAGGTTTTGCAATGTGGAACAACTTTTGAAATCAAAATTTTGGCATTAATGTTCATTGACAAAAACTCAGCTAAGAGGATACCTTATAACTATGCAGAATAATACCATACAGCTCTATGTTAAAAAGCACAACATAAACCAGTCTTTTCAACAGTCTGGTTGAACAAAAAAATATGGTACGGTGGAACAGCAATGAGTTACTGGCTCTTTGCCACGATCATGACCATGCTGCAGGCCCTCAACATTTGCCAAACAAAATGTGTAGTTACGAGTAGCTATGTGTGGCATCGGATTGCATTGCACACAGGTAGGATAGGCTTTTAGCACCGAATTTGTTCTTCGTTAATATTTCTCTATAAAGTTGATTGGAAATTTTAAATCAAAATCACAATACACTCAAAAATGCTGCAGACAACCCTATATCAGGTAGCCATTCATTTGGAACCATCTTACCACATCACACTATTAAAATAAATCAGCAGCAGAAAAGACATAAGCAGACACAAAATTAGCACTGCTGTGTCAAACAAACAGCATGTACCATCATGTAGCATTTAAAGATAGTTCTACATGTATGTCAGCAGTGTTAAAAGACTCATCACAAAATCACTTTATTGCATCGACAGTCCATTCGAACGAGAATTTATGCCACCTACATACAGCATTTCGAATATGTTAAAAAATTTTCACCAAATTTTTTACCTGACTTAATCCGTTTACGCTGCAGCATGGTTGGGCCCTCTGGCTCAATTGCAGTTTATTATACATTGAAATCTCTTAGCAGTGAAAACTTACTGTCGACAGCAAGTTATGAAAAAAATGTGGACAGAGATACTGTGTACAGCATTCATTGCAGTCAGCCATCGTATCCATGGCAATAGTGTTTAATGTGCCACCCTGCAATGCTATTTTGATGCTCTCATTACATGATCCAATATGATGCAGCGGAGAAGGTGCTACCCGTAACCAACTTGCTTGGCTCAGTCCACGGTTTTTTTGGACAGTGTAGAAAATCGTCAGTATTGAACTGTCCAACCCCAAAGTCACCCTGATGCTTGGGTGACTTTATGCAATTTAATTCAATGCAATTATGACTTGCTGAAATTTTCCAACAACCATATGCACCCAACTGAGCAAAGAATCAAATAGATGTGGTAAATACCAAGCAACTGGCGGGCCTTCGAAGTTGAAATGTGTCCTAGGTCACCCAGGTTGATGGTACCATGATACTGCCAGTCACCTACCTGCGAGACATATAAATAAGACATTGTCCTGCCAGAGTAAATGGATTAGATTTCTGTGGTATATTCTGATGTGTGTATGCGAGTTTTCTGCAAATCTGTCGACTGCAGTATCCTGTCTACGAGTGATGACGCTTATAATTGCAGTGTGCTATTTCATATTGACAGCAGGCCTATACTACAATGTAAAGTAATAATCACACTGGGTCAACTCATCAGCAGCTCATCCACCAGATACAATACCTTTACACAATTCATTCTGCCTGACAAGTTTAAGTCAGACGCTTTCAAAGTTTCCTGACAATAAGCTGTCACAAATATCATAATTGCTTGGCTATAGTTCAGCAATAATGGGCTTCTAGTACCCAGCTAATTAAATTCAACAAAAGCTACATGATCGTCTGCCAAAGAAACCAGCAGGTGTGTGCTTTTCCAGGCGCCTTAGTCAATCAGACCTGTACATAGGGATAGGCGGGTATGATGAGCCATGTGGCAAGGTGAACTACACACTATATATATATCCCTTTCTATTTTTGATGCAGATGTGAAATTTCACATTTTCATCCCTATTTTTAAATGTGAAATGAAACCTGCCTCCACAGGGGCTATTCAGTAGTTCATTTAAGCGAACTACTGCATAGCCCTTGTGCCTGCCTCATCATTTGATTTTTCAACACTTAATCCCTCTACAATAGGTAAAAATTGTTGTGAAATGTGGAATATAAGTGAGGCCCCACCACACTTCCCATGATAAACTGGACACTGCACTGCACTCAAATTTGTGCTGGTGTAAGTAGATTAATTCAAGGAGTTAGAATCCTTGATTAATTAACCCAGGCCATTGATTGGATACCACTCCCATCAATTTTGCGCACCTGCGGTATTGTATACTATCAAACCCGACCAATATTATTGGTACCGGTACTCTGTACAGTGAAATATTTCATTGCTCTGGACCATTGTACTTTTGACCAATATTATTGGTAGCGGTTTCCAATGGGTTAAGTACAGTATTACGTGTAATTTAAAGCAGTGTACCCAACTATTTAAAGAGTAGGAGAATATATAAACCATATATAAAGTATTATATAAGAGTTTCACAACGCAACCAACTCATATAGCAGCTTTAAAAGAATGCTTGAATTAACACATTCACCTACCTGACTACAGGTTTAGGGTTGCCAACTAGGATATTGCATTGTAAGTACATTGTCTCTCCTT
>ERZ1740059.1756-NODE-1756-length-10773-cov-8.713193_pt1 | contig 10773 bp, 6 predicted proteins | sample MGYA00581744_ERZ1740059 | MGnify/ENA primary metagenome ERZ1740059 (study PRJEB43018, sample SAMN04849738) | marine metagenome | isolation source: floating plastic debris | place: Pacific Ocean | collected 2008-08-28 | study: EMG produced TPA metagenomics... | reverse complement strand
GTTTCTAGCTGAAGACCTGTGTGTTGTGCAGTGGCATGCGCGCTGCTGTATGCTGATCTCTACATTTTACTGGTAAGGTTACAGCACTCAAAGCCTCAGGTTTAAAATTCACCTCAACCATTTGTCACTGCATGGTAGTATTCATTGTTTTACCAATTGTATGGTATGATCCATTGAAAACAGTGAATGAGGTGTTTGAGACTGAAACCAAAGGGATACTCATGCAAACTATTATTTGCTGTACTTTCGGGATGTGCTGATTGCTAGGTGTTGTTTATAAACAGCAGTCATCAAGTTGCGTGTGACCAGTGGTATGCAATACCGGTGTTTACCTTTCAGGGTGGCATTATGACACAGGGGTGCATGTATTGGCCCAAAATTAGCTTCTTAAAACTGAAAGGTAACAGCAAATCTCTGACTTGAGCTGATTTCCAGTTTTTTGTAGCTTAATTCTGATAATGCACGATTAATCCTCTAGCTACAGAGACATTAAATCCTTAGCTTGACAAACAAATTGCAGGAGCTGTTTGATACTGTAAATGTAGTAATATTTTGTGGTATTAAACTTACCACATGACTGATTTCGCAGATTCAGTGAAGTCATCGAAATTGCCTCATGCAACTACTAGCTCATACTTCATTTGCCATAGGCCCTATTTATTTCTGTCTGTCTGTTTGAGCATCTTACCTTTCATAATCGACTAAGGGGGTTGCAACTGCTTGCTGTTCACACAATGCCACTGTTTATATGCTGACGTTGCGCAAACCACACTGCTGCTGACTGAAATCAGTAAGCAGATCAACAAGCAGATCAGTACACTATCAGCAATTGGTATATATAAAATGTAATGTCAAACCACAAGCGGTGGCAACTGCCTCGCCTTTTTATTGCAACCTTTACTGCAATAAGAACATTACTGGTAGCTGGTCTACCAGAAGTAACAGTAACATTGATAGCATTTGTACTATAATGTGTCTCTTTCTCGGGTAGGGTCGGGTAGGTCAGGTAATAAACCCTCAGGTAGGGTCGGTTCTAGGTCCGGTACTGCCTTATAACGTTTACCAAGGGTAGGCAACTTTTAAGCAATTTTCAAAGTCACAGATTTAGCTGAATAAGCAGTCATTATAGTAATTTTAGGGCAGCTGCGGCCTTCATAAATTGTTTTCTGAGTACTAATTCACTGTTTTTTGGCTGGCTTTCCACCACAATTTTGTTGAATCTGCTGATTTATCTCCGTTAAATTATGCTGGTAGTAAGAAATGCAACATTTTTTGTTCACATTACTAGATTATACCCGTACCGACCCGATTTTTTTCTGCAATTACTTGACCTGCATTGGACCCGCATTTCTATTATCCGACACAACACTAATGTGTCGATAATCCACCTCCCTGGTTCACAGTAAATTGGGGTGTTTTTAAGGGTAAGATATAATTTATATCATAATGTTATCATAATTATTATAATTTCATAGAATTTGTCATGTTATATCATTATGTCACAATATCAATCAGTCAATCAACTCACTCTAACCTACTGCTGTGGTTTATTCATTCATGGGGTCTCTGGCTGTCACAGTGTAATTCAATGACAGACTGTCAACTCCCAGCAAACAGAGCCAGCATCTGTAGTTACTGGACTGCTACACTGATGTGAAATTCAAATCAGTGTTATTTCGTATACATACTTAGGTGGCAACCTCCACATGACAAAAAACTCCATAAACAGGCATTTCAGAATGGATGACAATTCCTTAAGGTTGTCTGACATCAAAGTTGGAATCTCCAGGGTATTTTACCTAGTGTGAAAATATCATCATACTCCGTCCAACCATTGCGTGAACATTACAACATACAGACAGGCAGCAAAGTTGCCTCGGGAAGCTTTAATTTAGGCAATTCCTCACACCTCATGACATTGCAAAGTCACAATCGTATTACACAAAATGTAAAGGAACAGATTATTCATTTTTTTTTCACAGGAAGTGCACTAGTTTCTGGGTTGTTCAGTCTCTGTTGAGTTTTGTGCTACATTTACTTTACAGTGATCCAAGCCATGATAGTCACACAACAGAAACGTTGAAGAGGCAGCTTCTTCCTGATCGAATTATTGAAACAATATATCACAGGAACTTCGATTTCTGTGAGGGACTGCCCTCAAAGGTCTGTAAAACATCACTTCATTTTATCAAGATCGACAATTTATCACTCACTGATGTTCTGTCAGATGGTATGGGAAGTTGGCGTAACCTAGGTGGTACACGTGTGAACTACCGCCATGAAACTGATGGACTTTTCAAAGTCACCCAAAAGTCTTATAAGCAGCCAATTGAACGCTGCGACCTCAGCAAAGACACTTTAGTCTTAGTAAAGAAGTATTTCCGGCACTCGCAGCACGATGATGTACGCAAATTTGTGGTGTATGTGGAGGACTTTTATTACCCTTTTGTAAATAACGTTGTTGTAGTTGGATACTCTTTCAACAACAAAGAGTTCCAAATTATCCCCAAATCCCATGGCAATAGTAAAAACGAAAACACATGCTATACTCGCAAACGACCAACAAAAGTGAAACAAGTGCTAGAGCAGTCAAGGGTTCATGGAGTCGGAAAGGCTTTGGAACGCCACATAGAGGGGCATGGCGGCCGGGCGTCTATATCTGCTGAAGATCGGCCTACAAAGCAGCAAATTTATCGATCAAACTCAAAAACAATGGAGGTGGATGATTTTGCGCTGATAATGGAGTGGGCGGAGGAAAATAAATCAATATGCAGACTAGTGGAAGCCCATCCTCAGCCCCTGCTCGTGCTCGCTACTGACCATCAGCTTGGCGATCTTCGATGGTTTGCTACAGGTAGGTCAATTGGTCACTTTAGTTTCCATCACATTGCACAAACGGGCTTACAGGTCAATACACACCTTGGTGGTTACAATGTATTGTGGATTACGTACGGAACCTATTCCGCATTTTTGGGACATATTTGAAGTGGTAACACGGAAAAAGGTTTGTTAATTGATAAACTGAAGTTCATGAAATTGTACCAGTATTAATATTCATGCTGGCGAATTACGGAAAACATGCATACTCTAATGTTGCTGGCATTTTCTGGACTCCATAAGGCATGTTAATGTTTTGAGAGATTATGAAATCGAAGTGGTTTCAGGTGCTGTCAGCATATTTAGATCTGCTTTTTTCACCGCTGATGCGCTCACTGTAACAGCAAATAACTGTATCATTAGTGTCAACCATTAGTCGTTTAAGCTTCAGAGGCAACTTTAGATCTCAAATGCCGAAATTGCTTTTTTGAACCAGAAGGTGAAAGACAACCATTGCTCTTATGTAGCAGAGAGGTTGTGGAATAGCTCTCTTGTACACAGAAGTATGATATTATTTGGAATTTCATGTTAATTAGGTTTTTTTTTTCTTTACCTTCTTAAAAGAAAGGAGTGTTGATAATTGAGTTCTTTTCAAATTTGCTATGTTCAAGTTGCCTTACAAATATGAAGATGTAATCATACCATAGGCTCAACAATGCTGTTGTAAAGTCTATAAAAATATCAATAATTTTGTGTACAAGGTGTAAAAATGTTCCCAACCACATGTTACCAGAAGCTGGAATGTAAGCAATTATCAACTCATGTTGTGTTTTCTGCTCTTTTTCACAGGAACCAGCGGACAATGTATTTCTGTGGATCCTACGTTCAACTGTGGTAAATTCTATGTAACTCCTATAACGTACAGAAATCCGTTTCTGACCAATAAGGAGAACAAAAATACTTCAACATTCTGTGGGCCGGTTTTAGTTCACTATAAGAAAACAGCTCATACATACAGTCGACTATTTGAAACAATAAATAAACTGGTGCCACAGCTATCCAACATAGCGAGATACGGTACAGACGGTGAGCAGGAACTGATAGACGCACTATCATCTGTCTACCCCAACGCTTCTCACTTACGTTGCTATTTACATTTTTCGAAGAACCTAGAAAGTGCTATCAAAACTGCTCCAGGCAGGTCAGGCCAAGTACTGGACGCTGTTCGCCGACTCCTGGAGGAACCGATCGAGAAATTTGATGAGGGCTTCAAAGATCTAGTCGATAAGTATCCTAGTGCTTCTGATTTTCTACTGGAACGTAGAGCAGTGCTTGTTGAGAACCTTCACTGCAGTAACAACAATGGCAAATTGTATTATACTAATGCATCAGAGTCTATAAATGCTAAACTTAAGCGTTTCAACAAGTTTGAATCATTGACATTACTTGCATTTCTGAAAAGCATCAAGGAGTTCTTCGGCTATGAGCTTGGTTCATCAATTGATGGCTATACTGGTCTCAGTGAGACATATCAGCCTAGCCAAATATTCAGCGAAAAGTTCTCGTTCAAATGGGAGGCATTGTCATGTAAAGATAAAGCCAAGCTACTCCAAGAATTCAAAACTATGGAAGTGCCTGAAAACATTACTGCAGTTAACAGTGAAGAAGTCTGCTTTGATGTTCAACCGTCCAGCTGCCTTATAAATGTCCCACTCGACATCCTGAGCATGATTTTCAACAAAGCTAAAGATATTGTAAGACAAAACCACGTAATGCCGGCTCCATCTCTAGATAAACAGAAATTGGCGTTCTCCACTGTGTCCTATTCTGATACCGGTAATCATCATGTCACTATTAATATCAATACACATCAGACAGTTTGTGTATGTAAAACATATAAACTTTATTATATATGTTCTCATACGGTGGCTGTGAGCCACTTCAATAACAGTCTGTATCCCTACATTCGATATCATAGAAACCGTTACGGAAAAAAAACGGTCAGTGTAGAAACTTTCACCAGGACTGTGGACTCTCAAAGAGCTGGACTGAAAGATAATACAAAGCTGCGTAAAAGAAATAAACCCAGCACCATAACACCACCCAGCCAACGTAGCGTCTCTGTTTGTTCAGTCAACCACGAGGATTTGACATGTCCAAGGCTGGTGTATTTAGAAACACATAGGAACGTTAAGACCTGCCATCTTTGCCTTAAACCTATACAGCAGTGCAATAGTCATAATATTGCCCTAGGTCGAAAGATTTACAGGACATATCGCATTCAGGGCACTGGTAAGACAGGAATAACCTGCAAAAAACAATGGGCATATTCTCACATACAATGTAACTCCTCTACGGCAATACATACCTGTGAGGAGCCACCGGACCACATAAAACATGAACTTCAGTCCTATAATATCATAATTGGAGACTGACTCACGTGCCTCACGAGGAACACAATACACCGAAAATAATTTTTTGATAAACTTCGCAGTGGAGAAATAGTTTTTGCCAATCACTAGTATGTAATTAACTGCAGTTGCAGTCTGACTGTCTTGATAAACCTAGCTGTAAAAATTATTTTTACTATTTTCTTATCAATCACTAGTACACTAATTGTTATTTTAATCTGCCTGCTAAGCTTAGTTAAAGCCACTCAATGGCTTTGGGCAGAATATCCATCAGTTTTTGCATTTCTATCGAACTCTTTTGATTGTACCCAGCTGTGAAGTGATCTCTTTTGCTGATCGCTAGTATACATTTAATGGTTGTAATGTACCTGCTTAGCTGGCTATGTTTTAGTTTGTATTGTATTTTTTGGATGAACTTGACTTCGGAGAAATAGTTTTTGCCAATCACTAGTATGAAATTAGCTGCAGTTGCTGTCTGACTGCTTGCCCGAATATTTTATCAGTTTTTCTACTGCTACCGTTGTTCTGAAGTCTTGATAAACCTAGCTGAAAACTTTATTTTTACTATTTTCTTATCAATCACTATTCTTTTGATTGTACTAACTGTAAAATGGTGTTTTTTGCTCATCACTTCACTACTAGTACACAATGATTACTGTAGTTTGCCTACATCTGTGGCTAACCTTTTGTTTTTTATTACTATCAAAATTGTGTGTTTTTCATTAACCTAGAAGTGAAGAGATCGCTTTTGTAAATCACTGGTAAGCTACTTACTACAGTAGTTGTCGGACTGCTCCATCAGTTTTTATAAATGTATATGTATCAGTTTTTATTGCTGTCCAAAGAACTTTTGTGCATGAACCGAAGCTAGGTTATTGTTTTCTTGTCAGTAAGTAGTACACAAAATGGCAGGACTCCTGTTGTCTAAAAGCGCGGAACTTATCACTCCATACTCTAGTTATATCTACATCATACTGCACAACAGTTGGAACACATATGCTGCTAAGTCTCTCATACCTCAGCTTCGACTAGCATCTGGTTAGGTGAGTGTGACTAATTATTTATATATTAACTAGTTGTCATTACTGCTATGCTGTGGTCTTCATAACATTTTCGATTGATAGGAAAATAGTAAATTCCCATGGAAACTGTGCATCTTCTATTGATTTAATCAGGTAGGCCCCAATTCCAAAGTTAAAATGGCTCGATGCTACTCATAGTGCATTTCCATTAGTGCATAACAATATTTTTGGTATTTTACAGAGACATACGATGGCAATACAAGGTTCCAAGTACGCTAGCAGATCATAATTTGTACTCCGAAGCATGTACCTCTTATAATGTTATCAAGATGCAAATACTGAAGTAGAAACAAGAACAAGAAACAGTGACACTCAAGAGATACAAATAGGTAACCAACAAAGACTCACCTGTGATTATAAAGTTGAGATGTATTAGTTTTATTCCGTTATAATATACCACTAAGAAACTATGGGGATTAGTGTTTATTCTCTATGATGTGCCTGAAATTATCACCTCTTACTCTAACTACTGCATGTACTAGCCTTGTTATGGTGAAATGAAAGCAACAATATTTTTTATGGCACTGATAAAAAATTAACGTAACATGCTACACCCATTAGAGGATGACAGTAACAAAATCTGAGAAGGCCACACTTTATAGTCTACTTCACAAAGGAGGCTCCACGTAGTAGGGTAATTTTGGGAGAAAGTTAGCATAGATATTCTTAAAAATATAAATGCTGACTGTCGACCAGTGTTTCATTTTCTGGTCAATTTTCATCAAAGAGTGCTGGTCGCTTAGATCAAGCCCCCATACCGTTGTCGCATAATGTTATTAACATGCAGCTTGTACTGTGGTGTGATGTTTTGTTGTGACAGATGAGAAGAAGACTCAAGATTGGTGTGCCAGAAATTTCATAGTCAAATGGAAAATCAAAGTGATAATTCCCAGACTTCAAGACCCAACGTACATGGAGCTATCGGTTGATATGCTCATGGCGTAGGTACTCTACAGTGAATATAAACTTCAATAATTTTGTTGTGATGATTTTAAAAAGTCATGGATGTTGGCAGAGGTAAAGCAATTAAAAAAGTTGGATATCTAATGATTTTATTCAGTCATAAAGTTGTAAGAAATAACGCTAAAATTTTATGATGGCTCTTGATGCATGGTTTTTGCTGTGGAGGTATGTATGCAATCTAACATATTGACATTGCTTTTACACAACTGAGTAGGCCTATATCATATCCAAATATTCGTCAATTCTTGTTTGTATTTCTTAGGTTGATGAGTGAACAGCATAACAGAGTAAACTGATGTAGATGGAGAGGTTATAAGACTTTGTGGTAACTCTGTAGCGGAGGAGACAGCTTCAGAACAGATGTTTTTGGTCTACTACAAAAAGAAGTTGTCTAACAAAGATGGGATGTTATCAAGGTAAGGTTCTAGACACAATCAGTTGACACGATTTATTTTGCAACACACATGCCTGTACATGGGTGAGCCTTTCATGAGCGGTTTCAAGGTTTTTTGAAACATGGTTTGTCAATTTCAAAAGCGTAAGCTGCTTTTCACTTACGCTCGTTGTACTACACTTGTAATCACCAAGGAGATCTTGCATGTATTTAATAATACATTGATGAGTAATTAGTTTTTATGACCACAGGGTAAAATATGGTGGAATACACGCGCTTATCGGTAGTCACTCTTCGAGGGCCTGACTGCAAAAGTTGCAAACTATTTCACCTTAGTTTTCTTCCATATGCATCCCAGGCTGTGGATGATAGATTTTGATAAAGATTTCAGGAAAGCTGTGGAACATGTCCCATGGTTCACCCAAAAAGCCTGGAGTTAGTATCTAAAAATAGAAAGATGAGGAAAGTTTGCCTCTGTGCTGTGGTTCACTGGATTTTATAGTGTATTATTTTTTTAACTTCAGGCCGAGAAGTTGTGGGCACTATCTCTGGTATGGAGATGTTGATGGAGAACCGGTGATAAGATTGATATATCTGTTGATCATGTGGTTGAGGACTTATGAAATGGATTCATGAACTTCAGCAGCTATGTTAAGAAGCACCCACATGACGTTACTATACCTGATCGCTTTGTTGTCCAGCTCCACGCATTCAGTGGTAGGTTGCAACATTCATTACCTATTAAGAATGTAAGATCAAGGATCCTTCTTCTCTTCTTTCTTAAGGTGCAGAATTCCTGGTGGAATATTGGATCCTTAGTAAGATGCTATAATTTTCATCTCAATGGTTAATTACGAAGCAATCTGGTTATAGTGTGAGAATTTCACTGTACATCGCACACTTGTAGGAGAATAGGTTTTTACTGTGGGTATCAACAGCATTGCGCAAGAATATTATTGGCTACAAAATTCATAGTAGGCCCAATAAAGGTAAAAGTCTGCGTTCTGTTTTGCCATAATTGCCAATAGATGAGTCGGAAGATGCCCCAGCTGAGGTTTCATGAGACATACTGGCTGTGTTAGTTGTACCATTAATTCTTGTTTTACTGTGCTAACTTTACTCAGCGGAACTGACATTGTTGGTAGTCCAATGCAGATGGTATAGCACTTTACCTCACCAACTCTATTCCACAGATGTTGAGTGCATAGATTGCTGGCTCAGTGAGTTTAACTTTTAAAGACATATGCTTGCAGGCTTGTTTGTTCTGGACTGGGAATTGAACCTGGATCCCCCTGTCCACAGACGAGTACTTACTCAATAAAGCCAGAAGCTAAACATAAAGGTACATGGTCTCAATAATTATAGTTGTTTCTCCCTAAGTTGGCATTTTCTTGTAAATGATTGGAAATAATAATGTGTCTGACAGATTTAGGACTCCATACAAAGGCAACAATGTGTTTTGAGGGATTATTTATATATATTGTATGTAATCTCACATCTCAAGATGCGGTGATGTTCAGTTAAAAGATTGTGGTCAACCTTACATGTGTATAATATTGATAAAGCTGTCATTGTCTTTTAGTAGCCTGCAAAGTCTGAAATTCATCAGGGAGAGCAAACGGAAATGTTAAAACTTCATTGGAAGCGAAATACTATTGGTCATCATAACGGACAATGAGCTGCTGAGTATTGGGAAGCGGTCATCCAGAGTGGGTATGCGGAGGAGCATATAAATATGGTTTGTGATAATAATTGTTATGTGTCTGTTGAATGATGTTTGCTTTTTGGATAATACTTGCAAACAGTTATTAAAGTATGTCAAACGATATTTTCATTTCCACAAAGACCTGTTGATGAAAGTTGCTAAGCTGATCACTGAGGGTTTGCAGACAAAGCAGTATACCAGCTGTATATCGCATAGGACACCTGCCCACTAAAATGACATCCCCTAATTTCAGACAACTTATATCATGGGAGACACGTATCCCACCCTGTGTCGATGTGTTTTGCTGTGGTTTATAAATGCTGGCGTATTGATCAATTGCTTTATACTGACTGCTACACTACACACAAGTATTGTTATCACTCCGACTTTGTTGGCCCCAGCAAGATAAGTTAGCAAAATGTGATTTGCATATTGTAAAATATTGGTATAACTTAGCAGCACTGGAGTATGACTAGGGTAATAATGGAGCCAGGCGATGAGTTGAGATGGTCAAAATACTGACTTGGATGAGGTGAACTGTGGAGGTTACAACTAATTGAAACATACTCGACTAATAAGAAAACAGGTATCTATACTATCATGTTACTGCTACCATGCTTGTAGTTTCAAACCACTAGTAACATGCGCAGCAAATGCAGCAAATCGGGAAATTTATAAGCTGCATATTGGCAAGATCAGAAAATCAAGTTGAGATATGGCCATTAGTTGTTCACAGGTAGGCCTAACCCACTCAGTTTTGTGTTCTCCCCATTCACATGCCATTTCCCATACGCACTTAGTGTGTTCTTTTGGTCCTGCCATGCATACACTTTAGGAATTTCATATTGTCGTCCTAAGTGGACCACCGCATATAAATAAAGCCTTTCAGTTGTCTCAATCATGTAAGCTGATGACTGTTGATGGTTGCTGAGTCACATAACTTCTACCCATAATTGAGACAACTCCAGTCCCAAAAATAAACAAATTAAAAATGTCGTACTACTTTCATAAGATTTATTGACCTTGTAGGCTGAATATCTGGCCTTATTTGTGAGCTAAAAGCGTGTTTTATACAACATGATATGCTGTCTACCCTCTGTACTGGTAAAAATATTACAATATGGAAATCTGAAGATGTTCATAATAAAGTTGTATATAAAGGTTCCAAATCAACTTAGTAGCTTGTAGTAAGAGGAAAGAGATCGAGTAAAGCTGAGATCAGTAACCCTCTCAACATCATTGCAAAAGACATTGCAAAATTGTTTTTTTTTGGAAAAATGGTAATGGTTCCATCTCTTGGGAGCATAGTGAATGTGTGTTTCTTCTCTGTTAACTCGCAGTCTATCTCTTGTTTCATAGGATTACTCTAAGGAGGTACACAAACACATAGGCAGCTTAGTA
>ERZ1740059.1755-NODE-1755-length-10774-cov-4.414031_pt1 | contig 10774 bp, 8 predicted proteins | sample MGYA00581744_ERZ1740059 | MGnify/ENA primary metagenome ERZ1740059 (study PRJEB43018, sample SAMN04849738) | marine metagenome | isolation source: floating plastic debris | place: Pacific Ocean | collected 2008-08-28 | study: EMG produced TPA metagenomics... | reverse complement strand
ACGACGCAGCCATCCGGCGAGCAAGTGCAAATGATCAGCCTAGATGAACTGCGCGAGATGCAGCACCCGGACTCGGGCAAAGATCCGTACATGGTGATCATGCGCAACTATGGCGACACGGCGGCCGAGTTTGATGTGTTCTATCCAGCGTCGAGCCGACTAACATTCTCAGACGTGATCTGGCTGAATGGCGCTACGGGCGAGCCGAGTCCGCCGAACGAGTACCGCGAAGAAACCGGTGCCATTCGGGTCGCCAATGCCGTTACACCGCTTCACTACGGAACTTATGGCGGGATCTGGTTGAAATTCCTGTATTTTGCGCTGGGCATGTCCTTAGCCGTGGTGACTGCGCTCGGATCGATGATGTGGATCGAACGCCGCAAGCACGGCAATGACGGCGGCAAAACCCTGACATTCTATAATCGTCTCGGCTATTTCAATACCGGCATTATCATGGGACTTCCGGTTGCGACCATTGCGATTTTCTATCTCGACAAGCGCTATGTTGGGGCCGAAAGTGCGCGTCTTGTTGCAACGGGTTGGACGTTTTTCGCCGCATGGGCGTTGGGACTCCTCTACGCCTGGGTTCGCCGCAATGATTATCAAACGACGCGTGAATTGCTCCTTCTGACAGGCGTGCTCGCAATGGGCGTTCCTGTTGTGAATGGCCTCGTCACCGGCCAATGGTTCCCGGCCTATCTTGGGGCCGACCACTCGATCGCGGCTTGGGTCGATGTGGCTATGCTGGTCGGCGGTGCACTGACAGCGCTCGCCGGATACCTCGCCCCCGCCGAACGTCTCGATAAAGCCGCCCGGCGCGCGAAAGCTGCCGCAGTTGAACAAGAAACGGCGGCTGACCCAGAGGCCACCGCCGTTCCAGCCGAGTAACAGCTCGGGGGTTAGTTTTGGACCGCGAGCACCGCGTTCGATACAGCGACGGTCAATCCCGCTAGATCCGCTGGTAGTGCGTCTTGGCGCCCAGCACTAGGGTAGGCCGCCCCCAATGCGGTGATGGCATCTTTGATCGCCGTCGCTGCGGCTGGGTCTTCAGCTTCGATCCCATCCGCTTGTTCAAGGAACACCGTCTCACCGGCTTTGAAGAATCCATAGCCATCGAGATAAGGCTCATAGGCGTCCGTCTCTAAAGCGATGCGATACATATCGGCTGCGCGCTCAAGCTGATCCACAGTCACGCCTGCAGCGATGCTGGCCGCGCTCAAATCAGACGCAGGAGCTTTTTCAGCTGCTGCTGCCATAGCCGCGCCAATCGCATCAGCGCGCGCACTGATCTGTTCAGGCGTTTCGCCATCATAAATCGCGGTCGATGTGTCGGTCAGCATTTCACTGAAGTCCTCGACCCCGAGCTGCGCAAAAACGTCTGCGCTTTCAAACAAAACTTCAGAGACCGGATGCGCAAACATTCCAGCAGCTGCATCGATTTCGCCAAGCGCATGCGCATCGCGCGCGGCGATGATGTGGGCGTCCGTAATCGCCAGGATGGACAGGAACACAACTGGGTCGGTCAGCGCCTCCGTGATAACGACCCCGCCTTCGCCCTCGCCGGCTTCCGCCGGACCGACTTCTGCCGTCTCAGCATCTTCTGCGCTGTCCGCTGATGTCTCGGCCGGGGGCACTTCGGCCGCAATTTCAGTTTCGGTCGGTTCAGCAGCTTGGTCGGGACTCCCGCAGGCCGCTAAAGTTCCGCCGGCAAGCGCGGCTCCGAGGCCAAGCTGAGTCCAGCGTTTAAGGTGTGTTGTCATTGGTGATTCCCTAGAGTTCTAACATCAATCCCACGCGCAGTATGACCGTATTGAAAATGGTTCGCAAGTCGGATTCCACGCCGAACGGCACGCGCTATGATGGAACGGACTGGGAGTGGTGGTTCGGGGGAGACTTGAACTCCCGACCTCACGATTATGAGTCAAATACCAGGAAACGATCACAGAAAAATAAGCAATAAAAACAAATGTTTTGTTGTTCTTTGCGATCACAGAGTGTCACGCAAAACCGCAAAGAATCGTGGTTAGCGTTACACTTGCGTTACAGTTTGCACACGCACGATAAACAATCGTGAGTGTGGAAGACTACGGCATTTGAACGGTTTTTGACACCTCACATTTTTCGCTCAATCGGTGGGAACGAGACCGCGCGCTAATTGCGCTTCATATGAGAATGCACGTCCATTCGTGACGATGATGCGCTCAAAACCTAAAATTGCGGCCATACTATAAACATCCAATTCTTGGCTAACACCCATCTCGGATATTGCAGGAGCGAAGCGTAGGACTGAGGTCATGCGGGCGAGCATGGCGCGCGCGATGTAAGGGGTCATGCCGTCGTCCACTTCGAGCGCTACAAACAGCAGTGTTTTACGACCATCGCCTACCGTTTGAACTACAATAGGTATGATCCTATCCCCACTTGTCGCCGCTAAATTGATTTGATCGGCAAAGAACATTCTTTCAGGTGGTCCGATGTTTCTTAGCGCACCAAATTTGATTTCACGCACTTCGCGATAAGTGATCGCAGGGAAATATCGAGTTTCCCCTGTCGCCTGAGCCGCTGTCGCATCAATTTGACTGATGTCTGGCTGGGAGGGCATATCTTGGGGCGTGGTTTGGCACGCCGCGCACAACCCTAACACGGCGAGCGCGCTCAACGATTTTTTGGTTTTACACTGCATCAAATTTCCTTTCGGGCTTAAAGCTGTTGCATGGTGCGCGAGGGCAGAGCCGGTTGGATTCAGACCGTTGGACTTTCATGCGCCATGCCGTGTTGAGTGGTTGGAGACGCTCGTCCTCCCAGAGCCAAGCAAGCCGGTACGAGCAGCAAGATGACAATGCTCGCAAATGCGAGGCCGAAGGCGATGCTCAACGCCATCGGAATCAAAAATTGTGCTTGAATGCTGGTCTCGGAGATCATCGGGAGCAGTCCTATAAATGTTGTAAGTGTTGTGATCATAATCGGCCTAAAGCGGCGTTGGACGGCGTCGATGATGTTATCCGTCTTGTCGCCACCTTCCCTCTGCCGCTTATTAAAATAATCGATCAGTACGATGCTATCATTGATGATGACGCCAGATAGCGCGACGACGCCGAACAAAGACAAAAAGGACAAGTCGAATCCCAAGAGCATGTGTCCGAAGATCGCGCCAACAAGACCAAACGGAATGATCGCCATGATCACGAGCGGCTGGAAGTACGATTTGAGAACGCTGGCAATTAAGGCATAGATCGCCAAGATGGCGATCAAGAAATTCCTTACCAAAGTTGCCATTTCCTCGGCTTGGCTTCGCGCTTGGCCTTCCGAAGATATGATCAACCGCGGATGCTCCACCACTAAAGCGGGTAGGATTTCAGACTGGATAAATGCGGTGACCGCGTTCGGAGTGGTCAGTGTTTCATCGACGTCTGCATCGATAGAAATAACGCGCAACCCATCCACACGGTCAATGGTGACGAAGCTTCTCGTTTCTTCAAAACTTGCAACCGTGCTGAGCGCAACTTCTTCGCCATTCGACAAAGGTATTCTTAGGCGAGCCAGATCCGCGAGACTTCGGCGTTCGGCTTCCGGGAAGCGAATATAAACTTCTATTTCTTCTCCGTCTCTTTGGAATCGCTGCACTTCTTCCCCGAAATAGGATCGACGGATATTGCGGGACAGATCGTCTACGGTCAGCCCTGCCGCGATGCCCGCCGAGGTGAGAGAGAACTCAATTTGGCGTTTGCCAGGTTGCGCCGTTGACTCGATTTCGCTCACGCCCGCAATTGTTTGCATCTGTTGGATGAGGGATTCCGCTGCTCGAAGGAGTTGGTCTTCTCTGGGATGCGATAGGTTGAAGCTTACATCTGCGCCGCCTGAGAGCCCGGAGGACTCAAAGGTCAATGACTTTATGCCTGAAACGGAACCGACGGCTTGACGCCAGCGGCGCTCGATTTCAGCGGAGCTTAATCCGCGGGTGTCTGCCGGTGCGAGCTCGAGTGTCGCCACCGCGATCTCTGAGCGTAGTTCAGTGCCACTCGCCCCAAATCCAGAAGAAAGCTCTCCGCCAATCGTGACGGATATCGATCGATAGAGATCTCCAGGTTCATCCGAGAGGCTTTCCTCTAAGCCATTGAGGACGCGTTGCATCGCGGCTTCAGTTTGTTGAAACGGCGTCCCAGCCGGCATTTCCAGTGAAACGGTAATTTCATCTCCTTCGACCGTTGGAAAGAATATGAACCGGATATGCCCACCGGAAAGCAACCCCGAGGTCGCAATCAGAACAGCCAAACAGCTCGCAATAACAACGTAGGGATAGGTCACACTAAGACGCGCGAGCGGTACAAATACCGAGTCTCGGACGCGGTTCAATCCAGATTGAACCGCTTCCTTGAGCTGTCGCATTGCGCCGACACTCCAATCACGGCCGTGCGCCAGGTGGGCGGGCAGGATCAAAAACGCTTCCACCAGAGAAACGAAGAGAACACTCAGTACAACGATCGGGACGGGGCGCATCATTTGCCCAATTAGCCCGGTCGATTGCAGGAGCGTCGCAAAAGCGAGCATCGAGGTGGTTACCCCAACAAGGACAGGAACAAACACGCCTTGCGCTCCAAGGATCGCTGATCGTTCGCCATGACCCTGCCGCTCTTGTTGTTCATGAATGTTTTCGCCGACGACCACGGCATCGTCGACGACAATACCCAATACGACTATGAGGCCGAGCAAGGAGGTCATATTTATCGTGGTGAATTGGCCGAACAGAATGAAGCCACCGATAAAGGCAGCGGGAATGCCAATGCTCGTCCAGACCGCTAGACGCAGATCCAGCGTGAGCGCCAGAAAGACAAATACGAGCGCGAGCCCCATGATCGCATTTCGCGCGAGAAGATTGACTCGATCCCCAATAATCTCTGTGGAGTCTGCAACGCCTGTGACCTCAATACCTGAGGGCGGCGTGTAGGTCTCAAAGAAGCGCGCAACCGCCTCGCGAACATCAAAAGCGTCCTCGTCTGTGGCCCGATCAATCTGCAGGAACACAGCAGGTTTGCCATTATAGGTATTCACCAACGGGACTTCGACAAACCCATCACGAATGGTCGAGATATCACCCAACCGAACACGCTGGCCTCCAGTGTCGCTCAAGACGATGACATTGGCCAAAGCTTCAGCGTCGCGTGCCTCATTGTCCGTCCGAAGTAAAATATCACCGCCGGAGGTGCGAATGGTGCCGAGAGAGAGGCTGACCGAGGACGCGCGTACGGCGTTTGCCACCTGGTCGATCCTCAGTCCATATGCGCTAAGATCGTCCTCTGAGACCTCAATGGAAATTTCGTAGTCGCGAACGCCTTGCAGCGTCACCATGCTGATACCATCGCTAGAAATTAGATCGCGGCGCAGTGTCTCGGCTGCTTGCTTCAATCGCTTTTCGCTGACATCGCCAATCACAACGAGCCGCATCACAGACGAGACGGCCGACGCCACCGAAATCCGTGGTTCGTTTGCATCTTGTGGTGGAAAGTCTGATAATCCATCAACTGCGGATTGTGCTTCTTCTTTGACGGACTGTGCATCGGCAAAGTCGCTCAGTTCAAGGTTCACCGTCCCAAAGCCTTCCGAGGCGGTAGAGCTCACGCGATCAACACCTTCGAGGCCGAGAACGGCATCTTCGAGACGCCGTGTTATGGCGTCCTCCACTTCTGCAGGCGTCGCTCCTGGATATTCCACCGCGATGGAGACCATGCGAGGGTCGATTTCCGGCAAGACTTCGGCCTTGGTTTGTCCCATCACGATCAGGCCACCAATCAGAAGTACGAACATTAGCAGGTTTGCGGCGACTGCATTTCGCGTGAAAAGCGCAATCAGTCCTCGCGGCTCAGATCCACCGTCGCTCATGGTCGCGCCTCAGTGGTTCCGTATTGTTCGGCAATAGCGACGAGGTCACCTTCCTGAGGATTGTTCAGCGTTGTTATGATTATTCCATCGGCAACATCGAATGGTAGCGTGACGATGTTGCCGGCTTCAGCAGAGACGAATTGCGGACGTCGAGGTGCGAGGGCGCCTGATTCAATGACCCATACCGTTCTATTCTCTTGAACCGCGCCTTCGGGGAACACGTGGGCGTTCGGGATCACCGGACCCGCAATTTCGACGTCTACAAAGTCTCCCGGTCGAAGGGAGACCGCTTCAGTGAATTCAAGGATCAACCCGGCAAGCCGGGTTTGGGCATCAAGTTCGGCTTCCTCACGCGTCACGCGCGCCGCATATGAGGGGCTTTCTTGTTGGAGCGCGAGTTGTCGAGTGCGCACAATCGCATCCCGTCCCGCGACCGGTGAAAGCCCGTCCAGGACGGCGGAGTTGACCGGTACGGACACTTCCACACTAGAGGGGTCATAGGCGCGACCATAGGACTGACCCGCAGACAGATTTTGTCCGACTTCAATCGTCGTGGACAGAATGCGGCCTTCAAATGGAAGTGAAAACGTTACGCGTGAGAGATCCAGTCGTGCGTCGGCGAGCGCGGCTTCAGCCGAGCGAACCGCAGCTACCGCGCGAGCCAGTTGAGGCTCACGGGCAACATTTGCGGGGATGGGTTCATCGGGGCGGACCAGAGCCCATTCACGTCGAGCAATCTCGCCTTCCGCACGCTCGACTTGCAAGTCTGCTTGGCGCGCCGCCAAGTCAGCATTCGCGCGTTCGATGTTCGCGCGGTAGTCGGCATCATCAAGTCGAAACAGCACTTCGCCAGCGCTGAATCGTCCTCCGGATGCCAGGGCAGGATTGACGGATATCACCCGACCTGAGACCTGCGGGCTTAAATCAATGGAGTTTCGGACCTGCACTGTGCCTGTCTCATTCAACCGGATTTGCGTATCTCTGATGATGGGTTGGATGATGTCGACTATCGCAACCGATGACCCAGACGCTTGAATTTGAGGGGCGGTAGAGTTGTTTGACAGCACCTGATTCACAATTAGTCCGGCCGCTAAAACCCCAAAGACAAGGCCGACTTGGATCAAGCCATTAAGGCGCTCTTTCATTGTGGATGGAGCAGTGTTTGCGTCTGCCGGTCTGTCGTCTTCATGCGTCATAAGGATTTCCTACGTCACGTCCCGGTCCGGTCCGTCTGACCCACGGCGCGTCGACCTGACCAATCTCCGCCGAGACTTAAAAACAGATCGATCCGAGCGTTTAGAATGGCTTGTTCTGTGAGGATCAGGTTTTGTTCCGCCGCATTCAGACTGCGCTGTGTCTCTAGTACAGAAAGCAAAGACGTGAGCCCTTGCTGATAGCGTCCTTGAGCAAGTTCGTTCGAAAGGCGCGCCGTTTTAAGAGCCTCATTGAGCTGATCGCGTTGCGTCTCCAATCCGGTCAAATCTGACAAAGCCAGCTCTACATCTATGACCGCAGCGAGCATCGTGCGCGCAAACGCATTGGCAAGTTCATCGGCGCGCGCTTCTTCGACTTGGATCTGCGCCCGAATGCGCCCGCCTTGAAACACAGGCGCCGTTAATGAGCTTGCGAGACTCGAGATATATTGATCCCAATCAAAGACTTCATCCGGCGTGTCGCCTTGAAAGGTCAGTGAAGCGCTGAGCGCCATCGTCGGGTAAAGATTGGCTCTTGCTGCACCGATATCTTCTAAAGCTGCGAGGTATCTCAGCTCTGCTGCAGCCACATCAGGTCGACGGGCAAGCAGACTTGCAGGTCTCCCCGGAGAGATCGAAAAGTGCGAGTAAGGTATCGCTGAGCCCTTATAACTCGACTGTGTTTCGCCGGGCGAGCGCGCCAATTGCTCGTCTATGATCAGAAACTGCTTCGCCAAATCCGTTTCAATTTGGGGAATATCAACGAGGGCCGTTTCGAGATTTTGCAATGCGATTTGAACATCGCTCGCCGACACGGCTTCGGAGCCTCCTGCATATCGCTGGTTGGTCAGGTCGTAAGTCGCTCGGAAACTCTCCGCTGTTCGGTTTGCAAGTGCAAGGCGACGCTCCAAGGCGGACGCCGAAACATAGTTTTTTGCAAGTGCCGCAATTTCACGTTGCTCCGTGGCGCTGATAACAAGTTGGCTCGCGATCGCATTTAATTGTGCCGCACGCTGTGTAGCTCTCAATCGTCCAAAAATATCGGTATCAAAATCAAGTAACAAGCCTGCCGAATAGGCCTCTGACCAGGAAAAGTCGCCGGTAAAATCTGGCGCTCGACTGGTCGAGATATCAGAAAAAGCCAAGACGGAAGGTAGTCTCTGTCCACCTGCAATCTTGGCCGACAATAGCGCTTGTTCGGCCTGCAAACGGGCTTCTTTTAGAGTGAGGGAGTCGCGGCGAAGCGTTTCCACCATTGCATCCAAATTCGCGCCGCCGACTTGGATCCACCATTCAGAGGTTTGAACGGATTCTACGGCGCTAGAGCGATCCGAAAAGTATCGCTCCAGGCCCATGGTTTCATCAATCGTCGGCAAAGACTCTGGCGACGGGGTCAGCATGCAGCCCGGCAGTGTGACCGAGAGGAGGGCGGCCCCTAACCAATTGGTGTTTTTAAGACTGACCAAGTACCTTGCCTCCGAAGACGCGCGCCCGCAAGCTGCCTAGAAATGTCGGAATGGCGAGCCCATGAGATTTGGGCCGCCATCCCCAAGTCTGTTGTTCTAGATTGAGCCATCAGCGTGAGCAGAAAGCTCGTCTGGCGAGAGGGTGCCGTCTTCGTTCGTATCGGCACTTTCGAACATCGGCGCAGGGGCTTCCATCATTTCGGTTTTAGATATTTGACCGTCATTATTGGTATCAGCAGTTGCCGATAGGTCATTGAAAGCTGCCTGAAAGCGGCTTTTGCCAGGGCCAAAATTTGGGCGATCTTTGGAATCAATGACGCCGTCACTGTTTCGATCCATACGGCCAAACATCGTGCTTCGCATATCGAGCACTTCTTGCCATTCAATGCTGCCATCACCATTGGCGTCTGCGCGTGAAAGGCGGTCTGATGCCGACTGGGCTTGGGCGTTGCTCGCACCCGCTAAGGCTATCATACCCGCCACGGTTGCAAGTCTGATGTTGCGACCTGAAAACCAAGTTGTCATAAAAAACACTCCTATGTGTGTTATTCAAAAATCAAGGCCCCTGCGCCCACAAATTAATGCAATACATTAAATCTTAGCGCGCGCAATATGTTTTCTGCTCAAGATGTGAGTTAGAGGCTCAAAACTGTCGCAAACCACTCAGCTGATAAATGTGTCGACTACTCTGCTGTGTCCTCATCCTTCCATTCGTGTATGGCCGTAACGACACAGCGTCCGCCGCCATATCGTGGGCGCCCGGTGAATACATCGTCGCCCCGCTCGAGACATGAAGAGGCACCAGAGCTACGCGTGGTGATTGCCGAAAACGCGCTGTCAGGGTCGCAGCTGCCGACGAGTTCAAGGTAGTACCACTGCCCTTGGGCCTCGATCAGCATTCGCTTTCCGTCGAGCGCGCGCCAGCCATCGCTCGACCGAGGACAGATGCGAGGCACCGTTTCACCCTTACTCGATGCGATGTCTTTTTCCTGTTGTTCTGCCGCTTCTGCGTCCGCGGCAACGTCTTCAGGAGAGGTTGTGCAACCCACCAAAACCGCGCTCAGAAGAGTGATTCCGGCGACCTTGCATAGAGTTTTGAATCGGACTTGTGGCATGTGAGAGTTTCCCTTAGGCGTCAGTGAGTTCATTTCGCAAATTCCTTTATGTCGACCACATGCAGAGCCGCGCGATTTCTCTGGGAAGCCGGTCAGACAAGCAATGAGGGTTTGACAATTAATATAAAGCATTAATATGCTGGCGGTTCAAGCGAAGCGTAAAAAACGCATCAAGGCGAATGATTAAGCGCCGGACGACGCGAGAAGGGAGCGCGCAAACATGATTTGGATCGCAAGGGTCACCGGGACACTGGTTTTTCTTTTTTCTTTATTGTTGGGCGCTTCTGCGCTGATTAATCCAGAGCGGGCAGGCGAAGCTTTGGGCTTCGTTCCGCTGACGGATATGGGACGCAATTCTATACGAGCAGACATCGTTGCGTTTGCTTGGGGAAGTGCATTGTTGAGCGCGGGTGGGCTCTTCACAGGTCGAGGACGTTGGTTCTTGGGCGCCGCAACGCTCTTCGGCATTGCTGTCTCTGGCCGTATTCTGGATGTGATTGTCGCTGGGCCACCGGAGGGCGTTGCGCCGGCCATTGTCGTTGAGTTAATCGTCGTCGCCTTTGCACTTATCGCCGCAAAATGGCTGCCCAATAGGGCGGCCTAAGACGGGGATCATGTCTACGTGAATAAGCCTCGGATTAAAAATCGCCACACCCCCCAAATCATTGCGATAAACAGACCTAGAATGGTGACGCCCACAGCGACAATCCACGGCCAGTAATGCAACCATACTTTTTGTGCGATGTTCGCGCCAATTTGTTCGATTACATCATATCCCTCGGGCAAAGGCAGCACGCCGACCCGGTCTGCGTAGGCCTCGTAATCCAACATCATAGCGGCTTTGAGGTCCGGTAGCTGATCGCTCAAATCCGAAGTCTCGCCTGGATCTTCCACCAAGTCGAACAATCGCCAAACACTATCGCCATGCGGCGGGACATTTCGTGCGAGTTTATAGCGCCCGCGATAAAGCGCGATTTGGCCAGAGGTTGTGAAGCCGACAGGCTCGTCAGGCCCATAAACATAGTCGACATCGCCCTCAATCAGCGGCGAAAGAGATTTTCCAGTCATGGGTTTGGTATCGCCCGGCAAAGTCTCAGAGATACCCGCGAGTTCGAGAATGGTC
>ERZ1740059.1754-NODE-1754-length-10775-cov-4.637407_pt1 | contig 10775 bp, 6 predicted proteins | sample MGYA00581744_ERZ1740059 | MGnify/ENA primary metagenome ERZ1740059 (study PRJEB43018, sample SAMN04849738) | marine metagenome | isolation source: floating plastic debris | place: Pacific Ocean | collected 2008-08-28 | study: EMG produced TPA metagenomics... | reverse complement strand
CCGGACACTCCCCCTGCCCCCACCGCCGATCCCGAGGAACCGGGGCCTGCTCCGGCCGGTCCGGGCGCCGGGCCCCCAGCCCCGCCGCATCCGGATAGGGCGCCCGCCAGCCCTGTCCGTCCGGTGGAGCGCACGCCTCCCGCGGCCGGTCAGCCCGCGGCGGCCGGGGGCCCCCACCGGGTGTGGCTGAAGGGGCTCGCGCGGGAGGTGCCGGCCCTCGGCTTCGGCTGCGCCTCGCTCGGCTCCCGGGTGGCGCCGGAGGCAGGTATCGCAGCGCTCCGGGCGGCCCATGCGGCGGGCGTGCGCTGGTTCGACCTCGCGCCCGCCTATGGGGGTGGCGCGGCGGAGGCGCTTTTCGCCCGGGCGGGTCTGCCGCGGGAGGATCTGGTGCTCGTCACCAAGGTGGGGCTGGCCCCCCCTGCCCCGTCCCCGCTCAAGCGATTGCTCCTGCCCGCTGCGCGGCAGGCGGTGGCGCTCGCGGGCCCGGTGCGCGCGCTCATCCGGCGGAGCGGGGCGACGGGCAACCGGCCCGTGCCGCTGACGCCTGAACTTCTGCGCAGCTCGCTGGAGGCGAGCCTCACCCGGCTCGGCACGGACCATGTGGATGTCTACGCGCTCCACAACGCGGATCCCGCGGATCTGGGCCGCGCAGAGATCCTGCGGACGCTTGAGGACCTCAAGGCCACGGGCAAGGCCCGGGCCATCGCGGTGGCGGGGGGTGAGGACGCGGCCCGGGCCGCCATCGCGCGCGGCGCGCCGCTCGATGTCATCCAGTGCGCGGTGCCCGAGACCGGGGCGCTCGCAGAGGATGCGGCGCAGGCGGGCCTCGGCGCCGTGTTCCATTCGGTCTTCGGCGTGGCCGGGGCCCGGGACGCGCTCGCCGCCCGGCTGGCGCGGGATGCGGACCTGCGGGCGCGGCTCGAGGCGCTGGGGCTCTCCGGATCCGCCGGGGTGCTGGCCGCACGGGCGCTGCTGGCCCGGGCCCGGGCGCTGAACCCGGATGGCGTGATCCTGGCCTCGATGTTCTCGGAGCGCAGCCTGGCGGAGAACCTCGCGGCGAGCGCCGGGCCGCCGGATCCCCGCTTCGCGCTCATCGAGGGGCTGTGAGGGGCGGATCCTGCATACGCGGCGCCGTGTGGCCAAGCGGGACATGCCGGGAAACCGGCCCTACCCCCGGTCGCCCTGACGGAGCTGAGGGCCGCGCCCGAACCTGGGATGGGCGCAGCGCCACGGCCCGCGACGCGGTTTATGGCGGCAAGATACTCCGACCATGCTGCGGATTGAGACGGCGCAAGGCGCCCTCCCGGGGGGAGGGTCGGGCGCGGCCCGTGCTGGTCGCACGGGCTGACGGAGCACCAGTGGGTGAGAGCCGTCCCTGAAACGATCCGGGGGATCGTTTCAGGCTCGAACGGGCGGAGCCCCGGAGGAGAGCCGTCCCGGAAACGATCCGGGGGACCGTTTCAGGCCCGAACGGGCGGAGCCCTTGACGGGAGCCGTTCTGGAGCCACTGAGACAGGCCTTTCAGACCTGAACGGAATGAGCGCTCCATGGATCGGTGCTGGGGACGGTTCCAGCCCTGCACGGGTCGCATGCCGGAGGACGACCCTGCCTGAAAACGTGCGAGGCGGCGTCTCAGGCCCGAACGGCCGGGGCCGCGTGCGCCCTCAGATCACCGCCCAGTCGCCCTGCCAGACCGCCCAACCCGCGATGATCCCGTTGGCGAGCGCGTGGCTCAGCACCGCATCCGTCACCCGCCCGCCGCGCCGGAGCGCCAGGGCGGCGAAGACGAGGCCCGCGAGGCCGGCCGCGATCCAGCGCCCGTGCAGGCTCGCGAAAAGCGCGGTGCTCACCGCCACGGCCAGGAGTGTCCAGACCGGGCCGGGTCCGACCCGCAACCGCTCCAGCAGATAGGAGCGGAAGAAGAGCTCCTCGATCAGCGGCACCAGCACCGTCGTGCCGATCACCCGTGCCAGGACCCAGAGCGCGAAAGCCCCTGCCCCGAGCCCCGCCAGGGCCATATCGAGCGGTCCGGGCTCCGCCGGGGCCGCCGTCGCCACCCAGGCCAGCCCGATCGCGAGCCCGGAGCCGAGGGCGAGCGGATCCAGCCGCCAGCCGAGCCCGCCATAGAGCCGCCAGAAGATCAGAAGGGCCGCCCCCATGGCCACCGCCCGCAAGGGATAGAGCACCGCTGGCACCTCCGCGAAGGTGGAGGCGAGCAGCGCCGAGGCCATGAACACGATGAAGGGCAGCACCCGCGCCGCGTTCCAGTCCCGGGCGAAGGGCGGCAGCGGGGCAGCCTCGGGCGCGGGGCGCGCGGCAACCCCCGCATCCCGCCGGAACCAGGGCACCATGCGGGAAACCGCGATGAGCGACAGCGACAGCACCGTGAACAAAAGCCAGCCCGCATGGGAATGGAACCCGTCCACGGCGAGCTGGGGCGAGATCTCGAACCCGATCCACAAAAGCGTGGAGACCCGCACCACGTTCAGGCACCAGGACAGGGCGATCCCGATGGGCAACAGGAACAGCACCCGGAGAAAGCGCAGCTCGGACCGGAAAAGCCCGATATAGAGCGCAAGGAAGGTGGAGATGAGCGCAAACCCCTCCACGCCCGAACAGGATTCGCCCACGGCGACAAAGAACTCCCCGGCCCCGATCACATAGCGCGGCGGGTCGGTCACCAGGTCATAGCCCGGCAGGGCGGACAGCCAGACCACCGCGTCAAAGGTCATGCGGGTGACCCAGGCGATGTGCCAGACCGGGCGGATCTGGTCGGTGATCTCCGGCAGCATGACGCCGAGCCCCAGAAGCGCGGGCAGCGCCCATCCCGCCCGGGCGATGCCCTCGCGCCAGGCCGCGGACGGGGCGAGCACCAGGGCCAGACCGAGGCCGGCGCCGAGCGCGCCGAGGATCCAGGCCGCCACCGCGGCGGCGAAGACCCCGGCACCCATCCCGTCGGCGAGGAAGAACCAGGGGGCCATCAACAGCGCAATCCCGCCGAGCTGCAACGCCAGCGCGCCGGCGGGCACCGCCCCGGTCAGCGCCGCGGGCTGCATCGGCCCGAAGGCGCGCGGCCGGGCCAGGGCGAGCAGACCGAGTGCCGCGGCCACCGCCAGCCCGCGCAGCACCGCGCGGCTCGCAAAGGTGCAGAATGCCCAGAGCGCATGCGCTTCGCAGGTGAAGACGAAATGGTGGTGGTAGAGAAAGCTGATGGCGAAAAGCTGGCCGAGGCCGAGCCCCAGCACCGCCAGCAACCGCCAGGGCAGACCGGCGCCATGGGGCCGGGTATTGGTGGCAAACTCGCTCATCGTGGGATCCCCTCCAACTGGCCCTCAGCCTGGCCGGGTTCCGCGCCCCCACGCGCCCGGGTGGGGACCGGCCCTGGCGGGCCGGTACGATGGGTAATGGGCCCCCGGACACGCCGGGCCCGCGCAGCCGTTACCGGCGGCGGTTCTGGCCCGCGCGCAGCCGTTACCGGCGGCGGCGATCCCAGATCAGCGCGACGGAGGCGCCGAGGGCGGCCAGGGCCGCGGTGCCGGCGAGCGCGTCGATCTCCGGAACCGGCGTCGGGTTCAGGAACGGGTTGGCGGAGGCCGCCGTCGCAACAACGGCGAGAACCGCCGTGGCAAGCAGGGTCTTGGTCATAACAATGATCCTTCACGTTACGCGCCCCCGAGGGGGCAGAAAACGGACCCCTCGCGGGATCCGGTACTGGAAAGGCGCGGAACCGCGCCCTCCCGAAGTGTCCGAACCATCCCCTGGGGGATGTCCGGGGCCCGGCCCCGGCGGGGCCGGAACCGGGTCTCTCAGGGGAACTCTAGCAAAGAGTTCCGGAATGAGAACCGGGGTCGATCGGCACACCCGATCCCGGCAGCGCCCCCGGGCGGCGGAGACGGGTGCGCCCCGCATCCCGCCCTAGAAGCAAAGGCAATCCTCGGCCAGCGCATCGAACTCGATGCCGATGATCAGCGGCTGCACCGCGGAGGGATCCTCGGGCACCAGGAGGACAGAGACGATGTCGCCCTCGCCCGCCTCGAAATTCTGCGCCTCCGCCCCGGCGGCGAGCGCCATGTTGTAGATCTCCAGGGAGTTCGCATCCGTGCCGAACGCATCGGGCACATCGTCGATGAACTCGAACCCGTCGGAGAAGCCCCAGATCGCGCCCTGGATCTCCCCTTCGGTGTAGGTGCCCCCCTCCCCGTTATCCATGGAGGTGAAGTCCTGGTTCATGATCCAGTTGATGTAACCCGCATTCTCCGGCAGGGCGACGATGCCCGAGGAGGTGTCGGTGTCGAGCACTTCGAGGCTCACGAAATTCACCTCGCCCGGCACGATCGGCACCTCGGCGGCGACGCAATAGGCCATGTCGAACACCCCGTCGAAGCGCGCATCCGAGGAGCCCGACAAGGTGACGGTGAAGAAATCCTGGCCGGAGAAGTCGATGTCGAGCACCGAATTCACCCCGTCCGGGAAGGACGCCTCGATGGTCCCCAGCGTGTTCTTCGCCCCGCAGACCTTCACATCGACCGTGGCCGTGCCCGTGGCGCCGTCCTCGTCGACGATGGAATAGTCGAAGCTGTCCATCGCCATGTCGCCGATCAGGATATCCGCAGCCGCGACCGTCTCGCCGCCGACCTCGTAGCTCGCGGCGGAGCTGTCATAGGACAGGGTGCCATCGGCCTCCAGCGTCACCGTCGCCCCGGAGGCGAGCGTCACGCTTTCGCCCACGGCGACCTCGGTGCCCTCGATATGGGCCACGAGCACCGTGCCCTCCACGTCGCTGTCATTGGCGAGCACGTCGATGCCCACGGTCTCCGTGGCGCAGACCGCGGCCTCGTCGTCCTGGGCGCGGGGCGCGACGTTGGGCACGACCACGCCCGCATCCACATCGGTGGTCTCGGTGGCCGCAAAGACCTCCACCGCGTCGGTCTTGCCCGTGAGCGGGTTCACGTCCGAATCCACCGCATCGTCGCCCGCATCCTGGGTCACGAAGATCTTGCCATTGAGGATGTCGGGCTCGAACATCACCACGTAGGAGCGCGGGGCGAGGTTGTCGAAGCGGTAGCCGCCATCGTCCCCGGTCCGCACGGCGGCGATGGCCGTGCCGTCGATATCCGTGGCCGGGGTGACCCCGTCCGCCTCCTGTAGCATCACGAGCTTGCCCGCTACGCCGGGCTCCGCTTCGTCGTGGGCGGTGTCGTTGTCGTCGCAGAATTAGCGACCCGACAGCGCGCCGGGGATGGTCTCCACACCCGCATCCACATCCGTGGTTTCCTCGCCCGCGCGCACGGTGACCGCACCGGTCTTGCCGGTCGCCGCGTCGATGACATCCGAATCCACCGCGTCGTCATTGCCCGCATTGGGCGCGACGAAGGCCTTGCCCTCGGCCGCAGCACTTTCGAACATCACCACGTATTCGCCGGCGGCGAGGTTGTCGAAGCGGTAGTCGCCGGTCGCATCCGTGCGCACCGGGGCCACCGCGTTGCCGTCGATATCCGTGGCCGCGGAGCCGTCCGCGTTCAGGAGCGTGACGAGCTTGCCCGCCACGTCCTTGTCCCCGTTCGCCGCACCATCGTCCACATCGTCGCGGTTCTCGTCACAGAAATAGGTGCCGGACAGTGCGCCGGGGATGGCCTCCACACCCGCATCGTTGTCCGGGGTGTCCGCACCGGCCACGACCTCGATGCCGAGGATCTGGGACATGCCGCCGCCGAGATCGGTCGCGTCGCTGTCGATGGCGTCATCGATGCCCACATTGGCCTCGATGAGCTGCTTGCCCGACACGGTGTCGGTGAACTTCACCCCGTAGCTGCCCGGCGCGAGGCCCGTGAAGCTGTAGGACCCGTCCGCCGTGGTCACCGTGGTGATGCCCGTGCCGTTGCCCGCCGCGTCCAGCAGCTCGACGGTCACACCGGCCACGCCGGGCTCGCCATTGTCCACGCCGTCGCGGTTCACGTCGCAGAAATACCGGCCCGAGAGCGAGCCCTCCTGGGGCTGGCCGGGCACGAAGCAGAGATCGTCGATGGCGCCGGAGCCCGCGAGCATCACCTCAAGCGCGACCACATCGTCGAGGTCGATGAGCACCTGGTCGATGGCCCCGTTGCCGATCTTGGGGATGTCGATGGCCACGGTGGAGCCGTCCGCCAGGGTCGCGGTGATGGTGCCGCCCTCCTCGGTGTCCACGACCTTGATGTCGTAGACCTTGGAGGGGTTGTCGAAGGTGAACGTGATCGTGCCGCCGATCGCGTCATCCGGGTCGGAGCTGTCATTGTCCTCGGACACGATCAGGATGTTGCCCTGGGTCTTGGTCTCCAGATCCGTGTCGCCGCCCGTGGGCATGGTGCTGTCGAAGACCATGGCGTCGTTTTCGGACGTGTTGTTGGTCTTGCGCTGCGCCTCGATGGTCACGCCGAGGGCTGCGTATTCGTCGTCGATCACCGTGCCCTTGGCGAAGCCTTCGAAATCGATCATCACCGCGTTGGGATCGTCGCACTCCCGGAACTCCGGCTCGTCCTTGCAGAAGGCGATCTGGTCGATGCGCACGAACTCACCGCCATCCTGGCGGCCCTTGAAGGTCACGTCCGCCCCTTGGGGGATCTCGATGTCCTGGACGGTGATGGTCTTGTAGGTGGAATGGCCGTTGGCGCCGTTGCCGCCATCGTTCTCATCGAGCCGGATGCAGAAGACGAACTTGCCATCGACGAAGATGTCGATGAAGCCCTTGCCGTCGTTCTCATCGATGAGAGTGAGCTCGATATCGTAGGTCGCGGTCTCCCCCTTGAAATCCTTCAGGGTGGCAAAGCCCGTGCCGCAGGTCTTGATCACCGCCCCGTCCGAGGCGCCGTCGCTGCGGTGCTCCACGTGGTAGCCGCCGGACAGGTGCAGATCCTCCGCCTCGACCACGATCTTGTCGGGGGCGGGCGCCTCGACCTTCTCTCCCGCCGAAAGTTTGTCGTACTTCACCCAGTTGCCGGTGACGTTCCAGCCGCCGCAGACCGTGAGCTGCGTGCCCGCGGGCGGGACATCGCCACGGAACGCATAGAGATCGCCGGGCGCGTCGCCCTCCTCCTCGATCTCCACGAGGTAATAGGTCTTGCCGTCATCGCCGTTGAACTGGATGACCCGCTCCGCATAGAGCTGCCGACCCGCGCTCGTCTCGACCCCGTCGACCAGGACCGAGCCGGCCTGCCCGGAATGGTCGTTGGCGTTCTCGTTGCACCAGCTGTCGCCGGAGAGCGACGCGTCGTTGTCCGTGATCGTCACACAGGCGGACGGCCCGCCCGCGGGCAGGGTGAAGCTGTCGCCATGGTTGAAATACCCGTCGAAGCCGGTTCCGGCCAGGTCCGCGGCCGTGAAGGCGGTGAATTCATAGGTCTGATAGGTCATGGTGACGATCCCCGGTTACGCAACACGCGCTCAGTTTTACTCGGACGGGAATGTGGGCTGCACAACCACAGGCAGAAGAACGGCCGAGGACTATTCTCAAGAATAGTTACGCCACACACTCACCCTCGAATTACTGCGTCATTAGTCTCGGAGGCGGCGGGCAAAGTCAACGGATTCTCCATGAAATATGGGGTTTTCAAGGCGAAACCCCGCCGAAACCGCAGGCGTTCACAACTGAGGCGCGAATAGATCGGGAACATCCCACGGATTCGGAGGCACAGGTGCAAAAGCGGTTAATGTTATCTTGTTATGACGATTACTTGCACTGGCCGACCAGGGCCCCCGACGCGCCGCGGACCCGCCCCTGCCCGTTCGAGCCCGGGGCGGTGCACCGGCGCCTTACCTAAGCGGCGCCCGGGCGTGCCGCGCGGCGGCAAAGGCCACGAAGGCCTTGTCCGCGTCCCGCAGCCGTGGCCGGCCCGAGCGCATCCAGTGCCGCTGCCAGTCGGCCAGGAGCGCCTGCACGTCGTAGCCCGGGGCCGCCTGCCGCGCCGCCTCCAGCGCCGCGTCGCTCACCCGGGGCCCCTGCCCCTCCACCACCGCGGCCCGGTTGGTCACGATCACCACATCCCGGTCGTCGAGCGCGATGGCGTAATCGGGCAAGCGGTCCTCCGCGGCGATGTCCCGGATCATCTTGCGAAACACCCGGCGCGGCGAGGTGGAGCCGGATTTCTTGCACAGCGTCTCGAGCCGGATGCGCCATTCGGCCTGCCGCCCGCAATGCTTGCGCGCGATCTCGTAGACCCGGCGCTCGAGCGGTTTGCGCAGGCCGAAATACTCCCGGCTCAGGGTCAATACGGATTTTGACACCACCGCGCGGTAAAGCCAGTCCGACAGGGTCACGCGGGCCGAGATCATCCGCCCCGCCCGGGTTCGTCTGAGGATCTCCCAATGGTCGATGAGGCCGAACCCGCTCGTCACCTCCACGCCCCCGGTCGGGATGGTCGTGACGATCCGCGTGCCCGACAACCGCTCGAGCGCCTCCCGCAGGCGCCGGTAGCCGTCGCCGGAGGTCTCCCGCCTGGTGGCGAGCAGGAGGTCATGGGCGGTGAGCTCCAAGGTCCGGTTGACCTGCCGCCCGGCGTTGAGCGCTGCCATGAGCTGGCTGATGCAGTAGATCAGCACGTCCTTGTCATGGATGGTCGCGAGACCCTTGACGCTCGGCGTGATCTCGATCCGCGCCGCCCCGTGGTCATAGCTCAGAATGCGCCGGTCCGGACGGGTGGAGAGCGAGAAGATCGGATGCTCCATGGAGGCCAGATCGTCCTTGGGAATCGCATCCAGGATATCGCAGATAAAGAAATCGCCCTGACCCTGGACAGGAACCATGGCCCCCTGCCCCGTCACATCCACTGCCATCTCGCCTCGCCCCGGGGGTCGTGTTGCCCCTTCGTGGTTTTATTTACACCCGAGCCTAGGGAGGTCACCCCGACGCGTCCACCACCGCTTCGTGGTTCCGGAGTCGGGCCTTCGGGGGTTTGGAGTCGATTGAACGTGGTTTCGGATTCACAGGACACGCAATGTCGTATTTTTTTTGTTTGCAAACAATGTTCTACGAGAGACGTATCCACCCGTAACACTTTACACTAACAAAAATTAACACAGGCTCGTTGGATCCTGCACCCGGATGACCACGCCATCCACCAGGTTCAAACCCTTGATTATGCAAAGAAACCTTAAGAGCATCATCCGTTTGTTTACAGATGCCGACTTTCAGCATACATTGACCGAAAAGGCGCACATAAAGCAGCGCATCCCGAGCAGGACACCCCATGACCCTATCACAGGCAGAGGCCTTTCCTCCGTATTTCAACATCGATCCCGATGAGGCCCTGCGCACCCTCGGGGCGCCCGTGACCACGGACCGTTTTGCGAAAGCGGCGCAGGCCTCCACCAACGGTCGGGCGGATCTTGTAAGCCGGGGGCACGGTGCGGACGGGGCGCGGAAGCTCCGGCTGTTCTCCACCTGGGAGATCACCCGCTACCTCATCCCCGTGGCAGCCCCCCATTTCCGCAGGGTGCTGAAGGCCAATCCGGACCTGCCCCAGGGCCGCAGCGAGACCGAGGGAGGCGCCAAATGGTTCACCCTCGACGAGGTGCTGCGCCTGCGCGCCCATTTCGCGGCGAACGGTCGGGCGAACCGGACCTACCTGCCCTATCGCCCCGAAGGACTGCCGGCAAAAATCACCGCGGTCGCCAACTTCAAGGGCGGCGTGGGCAAGACCTCCACCGCCGCCCATCTGGCGATGTCCGCAGCCCTCGACGGCTACCGGGTCCTGGTGGTGGATCTGGACAGCCAGGGCTCCATGACCTCGATCTTCGGCGGGCAGGTGGACAGCGAATGGCAGACCGTCTTTCCGCTCATCGCCCGGGACTATGCGGAAGGGGTGCAGGCCGAAAACCGCGCCCGCGCGGCCCGGGGCGAGGATCCCCAACCCCTCGATGAGACCATGGCCGAGGCGCTCAAGACCTCCTCCGCCGATATCATCCAATCCACCCACTGGCCGAATATCGACCTCATCGGCGCGCAGCTCAATCTTTACTGGGCGGAGTTCCAGATCCCGGTCTGGCGCATGGGCCTGCGCTCCTGGAAACTGTGGGAGGCGCTGCCGAACGCCTTCGCCCGGGACGGCGTTCTGGACCGCTACGACGTGATCCTGCTCGATACCCCCCCGGCGCTCGGCTATCTGACGATCAACGGGCTGTCCGCAGCCGATATCCTGTTGGTGCCCCTGGGTGCTTCATTCCTGGAGTTCGATTCCACCGGGCGCTTCTTCGACATGCTCCACGCCACCTTCTCCTCCATCGAGGAGGGGGAGAACATGGCCGCCCGGGCGCTCGGCCAGGACATGCTGCGCTTCGAATGGGACGCGGTGCGCACGGTCATCACCCGGTTCGACGCGGGCCAGCAGTCCGAGCTTGCGGGGCTCATGCAGGCCTATCTGGGGGATGTGATGTCCCCCTACCGGCAGGATTACACTGCGCTCGTGGGCCAGGCGGGGGAGCAGGTGAACGGGATCTATGAAGCGGACTACCGGGATTTCAACCGGGACACCTATGTGCGCGGGCGCCAGACCTTCGACCAGACCTATGCGGCCTTCAAACGCCTGCTCATCGGCTCCTGGCGCCGGGACGAACTGGAGGCCGCCGCCGCGGCCAAGGCCGCCTCCTGATGGCCACCCTGCGCCGATCCACGCCCCCCTGCATGCCTACCTGCACGGGCCCCGGCTTTCTTGTGTGCCCCAAAAAAAACCCCCGGGGGGGCCACCCCCCCCAGGGGCGCGGGACCAAGGCCCCCACGCCCGAGGCCCCCCCCCCCCCCCCCCCCG
>ERZ1740059.1753-NODE-1753-length-10787-cov-5.457697_pt1 | contig 10787 bp, 8 predicted proteins | sample MGYA00581744_ERZ1740059 | MGnify/ENA primary metagenome ERZ1740059 (study PRJEB43018, sample SAMN04849738) | marine metagenome | isolation source: floating plastic debris | place: Pacific Ocean | collected 2008-08-28 | study: EMG produced TPA metagenomics... | reverse complement strand
AAAGAGCAACGTCTGATAGGAGGCAACGGCCACAGCGTCGCCGATGATCACGCCGGTCGTCTCCGCCAGAGCCTCGCCAACGAAGACACCCAGCAGAATGGCGCCGGCCCCTGCCAGCGCGCACCAGAACAGCACCTGTTTATGACCCGTCACATTCAGCACCAGATTGGCCGGGCCAAAAACCGCCCTCGATGCCGGGATGAGCACGAGCACAAGAAACATCGTTTCGATCCCGGCATAGTCGGCACCCATCACATCCAGTGCGAAGGGGATAAAGATCCACGCCAGCGGGACGCCCAGCATGAGAGCGCCGAGCTTGCCTATGCCGCAGAGTGTCAAATGCCGCGCGCAGCCTTTGGAATTGCCCTGCACAATGGCGCGGGAAATCTTGGGGCTGAAGGCCATGTCAAACGCATTCAAAGCAAAGTTCAAAATGCCGATCATCGACAAAGAAACACCAAGCTTGGCCACATCGCCGGGCAGGAGGACAAACCCCGCGGTCATGATGATCACATCACGCAGATATTCATGCATCACCAGCGTCGGGCTGAGCATCAGCCCAAATGGCACCCACGCCCGCGCCTGATAGAAACGCGCCGGAACAGCACGACGGAAGGCCAGCGCGTGCCGGATAAACGCCCATTGCAAACCGGTCTCAAGGGCCGCCGCGACGCACAACGCCGCCATGATGTGCGTGGCCGTCAGTGTCCAGCCCATCACCGTGGCGGTGCCCAAAAACGCCACCATGACCAGCGGACGCACCAGAATACGGGGCAATGACGCGCGCAGCACAAGGCCCAGCGCCACGCCCTGGCGGCTGTTGATCCTCGCATTGGCCATGATGGGCGCTGCGGCAAAGCTAAGCACGAAAGGCCCCATGGCATCGAGGCCATAGATCCAGATCATTATGGCCAAGACGGGCACCATAACAGTTGCGCAGATCACCAAAACTGTCCGCCGGCACCAAAAAACGAATCCCGCCGCGTCTTCCGGGCGATCCGTCTCCAGGTAAAGCGGCAGGAAGCGAATAGAGCCTGCCTCAACGTTGAGCGAGGCCACAACGGACAGCAAAAAGCCCGTTGAAAGAGCGGCAAAGGCACGGCCCACCTCATCAGGAGGCGCGACCGCGACCATCAAGAGCGTGTATGTCAGTGTCAGCACTGTACCTAAGACACGAACACTCAGCATGATCGAAGCCGTGCCGAAGAGGCGGACATCTTCGGATTTCTGCACCAAGGAGATCATTGGCCGGTCGCGTCTTTCTCAGCCTGACGCCGCATGCGATACAGATCCTCTCCGGCACTGACCGCAAACGCCACGACCAGGATGATCATGATCTCATGGGCACGGTAAAGCGTGGTGCCCGTCAACGAAGACAAAACGCAACCCAAGATCAAGGTGATCGCACCCGCAACCGCGGGCGACTGCGTGGAGCGCAACACTGCAAACAACCGCGCGACCGTGACCCACAGCAGCGCGAGCATTGCCAGAAGCGCAGCCCACCCCGCAGACACAAGGATTTCAAGCGGGAAATTGTGAAAAGACCTGCTGGTCACAGCACCGGCATCCTGCGTCAAAAGCTGTTCGTTCAAAAACTGGGGGGATTGCCAAAAGGCCTGGTACCCGACGCCGAGGATTGGATGCTCGCGGTAGACATCGACGGCCACCTGCCATATGTACACGCGCCCCGTGAGCGAAGTGCTTTTGCCGATGGCGTCCAAAACAGCCTCGATCGGATTTATGCCCGCAATCACAAAAATCACCGGCCCGAGCGCTATCGCCGCGATCACGATCAACAACCCGGCGCTGAAGATGGTCGACGGAACGCGGTGCCAGCACAGGATCAAAAGCGCCATGACCAGCACCGGCGTCAGCAGCACCGACGTCATCGACAGCGACACTGCCAACGCGAAGATGTTACCTAAAAGGGCGATCATTGCAAACGTCCGCAGGGTCGGTCCGACCTCATGGCGCTGCATCATCAGGAGTGCGACAATCGCCGTAACAGCGAAAAGCGCCCGTATCCCCAACATCCCTTTGGACGAAAACAGGCCGGCAAGCCCGCCCGTTCTCGTATAGACCGGCCAGGGGAATATCCCGGTGGCCCAGTGCAGGATCGACAACCAAACGCCGATTGAAAAAACCACGATGAGCACCTTGATCAAGACGCTCAGCGTGTACCGCCAGCCCAGATACATGGCCATTATCATGGTCATGGTGAGCTGCAGGCCTGAGGTCAGTGTCGCGGCTTTGTTGACGGACCAGAGGATCGACGCCAGGCAAATCGCGGGAAAAAGAAGGACGAACCAGTTTCGCAAAAGCATCTGGAAAAACGCGGACCACACCGTGGCTATGCGCAAGATCATCGCCCCATAACACAAAAGCCACATGGGCGATTGCACAAATCGAAGCTGCACCAGCATGTCCGAGCTGAGCATGAAAATCAAAGTGAGGAGGGTTGCGTCAAAAATGGCCCAAAAGATCTCGTTTGGGTGCGATGAGCGCGATCCGTAGGTGCCTTGATCAACCGCAGAGATCATATCACGCCCTATTCGCCAACACGCGTCACATCGGGGGATGAAAGCCAACCTGCATCGGCCGCGCGCGCGCCGAACAGGGCCGCGCCCTCCAGCGTCCAGTGAAGGTCATCATACATTGTCTTGAACCCATCATCGGTCACCAGCGTGCAGGTCGCATGATCCGGACAGACCAGTGCTCGACGGGACAGATAGGTCGCGCCCGCCATTTCTGCGATGTGCCTTATCTCGGCATTGTAGACCTGCGACCGGGCATCTTCGTACTTTGGAGCAAGGGCATTGAGGTCTTGCAGCAGCGCGGGATCGCCCGACTTGATCAGATACCAATCAAAGAGCGGATGCGCCCCACCTGGATTGAATTTCGCAGTGTTGCCGAGGACGATGATCTCTTTACCCTGGCCCCCAACGGCCTCCAGCATCTGATAAAGCGCATTGCGATATGCGCGATAGTGGTTGGGTGCGATCACAACCACGTCGGCGGCGGCAAAGTTGGGTGTCCCTCGCAACGTTTCAAGATCGTTTTCCAGGGATTTCAGGTTCACATTGAAGCGCGCAAATTCATGATCGAGAAAGCGGTCGGCGTTGAGCGTCAGCGCATTGTAGACATCCTTCGATAGGCTGTCTCCGATCAGCAGAACCTTGCGTGTGTCTGCGCCTTTGAACCAAAGCTTCGTGACCCCCGACACCGACGGGCGCAGCGCGTTCCAAGTGCCGATGTCTTCCTCCGGAAACCGCTCATTTAAGGGATCCCATGTGGCGTCACGCAGCACAGAATTGTCAATTTCGTTCTCTCCATAGAGCACCGTCAGCGCCTGTGTCCGCGCGGATTGAGCGCCGCCCCCCGAAAGGGTCAAACTTATCACAAGACCGATAGGCGCGAGTGCCGCGACCGTCGCGATCGCAAAAGCTCGGGGTTTCAAGCGGAAGCGAAACGGCCTTTCAATGAGGGTGTATCCCAGCGCAGACAACGCGACCGTCAGCGCCACCCAAATCGCCATTTCAAATGGGCTCGGTGTGCCGACAGACAGGATCCTGCCAAACGCAAAGATTGGAAAATGCCAAAGGTAGAGGGAATAAGATACTCTACCGATCCACACCATCGGGCCTGTCGACAAGATCCGCGTGACAGGCTCTCGCGGATCCGCGCACCAGATCAGGCCGCAGGTGGCCGCAATCACGGGCAGGGTCCCGACACCTGGATGCCTCATCGCCAGCAGATCCTGTGTCACGAACGCCCATCCCAACACGAGCAAAGACAGACCGGGCACATAGAAAAACCCGCGCCGAGTCAGGCGCCCTGCCCCATACCGCGATGCAACAGCCAGCAAAGCACCCGCCAGCAATTCCCATGCACGGCTGGTCGGCGCGTAAAACGAAAACGCGGGATGCAGAGCGGTTGTCACCGCTGCCAGTAAAAACCCAAGCGCGGTCAGTCCGGCGATGGCGGCCATCACGTGTCGCAAGGTCAGGTATCGCATCAAAACGATCATGAGCGGCGGAAAGATCAGGTAGAACTGCTCTTCGATCGCCAGGCTCCATGTGTGCAAGAATGGCTGCAGCAGCCCCGATTGCGCGCCGTAGTCGCTCAGCTCAAAAAACCAGAAGAAATTGCTGACAAAAGCAAGGGCTGCGGCAAGCGACAGGATATAACGCTCAAGCTCGCTGGGCAGCAGCACCGCCCACGCAACCGGCAACGACACCAACATGACAAGAATAAGCGGTGGCAGAATGCGACGCGCACGACGCCAATAGAATTGGGTAATGCGGATGCGTCCGGTTTTGTGAAACTCATCGACCAGAAGACCTGTGATCAGAAAACCTGAAAGAACGAAGAAGACGTCAACGCCGAGAAAGCCACCCGTCAGCAGTGTGTTGCCTGACAAAGTTATCTTTAGATGATAAATTATCACCGCAATAACGGCGATAGCGCGCATCCCGTCAATTTCGGGGCGATATGAGCCGGGTGACTGTCTCACGATTTGAATACACCACAAACGCACTCTTGCAGGTCCTGTGGTCCTGCCGGGGTCTTTAGATCATATGACGCGAAAATGTAATTATTTGCAATCGTTAAGGTTGTAAAATCACAGATCAGCCATTTCTGAAAAGCGCGTCACCGATCTGTCCGGTCTTAGCACCCGGGCCGTTATGCGAGGCGCTATCGCGTTGCAACGCCCGGCCGCGTCGCTATGACGGCGGCCCGGCGCAAGGACCAACGCTGCAATGGGCGTTCAACATAAGCAAAGAGAACGAGCCCTAGACCAGATGCCAGAACACAGCACCCTGCGATAAAGACTGCCGAACTCCACCCGCTGGTCCCAATTGAAAGGGCCGTCCAGATGTTCTGGAGCATCACGACGATGAACATGTGAAAGAGGTAGATCGCATAGCTGGCATCGCCGAGCTTTTCTAACCAGACGAGATCCGGCAAAAACCGCTCAAGCGCGACACTGCCAGCGACAATCAACGCCCCGGCAAGCCCAAAGGTCAAAGGCCTCCCCCATGATGTTTCGTCAGGCACCGCCAACGGCGACAAGAATATCAAAACCAAAAAACCCACGCCGCAAAGAGCGATGCCCAGCCAAAACCCAGCCAACCCACGGCGCCACAGCTCCGCGATCCAGCATCCCGCCAAAAACTCAAGAAGAAGCGGGCTCGTGTAGGCCTGAACTGCGGCCACGTTCGACGGTACAGCAGCGCCAAATGCAACCATGACGAGCAATAGGGATGTCAGAGCCATGAGCCGCCACTGCGGCGCAAAAAGCAATGTCAGCGCAAAAAGGGCGTAAAAATACATCTCAAAAAGCAACGTCCAGCCTGGCACCAGCACCGGCCAGAAAGTATTTGAAAACGTCGGGCTCCAATGTGGGACAAGAAACAGAGACATCACCACATGCGCAGGTGTCATCACAATCCAACTCGCACCGGCCACGAGCATGATCGCCACCCAGCCCAGGGTCGCAATCCAATAAGGCGGCACAACACGAACGGCGCGGCGCAGGAGAAAATCGCCTGGACGTCTGGGCGCATTGCACCCGATGCTCCACATGATGAAGCCTGAGATCACAAAGAAGAGATCAACGCCACCATGCCCGAGATGAAACAGCGCCTCAGCTGTCTCTGAAAGCTCGCCTTCGACCCGTTTGCTGGCATGGTAGGCCACGACAGACAAGGCGGCGATAGCCCGAAGGTACTGAATGGAACGTACGCGATTGCCCGTTGAAGTTGAATCGCTCGAGACATGGGTCATAAGGTTCTGGCTGTCATTTGGTCTGGTCGACACCCTGCCACATCTCGTCGTGATCGGCAAAACCTGACCTCGCATGGGGCAAAAATCGACCTCCACTGGGCTATTTTGTTGAAAGTTAGCGCCTCTGGTATTGCAGCATGATCGGCATGACGCCTGTGGTGCGATTCCGTGTTCCCGGCGGTCAGATTGCAATTTTCGGCAAGACGCGCACCATCCGCGATCAGTCGCCCGCGGATTGCTGCAAACGGGTCGCCGATACCGTTAGATATGCCTCCAACCGCATGACAACGCCAAAACGTCACCGCAAAGCTTGGGCTGACTTGAGATCAATGGCTGGAAACCGAGTGGCACGTTCTTGGACACACCAAGACTGCTTTCGTAGAACTAAGCCTAGCCCAGCATACCCCGCAGCGCGTCGCCCATGTGCCGCCCATTGGCCTGCATGCCCGCCGCACTGTAATGCGGGTCGCTCAGATCGCTTGGATTGACTGGATGACTTTCCACAGGCTGGACCACTTTGAAATTGGAGATTGCATTGGCGTGACCGCTGTCTTGGTCAAAGCGATTGATCCATGTCTGTCGATGAGATCCAAACCCCGGACCAAGGTTGGCATCAGCATAGGCTGCAAAATGCGGGGCGATGTTGGTCATGACCATCGGGATACTGCCAAAGAGATCACGCACGTCTTCAAAGAAAGCGGCGTATTCTGGCGTAATGTTGAAGTCATAGGCCTCCGCGCTGGCAGCATCAAACCCGTCGTTCTGACCAAGAGACCAGACCGCCCCGATCACCTCATGCGCGGGTCCACGCGCGTCCATGGCCAGTTTCATCGCGACCATTTCGTCCCACATCCGGCCAACGGCTGGACCTGATCCAACACGCCGATCCGGATGCCGCCAATCCTCTGTGGTCATTAGGCCAGAGCCTGCATCCCCTAGGGCCATGACCAAGAGCGGTCTATTGCGCGCGGCCGAAAAACTAACAAGACGGGATGCTGCCGCATGTACCGGCGACATGCGCCTGCCCGAGCCTGCGCCCACCACGGGTTCGATCATCGGAAATGGAACATGGCGCTCACAGCCGACATTGGCATATGTCGGGGATGCCCTGAGACAGGGCATGTACCAAAGTCTTGGATCGAACGCCGTTTCCCTATTCGTGCCATCCACAAATTCCGAGGTGGTGTTCGTGGAGTTGCTGTCACCACCGATGATCACAACGTCACACGCCACGACATGTGGATCAAACTCAGACAGATCGTAGACGGCAACATTGTCTATGGAGCCGGAGAATGTTCCAGACGGATTTGCATGCACGCGCGGATAGTTGCCCGCCACTTCTGAGCTTGGGTAGTGCTGAAACCCTTGCCAGTCCGCAGTGACAGCACGGGCGTTGAGCAATCCGTCACCGCTAAGCTGCAATTTCAGGCTCCCTGCAGTGAGGGACAGATCGTACACCGCCATGTATGGGGTGCCAGACACAAGCGGTTCGTCCAGCGAAAGGCGTGCTTCGTTTGCACTCAGCTCAAGGCATGTCAGACGCCCGTCGGAGATGGCCCAATTGCTTCGAAAATCGATATGGTTGGATGTCTCAAACGCCGATTGCGCCTCGGTGAACAAGTTTTTGGACGGGGCAAGGCCCGTCCCAGAGGCCTCGCCCGAGGAGACCTGCCCGTTGTTGATACCAAGACTGATCAACACTATGCCAGGCCCACAATCCCAGTGGCAGCTGTGCCGGTCGCATGGATGCGCTTGGCGCGCACAGGAAAAGCAATACCGGCGGCGAGATATACCGTGGCCGTGGTGCCTGAAACTGTTGTGACCCTAACTGTGCCAGACACGGCAACATTCAGAGCGCGCGGGGCCAGGGCGAGATCGGCGCCATCGTCGGGTATGATGTCGAACACATCGGAGGCGGGCGCTTCTAGACCCGCCACGTAAGAGTCAAAACGGTCAGTCATATCAGATCCTATCAGAGCCAAATCAATCGACCCGTGCATCCCGCTCTCTTCTGGACCATCACGAGCAACGCGATGCTGCTCCGCGTCGCGCATCCCGAAACAATTGCCATGAGCCGTGAACAAAACCTCAGGGCGCAGCCCACGCCGTTAATCCATTGCCAAGCATTTCGCCCCAGCCCATACAGAGCTGCGTCAACCGAAGTACAATAACCGTAGATTGGATCAGTCAGAGCGATAGGCGGATCCCGGGGTCGAAAGTCCGTTCAGCTGGCATTCGCTACAGGATAGGGGCCGGCCATATCCGGATCGGCGCCCAAGAAGCCAAGCAACCGACCAGTATCCTCTTCCTCGCGAGGATCCACGACCAGCAGATCGTCTGGCCGTTGCGCAAAATACGCCTTAATCGCGGCGTTGCGGGACTGATAGCGCTCAATCAAGAAATCCTTATCGAACGCAAGGTCCCAGCGCACACGAATTTCCCCCGCCACACGCTCTTGCAAAAGCCGTCTCATGACGCGATGCATATAGCCCGACTTTAGATAAAGAGACTTACCAAGAAAGGTCGCCTCATCCGTCTTTTCCACATTTTCCAGGTCAAGGCTTTGTCGATAGTACCGGACAAAGCTGTCTGCCCAGGCATCGGGCTCGCGCTCTGTCAGAATGAAGCGCGCGCCGGGAAACAATGCATCGCAGGCAATATAGACCTCGTTTTGAGAGAACGGTAAGTCTTGGAACGCATCATAACTGCTGCAGAAATCGCGCAGTTTGCCCCACTCGCCCAGATCTATTACGTCATCAAGGAACAGCTCCTGATCAAGCTGTTTTGGCATGCGCAGGCCTGCATCGCGCATGACCTGTGCCAGGGTCGTGGTCGCAGTCTTGTTGAAACCAATCCCAAACACTTTGCTGTCAAAACCCGCTGGCCGCGCGGCCTTACCCTCTCGCCGCTGATAGGCCGCTATTTGCACGATTTTGTAGCCAAGCGGTTTCAGCGCGGCTTGGATAGCGCGTTTTGGCAAGCCGTCGCCGGCAACTCGCTTCATGCTATCCCTCCGTCAAGATCGGCCAATTTCGAATGGTAGCGGGAAAGTCAGATCTTTGAGCCTAGAGATTAGACTTATATGCACTGCTCGCCCCACGACCTATCGATCCGCAGATCACCCATCACAATCCTGTTCGACGAAGAACAACGCCAGTTGTCCTCACAAGTATGCTCATATCAAAGACCAAGGACATGTCGCGAAAATACTTGTTATCCATCGCCACCCGCTCTGAATAGCTCACGTTGTTGCGCCCAGACACCTGCCAGAGGCCGGTCACACCGGGGCGCATGGCCAGATACGTGATCTTATGCACACCGTATTTTTCCAGCTCGTCGGCCGTTACGGGGCGCGGTCCGACAAGGCTCATATCGCCTTTGAGAACGTTGAAAATCTGTGGCAATTCATCAAGGCTTGTCCTTCGAAGAAAATCGCCAAACCGCGTGATACGCGGATCGTCCCGCAACTTACGATCTCGTTCCCATGCCTCTCGCAATCGCGGATCTGTATCAAGCATGGCGTGCAAACGGTCCTCGGCGTCCGGAACCATTGTGCGCAATTTCCAACACCGAAACTTGCGCCCGTCTTTGCCCATTCGGACATGGCCAAAAAAACCGGGCCCACCGGAGGCTCTGACAAAAAAGTAAAGCACGACGATGACCGGCAGCAAGATGGGTAACAAAAGGAGGGACAATACAAAGTCTAACGATCGCTTGGCCGATTGCCGATAGGTCGTATCGACGTGACCAGAGCCGTATTCTGCATCCGCGGAGGTGGCGTTCGGAAGTGCGTGATCGTCCAAGACGTGGCTCCTAATCCAAACAAAACGCGTCGCAAGCGCATGCTTGGATGGCGTCTCATGGACTTGTTGCCCACTCCATTCTTCCCTAGGTTGAGTAGTAGCGTATTTAATTCTCGCGACAACACCAAAAGCGCCTGAAAGAGCGCTAAATTTGGTTTCACAGCGACAGCGCCTGGCGCACACAGCACACCAGAAGAAATAAAAATGTTTAATTTCAATGTTTTAAATTACGCCTCAAAAAATCCATCCACGATCATGCTCCGGCGAAAACTCGCATTCACCTATATTAATGTTTAAAAACAGTTGCTTAACTCTCGATGTTCTACCCAAAGTTGTATTTTTGATCGCTTTCGCGTGACTCAATGGTCCGCCAGACCTGCACTTTAAGCTTCGATTTCGCGCCAATCGCCCCGCTGAGTCGGACGATCGCTTGCAAGATCTTGGGCGAACGATTGCGATCACCTCGACAGTCTAACCATGAGGAACACAATAGAGCAAAGCATTGTCTCTGGCCTGCAGCTCTGCCGCTTTGATGACGTTTTGAACAGTACGCAATCGGCCATAAAGCAGGCAAAGCTAGAAATGACAGTAAGTTTTTTCGGCATTCACGATCATGCGTGATAGACTAACCATGTGGAGGGAACCGTTGTGAGCATATTCAAGCATCGTCAAAAAACCAACTCAGGATCTCGATGACGATGCGATCGCCGTATGACGCAGCAGACCACTCCAAAGATCCGGCAACACCTGATGCTGCGGATCAAAGGGGTGCTCCTTCGCCAAGAGACAGAGGGTTTGGTGCTTTTGGCGCAATTCTAATATCGTTTGTCGCTGCCTTGCTCGGCACGACGGCGGTTGCGGTTCTGTTCAACGTCTCCTGGATTTGGTGGCTTCCTATTTTCATCATTTTTGGCGTCACCACTGCGGCAGCCACGATTGGCATGGTTTATTGGAGAGAAAGCTAAACCTGCGAAAACGCCTCACAGGATCCCGCCGATCACGACGCCTCTGGATCTTTCACAGTAAATCCGATCAAGCGGTGCAGCAGAAGTCAACGATACCTGCACCCAGTCGTCACGCGTCCGACCGTATCGGTGCGCAACCATGCCAGCGCGCAACGCATCTCCTTAGATGGGCAACGCGCTGTCGGGTTGGGGGTTGCGCAAACGCCCAAGCAGTTCTCTTTAAAGCTAAAAA
>ERZ1740059.1752-NODE-1752-length-10798-cov-3.613702_pt1 | contig 10798 bp, 9 predicted proteins | sample MGYA00581744_ERZ1740059 | MGnify/ENA primary metagenome ERZ1740059 (study PRJEB43018, sample SAMN04849738) | marine metagenome | isolation source: floating plastic debris | place: Pacific Ocean | collected 2008-08-28 | study: EMG produced TPA metagenomics... | reverse complement strand
CGCCTGGCCCGAGCCGGCGGTCGAACGCAGCAGCACCCGGTCGGGCCACGCCGGGCCGGGCGCCGTGCCCGTGGGCACGATCGCGCGCCAGCCCGCAAGCGGTCGGATGCCCGACGCATCGGGGACGCCGCCGACGCTGGGCAGCGGCATCACGGCTCGCGGCGCCGCGGACAGGGCTTCATCCAACGCGGACGCGGCGATGACGGTGCGCATGCCGAGTTCGTCGACGCCAAGCCGTGCGGGCTGGACGTTCGGGTCGATCGCGCGCGCACGGTCCAGCGCGGCGCGAGCGCGGGCCACCTCGCCCATCGCGCTCAGGTCGAGCACGAGGCCGCCCGTGATTGCCGCGCTCGACGGAGACGAGCCCGGAGCGCAGCGCATCGACGCGTTGGCGTCGCGCGGCGTCGGCCGATTCGGGATTCTGCTCTGGACCGGCGTCGCCCGCGATCGCTTCGGCCGCCGCGAGCCACGCCTCGGCCGCGACTTCGCCCGCGGGGTAGCGCTTGGCGAGGGCGACGAGGCTCTCCGCATCGCCGCGGGTGATCAGCCCGGGCAGCCGCAGTCGGGCCTCTTCATCGAACACGGCGTAGAGCCTGGGGCCGTGGTCCTCGATCAGGGCGCGCAGGCGGCGTCGGGCCTCGAACTCGGCTCGGACAGTCACGCCGGGCCCGGCCCACACGGCGCGGGCGAGGGCGGCGTCGTCGAGCACGGACTGGTACGCGCGGGCCGAGGCTTCGGGCCGACCGGCCGCGGCTTCAAACGAGCCACGCGCCATCAGGTACACCACGTGGTCCGAAGGCGAGCCGGCGGCGAGTTGCAGCCGGTCGATCAGGGCGTCGACCGTTTCCGGCGCCTCCATCAGCGCTTCGGCGGCCGGGGTGATCTCTCCCGAACTGTGCTGCGCCGCGAGCACCATCACGCGCACCGAATGGAACAGCCGGGCCCGGTCCTGCCCGTCGCGCTCACCCTCGGGTGGACGCTCGGCGAGCGCTTCGAGCGCGAGGTCCACGGCCGGCACGATCTCGTCCGGGCGCGCGGCCCGGTACGCCAACTCGGCGAACGAACGGGCGGGCTCGGGGTCGGCGGGGTTGGCTTGGATGCGCTGGGTCAGCAGATCGCGAGCCACGTTCCAGACGAGGTAGCTGTGCAGCGACGAGCCGTCGGCAACGAGCAACTGGCTCTCGAGCGGCAGGACATGGCCGCTGGATTCAAGCTCGATCCTCTCGACGTCATCGGGACGCTCCGGGTCAAAGCGGATCGCGCCCGAGCTGCCCGGCACGAGCAGCCGATCAGCACCGACGCCGGGGCGACCGACGAAACCGTCGGGCCGGCCGAGCGTGCGCGGCCGGGTGGGCTCGCGCTCGAAGGCCTCGATCGGAACGGCCGTGACCTGCTCGCGACCAACAGCAAGCAGCCATCGCCCGACGCGCGCAAGCGTGTGTACGTCCCCGAACGCGGCCGTGGCGCGGGAAGCCAACAGCCGGCCGGTCTCGAGCGTGACACGGTCGATCTTGGTCTGGTTCGTTTCGCGCACGACCAGCGCGTCGCCATCGACGAGCGGCGCGCGGCCGGCCCAGGGCGATTGGACCATGTTCCGGTTGCCCGTCGGCCCTTCCCCCCGGCGCAGCCACCGCAGGCGCCCGGTGTCGGCTTCCACCGCGGCGAGCACGCCGAGTTCATCGGCGCGGTAGATCACGCCGTGATGCAGCGTGGACGACGCGGCGACGAGCGCCCGCGATCGGTGCGGCAAGGCGCCGACGCTCGCGATGAGCCGCAGCCAGCGGGCCTCACCCGTAAACAGATCCAGCCCGACGAGATACGCGGTGCTGGTGCGCTGCGACGGGATGTACTTGCGGGCGCCGAGGACGACGGTGGCGCCGTCGGACACGGGCGTGCCGCGTGCGGAGGCGAAATCGAGCTGCGCATCGAGCCCTCCCGCGACGGAGGTCGACCAGGCGATGTCGCCCGTTTCAGGATCGATCGCGTGGACCCGTCCGTCACCATCGCGCCCGCCCTGGTCCGCGATGCCGGTCACGGTGAGCAGGTACGGGTAGGCCCATGAGAAGGCGCCCACGTCTTCGATCGACCGGCCGAGAAGCGTGCGCACCGTAGCCGCGCGGCCGTCCCGACGCTGGTTGTCCGTGCCGCGCTCACCCGACTCGCCCGGCAGGTCGCTCCGCCAGAGCATCGACAAAGAGAAGCGGTCCCACGCGGTGATGAATCGTCCCTCGTTGGTGAAGATCGCATCGCCGAGCGCGAACGGCAGCGTCCACGGGATCGGTTCGGGCTGGACGCGTTGCGGCTGGCCGAGCCGCTGTCGCTGGCGCCGCTCGTTCGATTCGCGCGTTGCGCCGGCCGGTCGCAGCGGCGCCGAGCGCAGAGGCGTCGAAACCAGGCCTTCGGTGTTGAACGACGCGAGCGGCGCCGCCGGGTCTGCCGCGGTTTGCAGCAGTCGCTCGGGCCAGGGGATCGGAACGCGGCCGGGCGCCGGCTGATTCGCCCGCGCCGCCCACGCGTCGGCCCAGGCCCACGCGGCCGGGCGATCGAGATACGCCGCGACCCGCGCCGCCAACGCCGCCGCCCGATCCGCCCGATCGCCGGCAAAGTCGGGATGATCGATCAGCGGCTCGAGCACGAGACGGGCCGACTCGAACACGCCCCGGTGCAGCCGTTCTTCGGCGAGGAGCAAGGCCGCGTCAAACCCGGCCGGGGTGAGCAGCGCCGTGCGTTCGGCGCGGTCGGCATCGCCTGCTTCGAGCGCCGCGGCCGCGGTCGGGCCGACGATCTCGCGGTAGCGGCCGAGCAACTCGTCGCTGGCGAGCAAACGGGCGTGCACGCCGTGCCGGACGCTGTAGTAGAGATCCGCGTCGTCGCCGGATTCGATCAGCCGTTCGCCTTCGAGATCGAGCAGCCGCTGGAGCACGCGCACGGCTTCGGTGTAGTTCTCGCGCGCCAGCACGCCGTCGAGGCGGGCGAACGTGTCGCGGGCGTTGGGCGAGTCGTCCACGTACACCGGGTTATCGAACTGCGCGAACGTCGGCGCGGCGACCAAGGCCCCCACCAGAACGCACGCCAGAGCGCTCACCCATCGGCCGATCTTGGTCTGCATGCCGCTCGACTCCTTACCGGTCCGGACTGCGAACACAAAATCCGGGGCCCAGCCGGACACAACCCGTCCGGATCGGTCCAACCGGGCGACCGGCCAGTCTAGTGGCGCCCCGACCCCGGGCCGGCCTGAACGTGCCCACCGCGTGACCCGAACACGCGTGGATGGGGATGTAATTTCCTCGGTACGAACTCGACGCCGCTGTACCGATCATTTCGCGCGAGCCCGGCAAGACGCCGGGCTCGGCGCCCGTGACGAATGGGACGAACGGGTCGCGCGCGCCGCACGCCTGGTGGGCGTTCGCCGCCACGCGCTCCCGGCGGGTAACCGCCCTGGTCCTCGGGATCATCGCGCTGAGCCTGTTCGATCTGCACCTCACACTGACCTACCTCCAGAGCGGCGGGATGATCGAGTCCAACCCGCTCGCGCGGCTGGTGATGAGCTACGGCTCACCCGCGGCGCTGGGGCTCTGGAAAGCCGCTTCGGTCGGGCTGGCCGCCTGGATCCTGATCCGTGCCCGCACGCACCGCTCGGCCGAGATCGCCGCCTGGATCGGAATCGCCGTGCTGACGTGGCTGGCGCTCCAGTGGTCGGGGTACTCGGCCGTCGCGGATGACCTGATTCGGGTCGCGTCGGCGATGGACGACGCCTATCTGGAGTCGGCCACGGGCGGGCGCTGGGTGAGCATGAACGGCGCCGCGCTGTCCGCCGAACCGCTCCGCGTCGCCACGCCCTGACGGAGACGCGGCTGATCGCGCACACGCCCGCACGCCCGGCTAGGCTCGCGGGATGACCCGGATCGACCGAGCCGACCGAACAACGGACCGCCGCAGACGCCCGAGCCCATCGGCCTTCAAGCTGCTCGCGCTGCTGAGCGTGCTCGCGTGCCTCGGCGGCTGCTCGCGATACGCATCGCCCAAACTCAGCGTCGCCGACGCGACCGTCACCGATCGCACGACCGACGGCGTGACCATCGAGTTCATCGTGGACGCGGTCAACACCAACGAGGTCGGCCTGCCGCTCAAGACCATCGAGTACGCGCTCAGCCTCGATGGCAAGCAGGTCTTTACAGGTGAACGCGCGCCCGAAGCCACGCTCCGCCGGTTCGGCTCGCAGCAGATCCGCCTGCCCGTCGCGATCCCGACGCCGGAAGACCCGGCCGCGATTGGGGGGGGGCAGACCGACACACAGCGCGGGCGGCAGGGCTGACGCTACAGCGGCGTCAACGGATCGGCGTCGCGTTCGCTGACACAGAACTCCACGCCCGGCATCTCGACACCCAATCGATCCGCAAGGTGGCAGAGGTAGCCGCGCTCGGTGTTGGTGTGCCCGGCGAGCATGACGCACAGCCCGTCGTGCAAGGCGGCGCGCACCGAGTGGTGCCGCATCTCGCCGGTCACGAAAACTTCGCAGCCCTCGCCGGCGGCGAGCGGGGCGAGATCCTCTCCCGCGCCGGGCACGACGCCGATGTGCGTCACCTCGCGGTCGGCCGCGTCGGGCGGGGCAAGCTTGATGCGTGCGTGGCCCAGGCGTCGACGCAGCCGATCGGCGAGGTCGCGCAGGCGCACGGGCTGATCGAGCACCAACCGCCGACCCACGCCGGCGCCGCGAACGGGCTGGGCACGCAGTTGGTACACGTCGATCGCGGGCTCTTCGTACGGATGGAAGCGGCGGAGTGTTTCGAGCACAAGCGGCAGCGCGTGCTCGGCGCAGACCATCTCGAGCCTGCGTTCGGCGGCGGTCTCGAGCCGGCCCGCCTCGCCCACGGCCGGCTTGGCCCCGGCGCCGGCGAAGAACGTGCCCTCGCCCTCGCCGCTGAACGAGCAGACGCGGTACTGCCCGATGATGCCGGCGCCCGCCGAGGCCATGGCGTTGCGGACCTGATCGATCGCCGACGCGGGCAGGAACGTGACGACCTTCGCTTCCTGGTTGTGCGATCGTCGCTCGGCCGAGCGGAGCGCGCGCACATCGCCGGGCAGCTTGGCGTGCTGCGGGTCGAAGTCGGCGTCGGCCAGCGCCGCGCAGAGCCAATCAGTAACCCCGCCGGGCGCCGCGTCGAGCGCGGTGTGCGGCGCGTAGCGCGCGATCTTCGCCTCGGCGGCGCCGAGCAGCACGCGCTCCTTGCTGGTCGCGTCGGTCAGGCGTTCGGGCGGCGTCCACAGCGGCGGGTGGTAGGCGATGATCGCGCCCACGTCCCGCTCGATCGCCTCGGTCAGCACCCGCTCGGTGAGGTCGATCGTGAGCAACACGCCCGAGCGCAGGTCCGCGTCATCGCGGCCGAGTTGGAGGCCAACACGATCCCACGGCTCGGCGAACTCGAGCGGTGCGAGGCGTTGCATGGTCTGGATCAGATCGGCGACACGCATGGCATCCTCCCGAGGCCTGTGGCCCCAGTTGAATCCAACGGGACCGCCGACGCCGGGGCGGGCGCGGAAGCGACGATCAGGCCTGTCGTGACCGTGACGATCGCCAGCATCGAGAGCGCGAAGACCCAGGCGGCAACGACAGACACAGCCGAGTTGCGTCCCGCGTCTGCCCGCGCGGCCAGCATCGCCCGCAGCCACCCCACACAGACCGCCATGCCGGCGACAAAGACCAGAAGTGTGAGCGCCAGAAGCTCGCGCCGCACCACAAGGCCCGCGAAGACCCCGACCACCGGGTGCCAGAGCACCGGGACGACCCACCACGGAGACCCGGCGCGACGGGCGCCCATCGATCGGGCGGGCATGAGCAAGGCGAGCGCCAAACCGAGCACAACCGCAACGCCCGCGCCGGCAGCAAGACCGATCCACACCGACGGCGCCACGACCGACGCCCACAGCGCCCCGCAGACACACCCACCCAGCCCGATGATCCACTTGGACGCGGGTTTGGTCAGCACGATCGCGTCGGCGGGCGTGGTGCCGAGCAACGCCGTCATGCCTACGAGCGCCGCGCCGGCGCGCCACGCGGCCCATCGCTGTCCCTGGGTCTCGTGCCAGAACGCGGCGAGTACCCCGGCCCCCAGCCCCGCCGCGACAGGCGCGACCGTGACGATGACCCAAAGCCCGAAACGAGTGCCGCGCGTCATGCCGAGAGGGTATTCGTTGATCGCCGGGGGCCGGTAGCCTTCCGGCATGTCTGATGCTCAACTCGACGCCCTCACGCGCCGTGCGCACGCGAAGATCAACCCGGCGCTCTCGCTGGCGCCGCCCGAGCCCGCCGGCGGCCCGCGCGCCGGATGGCACCGCATCTGCACGTGGATCCACGCGATCGAGCTGGCCGACACCGTGACCCTGAGCCGCGGCGGACCGGGCTCGGGCGTGACGCTGAACCTCACCCGCGCCCCCGACGCGCCGGTTGCCTTTGCGATCGATTGGCCCGCCGAGAAGGATCTGGCCGTGCGCGGCGTGCGCGCGCTCGCGGCACACACGGGCCTTTCGATCGATGCAAAGATCGACATCGTCAAGCGCGTGCCGCCGCAGGCCGGGCTGGGCGGGGGCTCATCGGACGCGGCCTCGGCGTTGTTGCTGGCGAACGAGCTGTTCGGGCTGGGCCTGTCGCGCGATGCGCTGCGCGAGGTCGCGCTGACGCTCGGGTCGGACGTGCCGTTCTTTCTTGATGATGGCGACGACCGCGATCCGGCGCGACCGGCGATCGTGAGCGGGTTCGGCGAGACCATCGAACGGACCGAGCGAGCCGCGGCCGCCATCACGCTCGCTGTCCCCGCGTTTGGCTGCCCGACGCCCGAGGTCTACGCCGCGTTCGACGCGCTGGGCCCGGCGGCAATCGAGCCGGCACGGGTTGAAGCGTTGGCTCGATCGGGCGGGCTCGACGGCGGCGCACTCTTCAACGACCTCGCGCCCGCGGCCGAGCGGGTCCGACCAGAACTGGCAGGCGTGCGGGCGGTCATGGCCGACGCCTGCGGCACGCCGGCGCACATCACGGGCTCGGGCTCGGCGGTGTTTGTCGTGGGTGACTTCGCAGACGAGGCCCGGGCGGCGCTGTCCGAGGCGTCCCGGCAAGGCGTCGCGGTGTTCAGGTCCAAGCTGGTCTGACGCGGAGTCGTGCGGACTGGCGGGGTGGGCGTACACTCGCCGCGCGACGGGCCGGAGGCCCGCGAACGACCGGGGGAGAACAGGAGCCCGCATGGGCAACGCAAAGAACGGGCGCGCGCCCCGCGTCCCCGCGCCGGAGGTCTCCAAGCCCGTGGTCGGGATCGATCTCGGTGGCACCAACATGCAGATCGGCGTCGTGGCGCCCGGCGTGATCGCCGAGCGCGACGTGCCCGCGCTCCTGGGCCGGGCTAAACGCAAAACGAAATCGGAGTCCGGCGCCGAGTCGGTCCTCGACCGCAGCGCCGAGGGCGTGCGCGAAGCCTGCGCCGACGCGAAGCTCGAACTCGCCGACGTGGACGCGGTGGGCATCGGCGCGCCGGGCGGCGTGGACCCCGAGAGCGGGATCGTGCACGAAGCCGTGAACCTGCGGTGGGACAACTACCCGCTGGCCAAAGAACTCAGCGGGCGGCTGGACGGCGCGCGCGTCGTCATCGACAACGACGTGAACGTGGCCGTCTGGGGCGAGAACCGCGTGGGCGCGGGCCGCCACGCCGACGAGATGCTCGGCGTCTGGCTCGGCACGGGCAGCGGCGGCGGGCTGATCCTGCGCGGGGAGCTGTACTACGGGCACTTCCAGACCGCGGGCGAGATCGGGCACATGCACCTGTTCCCGCAGCAGCAGCCCGGGTCGCGCTCGCTCGAGCACAACTGCTCGCGCACGGCGATCGCCAACCGTATCGCACACCTCATCCGATCGAACCGCAAGAGCGTGGTCAGCGAGTTGACCGAGGGCGATCTCGACAAGATCAAGAGCAAAGTCATCGCCAAGGCGTGGGAGATGAACGATGAACTGACACGCGAGGTCGTCGAATCGGCGATCGAACTGCTCGGCGATCACATCGCCGGCGTCGTCACGCTGCTCAGTCTTGAGCGCGTCATCCTCGGCGGCGGGCTGACCGAAGCGATGGGCCAACCCTTCGTCTACCGGCTCGCGGGCGTCGTCCGCGCCCGCGCCTTCCCGCGGGTGTGCAGCAACGTGGACATCGTCGCGTCGTCGCTGTTGGACGACGCGGGGGTCTACGGCGCCGCGATGCTGGCGGCGCTGCGGATCACGCGCACATGAACGCCGTCACGCGCGCGTTCGCGGCCGTCGCCTGCGGCGCTTGTACGGCGCTCGCGGCGGCGCCGGCGGAGGACCGCGTCCAAACCGACCACCTGCGTGCGCATCTGGAAGCGCTCGACGAACCGAGATCGGGCTTCGGCGGCGCCGAGGAACTCGCGGCGCTCGACGAGGCCATGCGTTACGCCGAGCAGGCGTTCCGCGAAGCCGGGTACGAACCGGAGAAGCATCTCTTCACGCACGTTCCCCAAGCGCCCTGGCGGCGGCGCATGACGGAGCGCACGGAGTGGCACAACCTGGTCGCCGAGCGCCGCGGCGCCGAGCGGCCGCACGAGGTGCTGGTGCTGGGCGCCCACATCGACACGGTCCCCCGGTCGCCGGGCGCGGACGACAACGCCTCGGGCGTGGCCGCGCTGCTGGAGATCGCGCGGGTGATCGCCGAGGGCCCGGCGCCCGACATTACGGTCCGGTTCGTGGTGTTCAATCTGGAAGAGGTCGGGCTGATCGGCGCCCGGGCGTACGCCTCGGACGCGCGGGCCGCGCTGGCGAAGGACGTCGACGACGGCGGCGAGCGGATGATCGGCATGCTGACACTGGAGATGCTGGGCTACTACAGCGATGAGCCCGGCTCGCAGCGTTCGCCGATCACACCGATCGAGGGCGTCTTCGAGCCGCCGGACACGGGGGACTTCTTGGCGCTCGTCACCATCCTGCCGTACCAGCCGTTCAATAAGGAACTGGCATCCGCCATGGCCGAGGCGGCGCCGGGACTGCCGACCTTGCGGGTCGATTTCAGCGCTACGCCCGCGCCCGACATGATGCGCTCGGACCACGCGCCCTTCTGGATGATCAAGGTCCCCGCGGTGATGGTGACGGATACCTCGAACTTTCGGAACCCCCACTACCACACGCCGGGCGACACGATCGAGACGCTGGATTTGGCCCGGTACGAGCAGGCCGTGCGCGCGCTGGCGGGCGCCACGGCCCGGATGAGCGGCGCGATCGGAGAGCTTCCCGACAATGAGCCGGCCGCCTCCCAGCCCGAATGACAACGCCCGCCGGGGGAACCGGCTTGCCAATGACAACGCCCGCCGGGGGAACCGGCGGGCGTCGGCAATCGCACACAGATGAGGAGAACGGTGATTCGTCAGGCGAACAGGTCGTCGATCTCGGCGTCGATCAGGGCGTCGGCCGCCCGGTCGAGCTTGGCGTCGACGTCGTACACGCCTCGGGCCAGTTCATCGCGGACGCGATCGACGACGTCTCGGCGGATACCGTCTGACTCGCGGGCCTTGGCGAGGAAGTAGCCGACGTCGGAGACTTCGCCGCTGTCCTCGGATCGGCCCGTGGGGGCGATGGGCGCAGCGGGCGTTCGCGGGGCCGCGTCGCGAGCCGGGGCCGCATCGGCGCCGCCCGTGGCACGGGATTCGGCGGCACGACCGGCGGACTCAAGCGAGCCCGAGCGGAACGAGATGGATGAAACGTCAGACATACGTTCGGGCTCCGAGCCACCCGGACGCCGTACCTTGGCGGGGGTGGGTATGGGTGCGTGCGGTTCGGGCCATCCTGGCTCGGGACCGTGCTCAAGTCTTCGCTTGCGACGCCGTCCAAGCGTGCTTGCTCTGCGGGTTGTATCGACGGCGAACCGACACGCCCTTGAAAATGAGACAATCTCGACTTAAGTCGCTAACCCTTTGGAAAACAAAAGTTTGCAATCAATAACACACACCCGGACGCACCGAAAAAGCTCACGCACGCGTGCCTGTTTGGGATGGGTGACCGCCTGTTTCAGGGCCGATCCACTGGTGGTCTCAGCCCGCCTCGGAGGCCGGCTTGACACGCGGATGCCCCTTGGCATGGCCGTATTGTGTTTGGTGTTCGGGTTATCGGCCTGCGCCGACCCAGGCACATCCCGAGGGTTCGATCCCGACGAAGCCGACGAGGTCATGGCGCCGGCCGTCGCGACGAGCGGGCCGATCGAGCCGGGGATGTGGGCGCCCGATGACTGGTCGGACCTTGAAGCCGACGAACGGGCGTGGGGTGAGACGGACACGCAACGCGTGGACCCGGCCGATCTGGAGCGTTGGCGGGCCGAGGCGGCGCGGGCCGCCGGCCTCTCGGTGTCCGGAGCGGGTTCGGGCGGGCAGCGGGTCGCCGATCTGCCGGCGCGGACGGTCGCGCCGGAGCCGCGAACGCCTGCGCCGCGAACCCCGGCCGACGAAACCTGGACCATCGCGATCAAGACGTTCGGCGGGCCGCAGGGAAGCGCGATGGCGGAAGAAGGCCTGCGCCGGGTGCGATCGCTGGGCGGGCTGCCCCGGGCGCGCCTCCGGCAGCGCGGCATGCGCTGGGTCATCGCGTACGGCTCCTACACCGACCCCGCGTCGAGCGAGGCCCAGCGAGACCTGAAACGAGTGCAGTCGGTCGATGTCAACCGCACCCAGCCGTTCGCCTCCGCAGTGCTGCTGCCGCCGGAAGTCGCGGCGCCGGGCGGCTCCCGGGGGGGCCTCGGGCGCGCCCCTTGGTGGCGGGTGG
>ERZ1740059.1751-NODE-1751-length-10803-cov-3.947990_pt1 | contig 10803 bp, 9 predicted proteins | sample MGYA00581744_ERZ1740059 | MGnify/ENA primary metagenome ERZ1740059 (study PRJEB43018, sample SAMN04849738) | marine metagenome | isolation source: floating plastic debris | place: Pacific Ocean | collected 2008-08-28 | study: EMG produced TPA metagenomics... | reverse complement strand
ATCCATCATTATCAAGATGGGCCGAATGGTGGTGATGGTGTTCATGATGCTCATGCCCGTGATGCTCATGCCCATGATGCTCGTGCTCGTGATGCTCATGCTCGTGCCGATGATGCCCGTGCTCATGCGCCGTCTGTTCGATTTCTTCTTGCACCAGCTCAGCGTAAGCCTCAGGATTGTTATAGCCAACATCTAGAATTAACGGCAGCGGCACCTGCCCCTGCTGACTGTGTAAAATCCTAGCTCCCTCTTTAACGGTACCAAAGTAATCTTCTAGCTTTTCTACCTGGTCGGATGAGACCAAATCGACTTTGTTGATAATCGTGACATCAGCATAGGTAATTTGCTTTAAGGCGGCTTCACTCTCAAAATGATCAGGGGTGAAGGTTTCGGCATCTACCATGGCAATAATGGAATCCAGACAGGTAAGATCCCGCAGTTCTGTACCCAGAAATGTGAGAATAATCGGCAGCGGGTCAGCCACTCCCGTAGTTTCTATCACCAGGTAATCGATGCGGTCATTGCGCTCTAGCACTCGATAAACGGCATCTACTAGATCGTCGTTGATGGTACAGCAAATGCAGCCGTTGCTAAGCTCGACCATATCTTCATCCATGGTCACCAATAGCTGACTATCGATGTTGATATCGCCAAACTCATTGACTAAAACGGCCACTTTTAGGTCTTTATTGTTGCTTAGAATATGATTCAAGAGCGTTGTTTTACCACTGCCGAGAAAACCGGTAATGATGGTGATGGGCATTCCTCGTTTAATGGTTAAGGGAGATGTTGAGGCTGTCATGGAATATACTCCGATTTAAACGGGTTTTCTATTTGGGGAGCTGCCAGGGAATAAGGTTCTCGAAGCAGAAGGAGAAGAGCGAAAGGATAAAGGGGAAGGGGATTATCTTGGGTACTGTATTTAGTCGCGAATCTCTTATTGGCAAACCTAGGGGTTACAAGGCTAACTTACGGGTGTTGGATGTGAGCATAGCCAACAGAAAAATAACAAATTGAGTAGTGACAATACTAGGACCCGAGGGTAAATCAAAAAATGCAGAGACTGTCATACCGACAACAGCCCCTAAAGCACCTAAGCCTGATGAAATTAGAATGTACTGAACGAATGTGCTGCTGAGAAGACTGGCAGCACAGGCATGAATAACAACAAACGCACTAATTAATAAGACGCCGATGGCTTTGATGGAAACGCCTACCACTAGGGATAATAAGACAATAAAGGCAGTACGCTGGGCAGATACAGATACCCCCCGAGAGATCGCCATAGGCTCATGCAACGTTAGAAGAATCTGAGCGCGTAACGTTAGCGCCATAAATATGACACAGGCTACTAGCAGCACTCCACTAAAGATTAAGTCAGTGGTTCGCATTGCCAAGATATCACCAAACAACAGGTGGGTGATACCGCCCTTATAGTCATCACGAAAGCTCAATAAGATAATACCAATGGCTAGGGACGATGAGTAAACAATATTCAGCAGAGCATCGGTCCAGAGACGGGTGCGTTCTAGAAAATAGGTCACACCCAAAGCAAATAGAACCGCAAAGGGTAACAACACCCAGCCAGGGTCCAAACCCAGCAAAAAACCAATGCTGATACCCAACAGGGCTGAGTGCCCTAGAGTGTCGCTAAAAAAGGAAAGCTGTCGAAGAACGGTAAAGCTCCCCATTAGACCACCCATGAATCCAGTTAGAACACTACCCATGAGTGCTCGATGCATAAAGGGCAGTTGAAATAGTTCAATCACACGGGTAAATTCAGCCTGAATGGTCATGGTGGAAAAATTAGCAAGATTAACAAGCATGGTGATAGCGAACAAACTCAGAGCCATAGGCTAGAGAGAGATTCTCTGGAGTGAGAGAATTATCGGGTGTTCCCTGACAGAGGAGGGTGCGATTTAGACAGAGGACGCGATCGCAGCTGCGACGGACCATATCCAGATCGTGGGAAATCTGCAAAATAGCCCAGCCTTGCTCTTTTTTAAGCTGGTGCAGCAATCGATAAAACTCAGATTCGCTGCGCACATCCAAACCGGCAGGAGCCTCATCGAGAATCAGCAAACGGCGAGGCCGCACCAAACAGTAGGCCAGCAATACCCGCTTTAACTCCCCCCCTGACAGCGCACTCACAAGCTTGTGACGCAAATGTAGAGCATCTACCTGGGTCAATGCCTGTTGCACTGCATGACGGCGTGCCCGTCCACCAGTCCAGGGTAACTGTATACCCAGCCGGTCCCAGCCTAGACCCACCAGTTCTTTTACAGTGATAGGAATACGGCGATCAAACAGGAAATTTTGAGGCAGATAGGCAATCTGTTCTCGTATCTCCGCTGGTAGTCTGCCTTTGGGAGAGAGTGCCTGCCCCAGGACAAATATTTCTCCAGACCGACGTGGCAGGATACCCAATATTGCCTGAATCAAGGTACTTTTTCCAGCTCCGTTGGGACCCACAATTGCGGTATCCATGCCAGCAGGCACCGTAAACGATACATTCTGGACCGCTGCATAGGTCTCTCGGTAAACCGTCAATTCATTGACGACTAAAACTGGATCGCTCAACTGTTTTCTCCTAGGCCCATAAATAATGCTCTGAACTAAGGCAATTGCGCATACATAAATCCTAACTTTGAAATTGTTCTCTTGGGCTTACCCCCTTCGGTCCCCCCTTGGTAAGGGGGGAAGTTCCAGGTCTCCCTCTTACTAAGGGCTATCGTGTACACATATTTCGAGCTGAAGCTCAAAATATTGCATTGCCCCTCTTTAATCTCCTCCAATTCTGGGGGGAACTAGACTCAAGGTCCCCCAGAATTGGGGGATTTAGGGAGCTTTCAAAAGCTAAGCAACTTTCCGATCACTTGTGTATACACAGTAGACCCTGGTAAGGGGAAGTTCCAGTCCTCCCCCTTACCAAGGGGGAGTTAGAGGGGGTTTATTACCGCTAAAACCACCCATTGATGACGGCCAACGGCTGAGGTGACCAAAATGGATACCAGGATTGTGTGGATGCCCCAAAGCCATTGGCCAAATTCTCCGCATTCTGACGCATAGTGGTCAGATAATAGTCTGGCTCTATCGCTTCTGGAGGACCGACTTCCAGCGGATCAAACTCGCTGACGCCAATGGAGAGGTCTTGGGCAAGCGCCTTAAAAGAAGATTCTCCAGCTTGGGGTTCGGTCATGATGGCTTTTAGACCTTCTGCCTGCACGGTGTTCACAACCCGCTTCACATCTTCCGGAGATGGATTCTCTTCAGGCAGACCCACAAGCACCTCAGACTCTAGCCCATAGCTGCTGGCAAAGTAGGCAGCAAAATCATGGAATACCACAAATGTTTGGCCCGCAAAGGGGGACAATATTTCTGTAATCTCAGTGTCTAATGCCTGCAGTTCGGTAATAAATGCTGCTGCGTTGGCGGTATATTCAGCCTCTCCTTCTGGATCAACGGCAATCAAACCATCGCGAATATTCTCCACCTGTTCAATGGCTCGCTTGGGGTCTAGCCAGACATGGGGATCAAATTCACCGTGAGCATGTCCATGGTGGTCGTGACCTTCATGGCCTGCTTCAGCGTGGTCGTGGCCGTCATGGTCATCGTTGGCTTTTTCTTCCCCATGAGCGTCATGACCTTCTTCGCCGTGGTCATGGTCGTGCGCTTCAGCGTGGTGGTCGTGACCTTCATGGTCATCATGGCCTGCTTCAGCGTGGTGGTCGTGATCTTCACCGTGGTCATCATGGTCTTTTTCTTCAGCGTGATCGTCATGCCCTTCTTCACCACTGGCAAGGGCAGTAATCTCCTCGCTAGAGTCGATAGTGACCAGATCGGAATTTTCCGCATTCTCGATCATGTCATCTAAAAAGAACTCCATCTCCAGACCGTTTTTGACCAACACATCCGCACTGGAAACTGTCTGAACATCGCTTGGTCTGGCCTGAAAGTCATGGGGACCCACATTGGTGGGGAGTAGCTGCACTACCTCAGCGCGATCGCCCACTACTGCTTTGGTGAACTGAGTTATTGGCAAAAACGTGGTTACCACCTGTAGTGCGTCTTCAGTGGCCGCTTCTGAAGGCTCTGCCTCACTGGTTGTCGTAGGCGTAGTTGTACAGCCACCTAGGGTAACAATGGCCCCCAGCGCCATGATCGACAACCGTTGTACCCGGCGTTGATACGCCTGCTGAAAGTTCAGTCCAGACATCACTTTTCCCTCTCGGTATCGATGGAGATCGCATAAAGTATACGATAATGATTATCATTCTTGAGCATCCCATAGTATTTTTTCCAAAATGGATGCGGTTTTCTAGATGGATGCGATCGCAACATAAAGACGCCATGACTCAGGTTCATTGCACTCCGGCCCAAACAGCGGTACTCCAAGTACTACGGCAGCAGCAGCAGCCTATCTCGGCCCAGTCACTGTATACGCTCATCAAACAACAGCAACGGATTGGATTGGCCACGGTATATCGAGCCCTCGATGCTCTAAAGCGCATGGGCTGGGTGCAGCATCGAGTCACGCTGGCGGGCGAGACACTTTATAGTGCGGTGGAGCAAGACCATCACTACATGACCTGTTTGCACTGCGGCCAATCATTTCCCCTAGAGACCTGTCCGTTGAAGGGGACAGAGTTTCCACTCCGACAGACTGGCTCGTTTAAGGTTTACTATCACACCCTCGAATTCTTTGGCCTTTGTGAACCCTGTGCCGTTCAGAATGGGTGAGGTGAAGCCTGACTATTGTGTTGATGAATCATGAGAACGAAGACCTTTTAGATAGCAATGACAGTCGGGTTTCTCAATTAACGTTGTCATCAGCGAATTAAGGGCGACAGCGGCTAATAAGCCTCCCCCTTGAGTTCCTTCAGTGGTGATAAACGGCATACCACTGTGTTGTAAACGCCGCTTTGCCGCAGGAGCATGGCTAAATCCGATGGGTAGACCAACGACAAGAGCTGGCTTTAGGCGTTGTGTTTGAATGGCCTCACAGACTGCCATCAAAACAGAGGGGGCATACCCAACCACCAAAACGCACCCTTCCGGCAAATCGTCTAGTCTCGAACGCCATTGGTCCTGCTGCCAGAATGTTTCCTCTGCTTCGGCCGCGTTATTGATGTGCGGATTATCGATTAACGTTTGAACGGAGCAGCCTAAATGGGCTAACCGGGTTTGGTCGAGCGCTGTGACCACAGAGGGAATATCGCCTACCACCGTACAGCCCTGCTTTAAGCTGTCACGAGCCGCCTTGATTGCATCAAAACTTAGACGCACAAAGGGCACCAAACTAACATCCCCACAGGCTAAGACCATCTGGGTGAGTAAATGGACCTCAATCTCGGAGCGCTCTGACAGATCGGGCAACAAATGCTCCAGGGCTTGCTGAAAGTTTTCGGGATGATTGGGCGCGGCACCGTCCAGCTCATCCCAAACTCGGTGAGTGGCCAACTCATTGGCTTCAACTTCTAAAACACGTAGCTGTGCGAGGGCTTTAGCCTGCACGGTTTGGCACCCTTGATCCCGCCCTAGGATGCCCTCCATCGCCATGGCGGTTTGGCGCAATTGTACAAGCTGGCGCATCAACGTTTGATAATGCTGCTCTAGCTGTTCCATCATCGTCATTGAATCCGATGACGCTTCATCCTGGGTATCCAGCAGTTGCTGGATATGACTAAGCTGGAATCCTTGTTGCTTGAGCGCCATAATTCGACGCAAGCGTTGCACATCGGCATCATCATAAAGCCGATAATTACCGCGCGATCGCTTAGGCTGGGGCAGCAACCCTAGCTGATGGTAGTGACGTACCATGCGCGGTGTCACCTTGCCACCAACGGTTTTAGTCAGCCCTTTAATGGTTAATTGCTGCTTAGCCTGGGTCATGGGAACCAACCTTAACATTCTCGTAAATGTCAAGGTTGACTGTAGCATTTTTTTGTGTTGCTGTCGTTTTCACCCTGAGCGTAAGCGCTTTCTCAGTGGGTGACGCGTTAAGATCTTTCAACTAGATTTGCCTAGACTTACGATTCACAGCATTGACGGTCATTTAGTAACCTTTCGAGCAAATTTCTATGACTCTGTTAGGTAGACAAGCAACTCAAAATCTCTGGCGTTGGCTTGGTATTGTCATTTTGTTCATCATTTTGTTGCTTGCCTTTTTACTCAGCCTGGGGCTAGGTTCCGTCTCGATCCCACTCTCAGAGGTGTTCACCATCATCACCGGGGGAGCATCAAGCAAAGCCAGTTGGGAGGATATTTTGTGGCAGTTTCGTTTCCCAAAGGCTCTGACCGCATTATGCGCAGGGGCTGCCTTAGCAATGAGTGGATTACAATTGCAAACCTTATTTCGGAATCCGCTGGCGGGTCCATCGATTTTGGGGGTGAATGCAGGGGCGAGCTTAGGCGTCGCTCTGGTGGTACTCACGGTCGGAGCAACGGCTTCTCCAGCTAATTTAGGAGAGCTAAATTTTCTCAGTGATATTGGTGTGGTTATGGCCGCCAGTCTAGGGTCAGCGGCTACGCTTGGGATTATGCTCCTGGTCGCCCAGAAAGTTCGCAACAATATGGCCCTCCTGGTGTTTGGGGTTATGATCGGGGCTGCAACAACGGCCATGGTGACCGTATTGCTACATTTCAGTCCGATTGCCCAAACACAGGCTTATCTCACCTGGACATTTGGTAGCTTTGCGGGGGTAACCTGGGACCAATTGGGGCTATTAGGATTCTGCGTCGGGTTAGGCCTCATGCTGGCCCTCATGTTTGTCAGACCCTTGAATTTGATCTTGTTGGGGGAAACCCATGCCCAAAGTTTGGGGGTTAATGTGGGGAGAGTTCGAGTTGGCATTTTGGTGAGTGCTTCAGTTTTAGCAGGGACAGTGACCGCATTTTGTGGGCCGATTGCCTTTCTAGGCATTGCAGTTCCCCATCTTTGTCGGCGGCTATTTCGCACAGTTGATCATCAAATTCTGGTACCTGCCACTTTATTAATGGGCTCGGTCCTGGCTCTACTAGCCGATATAATCGCCCAACTCCCCGGTCGTCAGGCCATTTTGCCCCTCAATGCTATTACGGCATTGTTGGGGGCTCCAGTCGTCATCTGGCTGATTTTGCGGCAAAGTCAACGGTGATGAATCAAACCTGAGTCAAAACCCTCGTCATTGTTCTACACACCCTCAATCAGATCTGTTGATGCCAGGCGGCTGCCTAACGTGCAGGCTGCGGCTCGTACCCTAACGCTGCACCGAGATCATCCGGTCTATTGGTAGAGATAGAATCGACACCCTGTTCAATCAGGTCTTGGTATACTGCGATCGCATCTTCCTGAGACAATTCATATTCAGGAATAAAGGCCCCAAAAATGCTGATAATGCCCTGGTCATTAAGGGCCTGATTGTAAGCGGGGTCAGTCGTTGGGGCTAGGGTAAATGCCGTGAGACTTTCCAGAGGGATAGGAGAATCAGCCACAGCATTGACCAACTCCTCACGGGTCTCGGGCGTCATAAATAGAGAGAAGTGCATGTTTGGATTTAGAGCATAGGCTTCTTGCATCTGCTCAACGCTGTCAGCAAAAAACATCACATCATCTTCTGCTCCCAGCTCAGTCACTAAATCAATAACGTCAGCCATAAAATCATCGGCTTTTAGATCTAAGGCAAACAGGGCCCGATTACGCCCCCACTCCAGAGTTTCTTGCAGCGTGGGGATGCTAAAAGATGTGGGATTGCCAAAGTTATCAACGGCATAAAGGGTTTGAATGGTGGCCCAATCAGTCTCGGCAACCAGGCCGCTGCCCGACGTAGTGCGATCTAGCGAGTCATCGAGCATCAAGATCAAAACACCAACCGAGGTACGATGGGCGGCCATAATTTCAGGGAAATCTGGATTCCATTCCAAAAAAGTGTTGATTTCACCTTCAGGAACATCAATGAAATAGCGGTTATCTTTTAGACCGATGACCGTATCATCGGCAGGTTTAGCTATACCAGGTAGGCCGATAGAAAGCAGAAGAAGATTTGTAAGCAGAAGTACCCTAAGCATAAGACCGATCACTCTAGTTTTTGATAGTAGACAAGTTCGTGGTTGGGCAACAATTCGGGGTGAAAGATATGGATTAAATCAGCCAGGATCACCTGCGGATTTAGAATGCCACTTTCCCAGTAGTCATTGCCTCCTGTGGTGTTTAGCCTGGCATTGTTGTTAAAGATTTGATCGAGCTCGAACACCTTAAAGTTGCCGTAGCGCGGATCGGTTGCGATCGCATCCTGGCGAGTATGCCAGTCGTGCCCAACATTGAGCCAGAAGTCAGCATTTTGGGCCTGATCAAAGACAGTTTCAAACGCAAACGGCACACTGCCGGCACCTGGCTCCGCTGCCCACAGATAGTCTCCCCCTGCATCTTGAATAAACTGGCTAACATAACTTTGGCCGGCGGGCATATACCAGGTGCCATCCACACTAAAGCCGACAAATGCCTGGGGGCGATCTGTCGCCGTTTGTGCCAGTTTAGCCAGATCTTGATACTCTTGAGCAATCTTAGTGAAGACCTGTTCCGCCTGGGCTTCACGATTCAAAAACAACGAGGTAAATTTTAGCCATTCCGACTGACCCAGGGGAATGGCCTCCATATACTCTGCAACAATCCCTACGGGAATGCCTAGTTCCAAGAACTTAGGATACGTGTCTCGCTGGGGATCCCCCGTACCAAATGTCAGCACCAAATCGGGCTCACTGTCGAGCAGCACTTCAATATTCAGGTTTTGGCCCGAATCCACCGCGACTAGCTCTTTGCGATCAATTTTGCGGCGGATGCTGGGCGTATTTACTTGGTGAAAACGGCTCACACCAACCAATTGATCAACCGCGCCCAAGGCATCTAGATGGGGGAGATGAGTGGTTGATAGAGCAACAATTCGTTCCACGGGCACCTGAACCACTTGAGCATCAGGATAGTCTTCTGGCGTCGGCGTACCGCACTGCACCAACACATACTGAAAGGTTTGCGTTGCCGCTCGCCAGGGATTGCTCACTGTAACCACTTTGTAGTGGTTATGGTAATCTACGCTGAAACCCTGGGCGTACTGAGGCTCGACCTTAGCAGGAAAGTAGTCAACGCTTGGGTCATACTGATCAACACATTCAGCCCGATCAGGAGCGGCTACTTCAGCCGCAGTCGCATTGCCAGCATTATCAGGCGATCGCTCAGAGGAAAGGGTACAGCTTGTTAGCAACACGGCTAGAGCCGTACCCAGATAAGGCTTCAATTTCATCAGTCAATTAGGATGCTTCGGCCGGTTGACGTGTGGATTTTGACTGGACTGCCGTGGCATCCGCCGGATAATGATGACCGGGAATCGCCTCGCCAGACACCAAAAAATCCTCAACAATCTGTTTGGCAATCTTAGGCGTGGCACGAGTAAACCAGGTGCGATCTCCGGAATGAAAAACAACCGGACCCAGTTTACAAACCTCTAAACAACCGGTAGTCTGCACCGGAATATCCAGTCCCTGTTCGCTCAAAGAAGCTTTTAGGGCTTCAGCCGTAGGTTGCCAATTGCGAGAAGGATTACATCGACTGGAAGTACAAACAGCTATGTAGGGACGAGTGAGCGGATTTTGCTCATAGGGAATCGGCCGCTCACCTAATATATAAGTCGAGCGTAATTCCTCATAGAGGGCCAATTTTTCCAGACGAGGCTTACCTTCAGGCAACAAATCTTCGTCATCCCCCAGATAAGGGCTGGGCAAGAACAACGTCATCATTCGCTCATCCGCCCCATTCCAGAACTGAATACCCCAGCCAAATGCTCGCCCTGTTGTACTACTGCGACGGTAAAGCGCCGCCCGCTTAATCACCCGATGCTGACGCTGCTCGACGGGTGTACGACAGAGTGGACCACCCAAGTTCTCCTCAACACAAAGGTGCATATGCCAGCTTTTAGTGGCGACTGTTAGATATCCGTCATAAACCACAAACAAGTCTGGTGCTTCTGTAAAGGAGAGTTCCAGCACGCTCCCTTCAACCATATGCCCCAGTTCTACATCCTGCCAGCATTCTTGGAACAGCCGGTACAGGAGTGGGCCGATCACATCAATCTCCGAGGAAAACTCCTCATATTCGATTGTGCTACCGCTGGGTGTGACTTCCTGAGATTTCTGGTTTAACGGGATAACCCATTGCTTAAATTCAGCCATTTAACCATCCTCCTGGGTTTTTCTTCGATCTGGGTAAACTATGTAGCGTCAAAACTAAATGTTCGAGCAGATACTTTCCAAAACCGATACGGCCTATCTCTTTCAGAAAACACTAACTCGAATTCTTAGTTTTGACGCTGCACCAGACACTATTGGTTCCTTTAGAAGGTACTTCGGACGCCAACTTGAATATTGCGGCTTAACCCTGGGAAGCCGGGAAATTCCTCAAACTGTTCATCGAAGATATTATTCACCGCGGCCTGTACTGATACATTTTCAGAGATACGAGCTCGCAGTTTCCAGTCCACAGTCACACGACTATCCAGAGATCCGGTATTACTACGATTGGTAAAAAAGTCGCTAACATGCCGCATAATGACGGCGGAATATAACCCTTCGTTATCTTCGTAGGACAGACCAAAATTTATGGTGTCGGCATTCACAAACGGTAAGATGTTGCCGTTATTTGCTGGAACCGGGTCATCTTTAATCTCGGGCCTGTTCCAGGTGTAGTTGGCAAAGGCAAATACGCTGTCATAGAGGCGCACGGTTGCTTCTGTCTCTATACCAATTGTTTCAACCTGACCAATGTTTTGGGGTGTA
>ERZ1740059.1750-NODE-1750-length-10803-cov-9.428080_pt1 | contig 10803 bp, 13 predicted proteins | sample MGYA00581744_ERZ1740059 | MGnify/ENA primary metagenome ERZ1740059 (study PRJEB43018, sample SAMN04849738) | marine metagenome | isolation source: floating plastic debris | place: Pacific Ocean | collected 2008-08-28 | study: EMG produced TPA metagenomics... | reverse complement strand
GCGTCTCATTTAATTTTTGAATTTTGGCGTTTATCCTTTCACTGACCAATTGAACATAGCTCCAGCTTATTGAGCAGTGGCCAGACAACGGCTTTCCACTGCTTTTGATGTTTAAAATTCTGTACCATGTTTTATTCAGGCATTAGTTTTTCTTACCCGATATCACATATGTAGGTAATAACATCAGTCCACAGATAAGGGCCTACACTGGATATTGTGCCATCGATGACCTCCTCACTAATACATCTGTAGGGCTGACAGGAAGGCTCAGCACTAGTCCACAACTCAGTAGACTGACATCTGAGTTCACTCTCTCCTATCAACTCGTGTCTGTGAGAGTGACAGGCAAATAGAATGGAATGAGGGAAAAGTAAAAACAGTTTGTATAAGTGTGCGTAAGTTCAATTTCAACTTATATATAAGACCTGAAATTTGGAAATCTTTTAACATACACTGCACAGCGCTATCAGTTCTGTTAATATGAATATTATTAGCCACAAAAAAAACTTTCAACTTTTTGTTTTGTTGAGTTGTCTTAGTTGTTGATAAATGCTTACCCCATATCACAATTATACGTAATTCTGTCATCGAGGCCGAAGTTTGAGGTAGGAAACTCAGTATATGATCCGTATGGGATGTCTTTTGCTACACAGACTATTGGTGAGCATACAGGGATGTTTCCTATCCACACACCCGGGGTAGCCGAGGCATCACATGATAGTGTGGTTGATCCAGATTCCAGCTTATATCCATAGTCACAGTTGATTTTAACCTGTCAATAACATCCAGCATAACAATGTCGGATCTCTTTCCAGCCACAACTTCTGCAGTAGAGTATACTGTCTTTGATATGAAAACAATGTCGTCGTCAGTGATTAGAAGAAACTTAGTTGCAAATATGCATGAGTGAATGTCAGTGCCTTCCGTTTATTAGAAGTAAGGGCCATGGTACGTATTGGCTGTACAACAGCGCTTAGCGGAATTGCACCGCTACCCATACCGCGTGTATTGCCGAACACTGCTCACCTTCCTGAGCAGTGACAATACACAAAACAAAATGAATGAATGACAGTGACATTATGTAATGGGAAAACTGGGATTACGGAAGTTTGAAATACCAATGCACCCTACAATAATATATTTCTGCTAATATGCTTGAAATTCAAACAGTACAGTTCACAGGCATTGAACACCCATCCCACCCATCCAAGAGACCGTCAGTACCAAACAATAATAGGGCATGTTAACAATATTCTCACAATGTAGTTTTGAGCCGGAATTTCCAGCAGAAATCTTCAGCTAAGTTACCTGATCAGTGTTATGATAAGGTGCAGGAGGTGACAATGTAGAGAAAGCTACTGTAGGTGCTGCACACTCAGTCTGCTCACAGATAGGTGGTGTACCTACCCATCTACCCCACTCATCACATCTGTATATAAAACAGTGATATCAGGGAGTTTACTACTCCCAGGCGATACGGTCTAGAAAAATGTGAGTGCTATATACTGCCAAAGTATAGTATCGATAATGACTGACGATACATTCTAGATAATGAGCTGTTTTCGAAAATAATTATATTCACTGTAATTTTTGAGGACCTAGGCTACACTACAACTATAATATATTTTTATCAGGGATTTAAAACTTTTCCTACCGATTCGCAAATTAAATTTCCAAGAGAAGTAAAACATTCCAAAATATAATCCAACGATTATTGATTGTTATTTTGAAACACCCGGGCACAATGAAATCGTCAATACTATTTCTATTTTCTTTCACTTTTGTCAGATGAGCTGTTTTAAGACACTACCCCAGGGTACAATAAATTGGCAATACAATTTGTAGTGAAATCAGTGTTGTCGATAAGGTGTTTTAAGACACTACCTCAGAGTTGACGTCTGTATAACATGGTATCCGAGCGAACAGCTGAGCTGTGGCACATCATTATACACATAACCTCCAGTGAAACCATTAACCCCTGATTCCATATGTATATTAGGACATTGATTCAGGATACACTGTGGTGCTGGATAGTCAAAGCTACTACTGGCCTGGCATGTCAGAGCAGCTGTACCTAAAGTAAGATTCAACATGATTTTTGCTTTCCATCTCTCACGCATAAAATAGAAGATGATGTATGGCTTTGATGGTTGTTGTAACTGTTTTTTTTGTTTTTGTTTATGCTATTTGAAAATTTACATTTGATGACAATGTTCCTAATGACGGTAAGAAAGGTAGGACAACATCAATCATTTGTGTTGGTTATCAGACAAAATGGAAGGCTCTAATGCTTCATCTTCGGAGTTATGCTCTCATCTGTTGTACGTAGATGACTCCAAGATGTACCAGAGTGATGTCAGATGTCTGGCCCCCTGACAGCTATAGCTACTTATTCTTTACTCACCTGTCATGTTGTACCCAGTGCCACATGAATATGTTACAGTATCTCCGAAATAGTAGCGTCCAGTGGGAGAAGGTGATGCGTTAGGAACATCAATATACGGACACTCAATACGGGTACACTCTGGTGTAAAGCCAATCCAACTGCCTGGATTTGATGATGCATCACACACTAGTTCACCGTTACCGCTTTGTAGCTGATAACCGTCTTCACACACTACTGTCACCTAAGTGCAAGATAGTAATAATAATAGTTTGATCAAAACGCTGATTCTTTGCGCATATTCATTCCCGACCCAATCCCAATCACACTGTTTTGGATATGTTTACCATAATCATTATCAATTTGTCAATATTTCGGCAACAAGTTTACATTGTAGTCAATCTGCAATTTGAAGCCAGACAAGGCAGATACCAGCGTACTCTACAATCCTGCACGGGGAGCAGAGGTGAAATATTTAAAAATGTGGCGCTGTCTGCTCTTGCTGCCTCAATCACTATCGACTGCTTTACTTTTATTCACAATCTGAACTTTACCATATCCGTGTGGTGGTAAGGTCCGGATGGCTCCAGTGTTGATGACGCGATCTGTGGAGCTGGACATTCTGTCTCTGAACATTCTAATGGTGATCCGTCCCAAACACCTCCGACCTCGCAACTATACAATTAATAAACAATGGTATGACAAATTCAAATCTTATGAAAATATCCTGTGTATTTAGATATCTGTCTAGTGAAAACCACAAAACAAAGTGAATTTTAGGAGAAAAATGAAGGAAGTCGTAAAAATATGCTCAATTCATTCATTTAATATTGTATTGGAGTATATTGACGAATTTATTTGCTTGAAGGATGGAATCATATGTATGGCAAAAAAAGCTTACATGAGAGTTGAAGGAGCAGTCACGTGATAGCCGGTAGAACACGACAAGTTAGGCTGGTCTTGATACTCATATCCTCCTGTGAACCCCTCCACACCTGTCACCATTGTTATATCTGGACATGATGTTCTAGTGCAAACTGGTGGAGTCTGATCCCATGTACTATCAGTCTGGCATGTCAACTGTGCTGACCCTGGAGAAATAAATCAAAGAATGACAGCCATATACATATGAGCCAGAAACAGACAACTCCTGAAGAATCATGTACCTCTGGTTTCTATGATAAATGCTTATAGTTCATTGCTCTGTTGAAGAAAATGCCCTTCAAATAGCTTTTCGCCCCAATTTTCATCAAACGAAAATAATGTATTAAGGTGTCTACAAAATTTTCTTCCTGCAGTAGGGTATGAGCTAGCTTCTGTACATGTTAAATTACCACTTGTGATTGAGTAACCAGCGTTACAGGTGATGACTATTGAGTCAGGATAATAATACGGTCCTGAAGCTGGTGATATAGTTGCATCTGGGATCAGAGGTGGAGTACATTGTATCTGATGACATATGGGGTAAGTTCCAACCCAGAGTCCTGGTGAGACACCTGTATCTGCATTACATGTTAGCGTGGAATCACCAGCTACCATCTGGTATGTTGGGTCACATTGAATCTACAAATTTGGTCAAATAATAGTGAATAATCAAAATTCTGAACAGTTAGCACTACTAACAAGAATCGCGTAGTTTGGTAGGGGATTTATAAAATATAAGGGTAGCTGGTGGCAGGTAAATCCTAGTAAAACCTTGGTACAAAAACATTACGCTAGTGTCTTGTCTGTGGGAACGGATTATAGATAATAGTCAAAGAAATGAGGTGGGACACATCTACCCACGGTCCTTGAAAACAGGGAGTCGGCTAGACTGACTCTTAGTCCAATCTGTTGCGTTGGGGTGGACTGAGAGTTAGTCTAAAAGGGGAGAAAACTCAACCCTGTCAAAAATCAGAATCCAAGTGACTCAATGTGTGTATTATAGCAAGCGTTTCCCAAAATTGCTAAATTTTAGAATTTGAATTCAACGGTCTGGTAGGATGTCTAAACTGCTCTACTGACAGAGTCCACATGCTGCTGTGGGTTGTGTGCTCACATATTAAGGGGTCATAAATCCTAGCAGAATCCTTGAAACATGGTGTGGCGTTTAAGTAAATATATGACGGGTTTTGTGCAAATCCATCTTAGCAACTACTTTAAGTTTATACCCCAAAGCTGAGTGAATTGGGGAGGTTTGGGTTAAACAAGTCATTATTTCAAAGGATAATACCTGTGCCTGCTGCAATACATACCTCAACAATGGTCTGATGAGGGTAAGGTCCTGTTGTTGTCGCAGCTCCGTTAAGTACATCAGGAGGCTCACAGAAAACTTGTGTACATACAGGAGCTGTACCCTGCCACTGGCTGTCAGGCCCACATATCAAGGTGCTTGGTGTAGAAATCATATAGCCAACATCACACTGGAGTAAAATTCAAAAGGGTAATTATTTTAAAAGCTGTCTCTCATTGCTGCAAAAAGTTAAAAATGATGACATTTGTTTTCTTGTGAGTAACTGTTTGGCGACAATAAAACCAATTAGATCAGAAAATATCAAGTGCAATTAAACCTAGCGAGGATAATATCATGACCGTTGACCGAGTTTATTATTGTGAGCGATTATATTTAGCTAGAGGCGCAAAATCAAACTTACAAGCCAGTCAAGAAACTTTGAATAATGATTCAGATTCGCTAACTTGGAACTTGTATAGCTCCGGATAAAACGCCATAATAAATTCTTTTGTGTCAAAGGTTGCCAATACTCATTTATGGCTTTAATCAAAGCATTAAAATTCGCTTCTGAATCTCTTACCGTCGCTGTGACAGTGTCCTGAAAGTAATAAGGTGCTGTTGAAGTTATCACCACATTTGAGTACAGACCGTCCGGGTTCTGACATTCCAATGCTACACAAGTAGGTGGAGGTAAGTCAAAGGTTCTGTCTTGTTGACAGGTCAATGTTGCTGAACCGTCTAGCTGGTGGCCTTGAATGTTTATGGGGAGATAGAATGAGTGGATTAGTAATTATGTTTGATGTGCTGTATTTAGGAGGAGATAATCTTTATGTGAAATCTGAATTGGGTTGCTGGGTTTATCTTTGACCCAAGAATACTGACTCAGCCTACGTCATGTTTTTTACACATATGTGACCTACTTTTCAGAGGTTTTGCTGTGATTGACTGTCCAACGCGCAATCATTAGCTTGAGCACTCAACTCTAAAATTTCTCAAAACCTCAATAGCCTTGGGTTCTAAATATAATATTTTTGCTAGTGAAAACGAGATAGCTGTCCTTAACTCTCTCTTGTCAGATTTTAGTCTTTATACTGACCTAGCTTTTCTATGGTTCATATGTAGTCCGAGAATCTGAAATATCTTGGTATGGATAATCTTTGCTTTGGCGAAATGGTAAAGATATCAACTAATGAGATGATGAGGCCCAAAGCAGAACATAAATGATGAATTCATAGATGTAAACTCCCTGGTACGTATACATACCAGCATTACACTGATATGTGAGTTGTCCTCCTACAAGATAAGATCCGAAGCTGGTTATGAGACCATTAGTGATTGTTGTGACAGCACTGTCACAGTTCACTTGAGCACATGTTGGTAGGTTGCCTCCATTTACTGACGTCCAAGTACCTGCATGTAAAATTATTGTGTCAATATTTAGAGGATGACTATTTATAAATTCCTGATTGGTTTCAAATTTATTTTGTCTTTTTTGAGGGTACAATAGTTCAAGCATCACGTACATACTAGTGTGAAGTGGGTTTTTCAGCCTATAAAACTTATTTTATTCTGCTATTGCCAGATATTTCGATATTGACGGTGATGAGAGTTCATTTTAGTAGGGCTCCAGAAGACCCTTTATGGGTAATTTTACATTATGGAGCCAACATATAAATACAAAAATATTGCAGGAATTTCCGAGTAACTCAGAAAAAATAAACTGGTATTTCTGCATGAGTCCTGCCGCTGTAATTTTGCTTGTAGAACGAGAAGCAATACACCTGATAACTATTGATATATACTAGTGATATATTTATGTTGTATTAAATTCACAAACGTTGGTATTTTTATTTATGAGATTTTTGTCTCACCTGGTTGAGTTGTTCCACCACAGACGATGCTAGCATCACCGACTACCTCATAACCAGCATCACATATAAACAACAAAGTAATATCCACATAGTACGGGGAGGTCGGTGTTGAGCTGACAGCTCCGTTAGATGACATGTAAGTGTCACAGGTGATCGGAGAGCATACAGGTACTGTTGTCACTGTAAAGCTGCCTAAATACAATAAGTATGAAGCCTTTAAAAACAGTAAACATAAAAACAATGAGCTAACTATTTTTAAGTATAACACTGGCATGGTTTATTTCATGTTCTGTTGTAGGCTAGTTTAGGCCAGGCTAGATTTTTAATATAATACTTTATAATGTATATTATTATGAAGAGCGATATATTAAAATCAAGAAACTATGCTTTAGCAATAGCTTTGCCTATCACCAAGATAACATGCAGGTATTTCCTATCATTGCTTTATTCTGGTATTCTGGTACAATGTCTATGTAGAGCTAACAGATGCATATGACTGTATACCCAACCCACTACATTTGAGCTACAGTTGAGGGTGTTATCTTTGGAGAATTTTAAGTGTGAACAAATAGGATAGAAGAAATAACAATTGATCGCATGAATATGTGAATATAATAAAAAGTGAATACTAATATTAATATTAATATGACACAACATGGCACCCCACCTCCCCTATACGATGCGGTACAATACGGTACGATACGTCACAATACTGTACGATACGATACGCAACTCTACGGTACGAAACGGTACGATACGGTACAATACAGTACGATACGAAATACACATGAGAATAGACTAGGTACACTCACCTGTTGCACTGCAGGTAATATCCTCTGTTAGTGATTTATAGTAGCCTGTGGTACAGGTGTAGGTAGCAGACTGACCATAGTTGAGGGCTCCCCCAGCCTGTTTGGAAGTCATATCAGGGTAAATGGGAATCGGGCTACAGGTTGTAGGATCACAGGTAGGTGGTGTGCTATTCCACACATCTGAAAATAAACCATTTCAACAAAATAACCCTCCCACCCTCTTGTCAATGCCTCAGTGAAATACACCAACAACTGCTAGAATTTGCTCTTTGATTGGGTTCACTCAGTCTTTGGACGCAGTTATGTTATGCAACTTGTCGCAATCTAAGAAGAAATAGGTTGAGCTTCTTCTACAACCTAACCTACGTAGGCAGCATTTCAATTTGGATATTCATTTTTTGGACAGTTTGTGCCTCAGGTACTATGGTGATCTGGGGGTGATCTGATACCCTCACAAATCACTATGCTTCATACAGTAAGTATTTATTCATTAGGATAAATACCTGCGCCAACGCAGGTCAGAGTTGTCGGTCCAATGAGAGTATATCCTGTCTGACATGTAATCGTCACTACTGTATTATATGAGACATAGCCTGACGAAGGTGAGGTGGTACCACCTAAAATAAACGCTATATTTACGTATGCAATGCAAAAACCTTACAGGGTGAAAACATACACAGAATTTACAAGTTTACCAGCCCGAACTAGTGAACAACACAGATTAAAATATTAACTAGTGTGAACTTGATTCTTTTCGTGTTTTGGATAGCAGAGCTTTGTGGACATCGGAACATACCATCAATGTTAAGATTTGTACAGTTGACTGGCCCGCATGATGCTCTTTCCATATTAAAGTAGTTCCAATCCAGATCGGAGGTAAGCGATGTACCTGAACTCTGTAGATTGTTTCTTGATAGACGGCATTCCTAAAAGAATTCATAGATGGATGCAAGCGGTAGGCATGATATAATTAAATTAATGGTTGCTATAATTGGTGGTTAAATTATGAAAGCTTTTGTAATCTTAATGTGAAGCCTTCGTTTGGTATACCACGTTCACACTGCCTTACTTATTACTGTTAGTAGTTGTATATCCCTGTTAGATGGGTGGATAAATACCCATTTAAACTACATTCCACAAAGGCATTGTCTTTATTATTGATTGCTAATCGATTTTGAAAAAAATAGGCTAGGTATGAAAATGTTTTGAAAATGTAGCACCCATGATAAGAGAGTAAAGCGAATATTTCATAGTTCATCACCATTCCTACATTTCAAAATTTCTTTGACGGCTCTTGTCTTTGATGATGGATTGATGATTGATGATCTGTGCTTCCAAAAAATATTAACATTTTGTTGACGGGAGTTACTATTTCCACTGACAACCCCATCAAAGGACTTTGAATCCCTCTAAACAAAAACATTGGCAACATTAGGGCTCACTTTTGAATTTTTAAGGCGACTGACATTTGCCTAAACAATTCTTTTGTACATACAGAAGTAACCAGTGAGTAGGATGTTGAGAGACAGTTGAATGTTGTGAACTCAATGCATATTCTCACACATTCTTCCAGACTACCCGTGTTGTTTACTACGTGATGTACAGCCGAGTCTCTGATTCGTCGATTGTAATATCTCACAAAATTACACGTCATCTCTGGTGTACAACAGTCAACTGATAACATCAAAAAGAGACAGATAACAAACCTTGAAACCTTATACACTAATAAAAATAGCAATTACGATTGTTATATAGCAGTTGGGTAACGGTAAATTCTTCTCAAAAAATTGCAATAAGGATAGATTGTTCTGTTTGATTGCCTGGATTGCTTACATCTTTTAGAGGATTATTAGGAAAAACTTTGTGCTTACGGAATTCTTACACCGTATTATTTTTACCCCTGTTGAGGTGCATTCACATAGACAGCAGAATATCTTTTGCATTACAAGCCAAATCTACAACTGTGAATGCACTGTTTGGGTTAGGAAGCCATATAACTGGTAACAAAAACATACTTTTTCATTATATTTTTTTCTAATAGTTTTGCATACAGGCTCAACTTACAAGGCTCAGTTTCAAGTGCAGCTGACTCCACATTATATATTCCCATCAGCAGAAACACCAACAACAGCAACAGCACAGTGCAGGAGCTTTGCCACATCATCCTAAAAATATTCAGCTTGTTACCGTAATACCTCACATAATAGTCGCGCGACTATAAGGTGAGGGAGACAATAAGGTGAATCACAGAGGGGTACATTTTGGCCCATATAATTATTCCAAGGTCATATATAGAAACAATGGTCACACCATCTCATCTGCAACTTATTAATGGATGACATCCACCACATGTTGAATTGGCGAGAGCGCTAGAAATGGGGGTAGGGTGACTTATAGGTGTAACATTTTTACTTTCACTGACCCCGATTCACCTTATAGTCGCGCGACTATTAGGTGAGGTATTACGGAAACAGCTGAGTGTGTATTCAAATTCTTAAATATGCACCAACAAACATGTCAATGCACAGATTTTGATACTTTAAAATATTGAGGAATAATTAAGCTTGATAATCTTTCCAGCACCATCAAATTCCAAGAATACACTGTGTATGGAAAGGCTAACTTCCAGGGACATCTATTCTGAAAACTCTGATTTCCAGCTAGTTTTACAGAAAAACTTTGTATTTTGCGGAGAGCCAGCACTGACTGCAGTCAATATAGTTTGGATGAAAATGTAGCCGAAACCCTATGGAGGAACAGACATAACACAGAATAGAGGCCATATTTGGACTCAGCATCCTTAAAAACCCCATTTGTTTAACCACATTGATGGATTCATATTGTTTTAAACTTTTAAAGTTCTATTTTTGAGTTGTCTTCCCTTTTCAAGAGGGAAAAATGCCGGGTTCCTGGCGCTATGTTTTCTTGATGTGTGTTGCCTATTAAAATAAGCCTTGGGCTTCTGTATTTGCTTCGATCAATTATGGCCAACACAGTGAGATATTGGTTTGGAAGAGGCACGGATCTAAATAATTCCTAACTACTGCAATCAAATGGAAATTATAGTTATATTCAATATCCAGTTACTGGGAGAAATAAGCCAAAAGTAGCTATCTCAAACATTTTCTATTATGTCCAATTAAAGATTTGTATCCATCCACCAGCTTGAAGATAAATATGCAAAGAGGCACAGATGTTACCTCACTGTATCCGATCTTACCTTTGTCACTTCACCTGTAGTACATGGAGACCAAGCTGTGAATAACTGGATAGCTGCAGTTCTGCATCATCAGCATTACCATCGTCATTGTAAATGGCATCATAGTTGGTCAAATCTGCCACGTGAAATTTAAATTGGTAGCAGACAAAAAGTTTGATATTTATTTAGTTTCATACAATTTACGGCATCATCAACAATATAATACACATAAATCCAAAAACAAATGAATCTGAAATTTACACAATTACCTCCTAGTGGGAAATGCTGACTTGCTATCATAGTTTGAACCTCTCCCACTGTCTTAC
>ERZ1740059.1749-NODE-1749-length-10805-cov-5.934791_pt1 | contig 10805 bp, 12 predicted proteins | sample MGYA00581744_ERZ1740059 | MGnify/ENA primary metagenome ERZ1740059 (study PRJEB43018, sample SAMN04849738) | marine metagenome | isolation source: floating plastic debris | place: Pacific Ocean | collected 2008-08-28 | study: EMG produced TPA metagenomics... | reverse complement strand
AGATCCTGTCATACCTTTCTTTTGTTCCTGGAATACATAAAATTCCTCATTAACAATCGGCTCAGTTGAGTCTGCCCCCTTTGACCTGAGCTTAGGTACTTTAGAAAAAGCGATAGATTTCACGTCATAACGTTGGCCGCTTTCGTTTCGGATGGATAGCGGTATATATATGGCTTCTTTTCCATTGTAAGTTCCCTTGACAGTGAAGTATATACCTTGCTTTTTTGTAGTTTCCCTCGCTATCCATGCCGGTTTTCTGTTAATTGTTTTGCATCTTAAGGTATCTGCCCACTTGGGTACTTCTCGGTCTTCAAAAAGATTCTCTCCCGAATCATTTACAGCGTAACGGTTTTTGGTCCTTGAGTTGAACAAGGGTTTTCCAGCATCGAAATAGTAGATAAGCTTCTCTGGATTCTTCTCTGGATAAAGAACAATCTCATGGCGTTGTCTGCTCTGGGTTATCACCAATAGGCTTGCTTCTCGTTTGCCTTCTGAAACTTTGTTCAATTTTACTTTGAGCATTTTTTTGCTCTGTTTGAACGCCCCTTTACCTGTGGCCGTGAATACCACAAACTCATCGTTGGTGGGTTCGCTGTCCAAAACCGGTTCCTCAAACACCAGTATTGTAAAATCGTCCTTGCCAACGGGCACACGATTTTGTGCTTTTATCAATAAAGGCAACAATAATATGGCTATGACGGTGAGTATTCTCATTGGTTTGAAAAAATAACTTTTATAGTGTTGTCCAAGGGGATCTTTTCGCTGTCGCTAAGATTTTTCTTTGCTAAAGAGCGAACCAATCCCCTGGCAATATTTCCCACTGTTGGACTTCCAAATTCTCTGCCAAAATCCTGAGCTGCGGCACTTCCACTGTTGTTAATTGTCTCGTTCTCAAACTCCGCCCATAATTCTCCAGCACGTTCCGAATAGATACCCTCCAGTTCATCCCTTGGATCCAACGATTTCAATTCAACAGGTGTGCTGCCAATTTTGCTTACATTGAACAGTATCCTTGATTGCCTAATATTCAATCTAGCATAAATTCGTGTCCCAAGAGCATAAGGCCTGCCGTCAATTACAATATCTTCCTCTAAGGTCAAACGAATCCGCCGTTGTTGTCCGGGCAATACATATTCGACTCTTTTGCCCTTTTCAGGGGATACCTTGGCCACAAAACGAATAGGTTCTGTATACTCCTCTATATCCTCGTCTGAACCTTGATATTCTTCCAACATTTCCGCTTTTGCCTGTTTAAGCCTTTGTTCGTAACTCAACTTCTTTTTTTTGAGAGTGGTTCCGGCAGTGCTCGACCTCTGTGCCGTTTTTATTTTTTCAGCTTCAATTCGTTCTATTTCCTTTTGTATCAATATATTGGCCTCGCTATCTTCGTTGGCATATCGCCCTATGGTATCGCCTAGCTTTCTCTTTACAAAAGCAGTGATAGAATCCGGATTATTTACCTGTATGTCCTCTTCACTGACCTCATAATCGTCCGGTACGAACGTGGTCATTTCCTCCAAGGTCAACGTTTGCTGTTCCTCCAATCTTGGCACTGCTGAGCGCTGTTGTCGTTGGTCATCATCATCGCCCCATATGGGCATATATGAAACCATAATGCCCAGAAGAAGCCCGACTCCGACAAACGCTGCTAACAACATCGTATTTCCTTTATTCATCTTTTGGGACTTTTTGGTATTGCTGCGTATAATTCGTTATCTCAAAACCCCACTCGTTATAGGGATAGGAAGGGGTATTATATATAATGTCACCTTCACCGGTTATGAACCAATAATCTTCTTTTGTTCCGTCCCTGACAAGTAATGTGGCTTCAGAGGTAAATGCAAAAGGTTCGCCATTGGCGGTATCCACACCGGTTACCTTTGCATCCACGATTTTATAAATGTGGCCATTCTGAAGGATGTCGTTATAAGCTTTTTCATTTTTCCAGTGGTTGAATATCCGCAGGGCATCTTCATTATCCACTAGAAAATAAGTTCTTGCCTGGTTCTCCTTCAAACTGTTCCTATCTCCACTATTGGCGTAATACATTCCATTGTATACGTGCCTTTGGATTCCCGATACGAGTAATTTTTCCTTGCGGACCAGATCAGTTTGAACCTCTCGGCCCGTCGAATCGAACACTTTGACCTTATCAGCAATGGCCAAATTGGAAGAGAAGTACAATACCAAACTAGCCAGGGTAACGACCCCGCAGAAAACGGTGACCAATATCATGGCCAATCTTGAGTTTCGCTTCCCTGCTACGGATTCATTATAGCCCTTATGTAAATCTGACTCTTTCATTTGTTACATTATTCTCCAGAGGATGATTTTACTTGAGGCGAACAAGAGGATTTTTGCCGCGATCATAACTATGAGCAACGGTACCAACCAATCGATTCTATCCTCGGTGATATACAAGTTTTTAACAGCATCAACAAAAGCGTTCATGAACAAAAACGCCGGTATGAGCAAATACGAAATAATCAATGCCTTTAACCATACAAAAAAGCTGTTCCTTGTTTCCGGGTGCAAGAGGCTCACAAGAGCAATGCCGGAAGTCAATTTGACAACACCGAGTAGACCAAAACGATATAGCAAAGCGAGACCATAAATCCACTGCTCAATCAAAATCAATGCAGGCTGTAAGGCCAGCGTGGCCGTATAATCCACTATATCCCCTACACTCAAATCCCATATAGTTGGCTCGTTCTTTGCAAAAAACGCGAGTTGTTTGGCCAATGCCTTGTTTATGTTTCCTTCGGGATAGCCAATAGCATCATTGACCCCTGAAAAGATACTTGCCAGTATACCATCCAATAATGAAAAACTCACTGGGGCCGCCAAAATGATTAATATGAAATACCATTTCTGTAAAATAACCTGAAAGAAATCAGTTAGCGTAATAGGGTCTTCCCCCTCTTTTGCGGGACGGAGGGCTACTTTTGCTATAAGCACGATTATCCTGACTATTGTGGCAATGGCCCCCAACACCAAGGAAGCGTAAATTACCACCCCGTAGTCGATTTCCAGGCTCCTGAAAATGGAGTCAACTTCATCAAAGGTGATTCCGGTCAGGTCGAAAACGGAATCCTCTACACGCTGATATGTTGCCAAAACAATTCCCATTAATCCTCCAATTCTGAATAATAGGAATACAACCGGTTATACCTCCTGTTCTTCCTGTCAAGACGATATATCTTGGCCTCGATTTCAGCAGCTTCCTTGTTAAGTTCACGGAGCATATCAAGTCGTTCAGCATCGCCCATTTTAAAAAACTTGCTCGATAGTATCTTTGTGGACTGGACGATATTGTCCTCCAGCTCCAGAACAATATCAAGCATTTCGCTCGTAGTGCTTTCGGTTATTGCGTTGGCGTAATCGTTTGTTTCGATATTTTTCGCAAAATCCCCTAACAACTTCTGGCATTTGTTCTGTCTTTCCACAAGGCGTTTTACCTGAACGCTGCCGGCTACGGCCCCGCTAACAATTTCTACGGCCTCCTTGGCATCCAGGAGCAATTTGCTCTGTTCGAGTGATAACTTTAACTGTTCCAACCAACTTGCTTTGTCCGCAGCAGCTTTTTCAGTAAGAAGCGCATCAGTAGCAGGGGTTGTTACTACTGGCCCGGTTATCTGACCCTGGACAGTGGTGATAAACAACAATATGGCCATCACGCAATAAATTCGATTCTTCATTTTCTCAAGTGTTTTAGTTTCTCTATGGAGAGTTCAAGATTTCCGGTTTCTTGGAAATCCTTATTAAGCTTGTCCCAAAGTTCCCCTTTGGTCTGAAAGGCCAAGAACGAAGCATCGGGCAATTCATTTCGTACGACTTCCGTTTCCTCAAAGCGTTTCATCCATAATTCGCCATAAGGGTATTCAGCTTTGAAATTCTTATGGATGCTCTGAAGTTGGGCCTTTTCATCATCTTGAAGCAATAAAGTTTGTGCTGCCCTCTGATAGCCATCCCTGTTGGATGGTAGCATAAAGAACAATTGCGTGTTTGCAATGATGCTTTCACTGTATTTGTTCTTGGGCAATTGCACAAAATCCTGAATGATGATATAAAGGGCTGAATTTTCCTTTCGGATTTTTTGGTTTATAACGGATACCGTCTGGATGACTTCCTCACCGGTGTACATATCACGTATGTCAGCAGTCTCTGAAAACTCGTCAAAGATGAGCAAACCCTTTTTGCTCCGGTCCGCTAGAATATTAGTATCGATGGTCTCCTGGAGTACGAGCAAAAACAAGGTTACCAAAAAAGGATCCTTGGCAATTTCCGTCATCTCAAAAACTACTAATTGTTTCTCCCGTATGACATCCGATATCCCTGAATCCTGCAATGCAAAAACGTTCTCGTACTTTCCTCCCTTAATGAACTGCTTGCAATTGTGTTTAAAGGATTTCAGGTCAAAATATTCGGATTCAACATCAAGTGCGTACAGCATGCGTTCACCGCCATCACATACGAAATTGTAAAAGTGCTCATACCCATGGCCAGATTCCGTTTCCTCATAATAGTGGTCGATGATTCGCTCCAGGGATACGATAAAGTGTGAGTTGGTCATGTACTCCGGTACGCGCCAGGTTTTCATCACGATTTGAGCAAGTAAACCTTTCTTTTCAAGACTTACTCCCTCCCCCTCATTGATTTGAAAAGGGTTGATGCCCAGAGGGGTGTCGGCCTTTAACCGGATATGTTTTGAAATGTCGGGATAAAGGTGAGTGATAAACTCAAAAGAACGTCCAAACTCTGCAACAACAACATTGATTCCTTCCTCCAGGAACTGTGTCATAATGGTAAGTCCTAACACGGATTTCCCACCCCCGGTAGCAGCCGCTATAAGTCCGTTTCGTGCATCATCCTCAAACCACAGTTTTCGGCGCAATGGCCTTTGGTCGGTCCTATTATTGAAATATATACCTTTTGAATCGTCCACAGATATGGATGTGTGGATGGACAAGAGCTGTGCCTGTAACAAATCGGAGAGAAAGAAGAAGTCCCTATGTAGAAGTTTCTCCCTACCAAAAACGCTTCCTAGAAAAACATTTTGGAGCATTTCCTTTTTGGGCTCGTAATAACTTACCTGGAGCACGTCCAACCGGGATTTCAATTCCTTCACCTGTTTTTCAAGTACATTTTTATCCTTGTCAAACAATAGGATATTTAAGTGAAGTAATACCAGATCATCATCGGTATCGTTCAAATGGTCAAATATTTTGGCCAGATCCCTGTAGCGTTTATCAAAGGTTTCGTTTTGCTTTCGGAAATTCCCGTATTCTTTCCTTGCTGCCTCAATCTCCGTAATAAGATGCTGTTTGCCGGCAAATTCTATTATATGGTTGACAATATGGTTACATGCCAGGGTTTCCCCTATTTTTTCCATGAAACCTTCATAAACCGGCTGATATGAACTGCTTATCTCACTTTTTTTAACATTGGTCAACTTATTAGGCAAATATTCCGACCTATTGATGGTCAGCATATGGAAATGTGATTCCCCTCCATAAGTTTTGTCCCTAAAGTCCACATCATAGAAACCAGTTTGCTCAAAACCGTTCAGGTACTGCCGTATGTATGTTTTAATTTCCTCTTCGTTTACAGGACGTATATCGGTGCCTTGCAAACTGTTGACAATGTTCGTACTTCTTTGAATATGGCCATCAAATTGCTCCAGAGTATCCAAATCCCTACGATGAAGACTTTCCCTAAAACTAAAGGGATTGCTTTGATAAGATTTCTCCAGGGAAGTCAAACCCTTGAGAGTGTAACATACAAGGCTTTCGTGGTGCATAAACTCCCTGCCATCAAAATAACTTTGTGCATCCCTTCCCAAATAGGAATCCCTTTGTATGGTTTTTCCATTATAAGGTTTCTTCAGATAAACTTCTTGACGGTGTACGAAAGAATTAATTGGAAAATTCTTGAAGGCCTGGTCCAATTTATGACAGCGCTCATCATACTGCTGCATACTCAATGAATATTTGGGGGGTAATTGCAACCAATAGAGAAAAGACACCGTACCATCCTTGGAAAAAAGGATGTTCCCGTGGATATGGTCAATACTATATATGTCAATCCCCTTCAATATCATTTTAGAATCTTTATAAAATTTGAATGTGTAATCATATCGACCATTGGGCGCAATCCCTTGAAGGGAATTGTTTTACCAGTGCTTCTAAAGAATAGGTAGGTAAAGACCATCCCAAAGAATGAAACCGTGCAAAAAAGCGCCGTCAACCCATAACTACCCATTATATAGGTTGTGAAGCCGCCCAATACTCCTAAGAGCAGGAATGCAGAACCAATACTGACCATCTGCACAAAATGTTTCCCCCTTATACCTAAAAAGTAAGGAGGAGCATTAGTGTTTTTAATGGGTGTTCTCTCTATCATGGTTAATCAATCCTTAAACTTCCAGAGAGTCCATTGACTGCGGCTATAACACCAATGATTACCCCTATGATCAACAGATAGTACAACAATATCTTGCCAGCATTCAAAAATCCCTGAAGGACCATGCCTTGCTCGTTTTTATTCTGAATCAAATCAGCGTTTTTAACAAGTCCATGCACAGCCCCCGAGACCATAAAGAGACCAAGGAGAGGCAGCGCCCAATCTGATAAAAATGTATTAATGGCCGATTTTGGAGTTTCGTTTGCAAGTGCCAAAAAAGGTGTCGCGAAGCTTATCAACATCAAAATTTTTCTTTTCATATCTGTGTTTTAAAAGGTTATGTTCTTAATTTTTGTAGGGCCATGGCCCTCACATCTTCTATTATCAAATTATAGTTTCGTTCCAAATCTTCAGCAGTTACCATTTTTACGAATGGGTTTTCCTCAAGTTTGGAACCAGCGTAAGGCTTAAACCTTACCTTAAATTCCTTTAGATTGCTTTCCACGGCACCACCAACAAACTCCCCTGGCTTGAGATCCTTAAAAAATTCAGGTTTGTACCTTGCCTTTTCCTCAATGCTCCTCGTTGTACTGGCCCCTTCAGAATTGGTTCTGGTGGTGACCGATCTACGTTCCTTATCAATGGTCGCGAACATTTGGGTAAAATGCTTTGCAGCCTCCAGGTCTTTGGTCCTTCCGTAAAAATGGTTTTGGACATTGGATTCCAAGCTTGACCGGTCATGTTTTCCGTACAACTTTTCTATTTTACCCGGATTCTGTGTAAGAATGACCATTGCAAAAAGATATTCTCGCATTTCACTTGGGTAGGCCTCCAGGTTCTCTATTTTGAAAGTCGTTCCTTCATCCAGAAAGCCCACCATGGGAACTGTGTTCCCTAAATTGATTCGTTTCATAGCCATAACGAACATCAAAACCACCAGTGGGCTTATTTGTTCTCTCAACTTGAAATTATTGGTAATAGCAACAGATTTCGGATTCTCGGGATCGTTTAGATAAAAATCAAAATCGTTTCCGTTCAGCACATAGCAAATGCGCTTGTTGGCGGCAAAAGCCCCAATAACACCCGCCAGGGTCGATACAATTGAACTCAATGTAGCTGGAGACCCTTTAGCACCGATGAAAGCTTTTGCATAACTCTTACAGGTTGGATCGCCTTCAAAAAGTTCTATCAAATCCTCTCCATCGGTTTGTGTGGCCAGGTTCAGGATGTGGGGTACGGTGAAATGCTCTTTATGGTATTTGAAAATGTAAAACGCAGCAGCGTTCAAAACACCTCTGGCTTTATCGTCCCATTCGTTTAATTCTACCTTTTTGGCCAGTACTTTGAACAACACAGTTGACATTTCCTCAACTTCACTTTCATTATCAAATAGATGTGGTGCAAAAAGATTGAATTGATAACCGTGAGATAGATTAACGATATCGATATTATAAATTGGATGGGGATACCCCAATTTCTCCTTCAACCAAAATGCAGTCTTGGTATAATCATTGTCCTTGGCATCGTAAATAAAAAACACAAAGCCCAAACGCATAAACTCTGATAAAAGGGGTTTGCCAAGGCTCACTGTCTTACCAGAACCGGCACCTCCATAAACCAGGAATCCAAGGAATGGATTATAAAATTCTATTGCCCCTTTTTTATGTTTTAAAACGATTGTATAAGGATGTGAATTTTTCTTACTTGAATTATTTCCCAAAGGGTAAAAAGGAACGGTAATCAAGATTGCTCCCAACAATACCCACAACCAAAGTGGTGAAAAGTATATGTATAGCCCCGTGTACAACAGGCCAACACCTATTAGAGTGAGAATAATCCCCACTTTTCGCTTCGTTGAAAAAACTACGTACAAGAGCATGGCCGTAACCAGAAAAACAAAACCTAATATCGCATAGCTCCTAATCATATCCATACATAAGACCTTTCTTTAGTTCCTTGTATTGCTCCTTTAATGCGTATGCAATAGGGTTCATCGCCTTGAGCTCTTTTGTCACTATATAATCGATATCCTGTTTCCTAAGTTCATTGACCGGTGTTGATAACGGACTAAATTGAGAGTTGAGCATCAAATCATTCGCTCTATCCAAATTCGCCGACGAAAAGGAACGTTGCCTCCTTTCAACATGAAAGTTTATGGTCTCTTCCTGTTTCCTTGCATAGCCAAACATCTTATCAAAGCTTTCTTCGTTACGCTCACGGAAGTCCATATGATTGAATCCGGATTTCACAGATTCACCTCTGAGCACGGTATTTTTACCAGTGGCCTTCTTCTTTCCAAGTGGAGAAAGCTTCATGGTTTGGTCCTTATTGTATCGATGCACAACGACATGAATATGGGATTGCAAACCAGGTTTATTTGTTCCTCTTTCAACCCCTAATTTTTTCGCTTCATCACCTTTATATTGTCTTTCATGCTCAATTTTGGCAAAAAACACCAGGTCTTTTCCGTCAACTCCTCTATCAAAAGAATTTGCGTAATTGTCCATCACTCTTTTGGTATATTCCTGGAGTGCTCTTTCATAAGACTCCAACTGTTGCCCTTGCAGGCTTTTTATATCGGTGGACCCAATGGGCATAATATGACGTAGTTCCCGTTCACTAGGATTAATGGTCAACATAAAAAACTTACTCTCGCTTTTTCCCAACTTACCTTTATAGCCATCTATGGTCCGAATTGCATCAGACGTTCTATACCCCTCTCCTTCATAGTTGAAAAAACCGGTTTTGTCAAAATGATCCTTCACCTGGTCCTCTTTGGATAGGTAATCGAATAATTTCTCCGAGGAACCTTTATTGTTCCCTTTAGGGAGATTGGATGTATGGACCCTGACAATCATTCTATTTGCTAAGTATGTTTTTTAAACTCAATTTCATTTGCGTATAATGCGCTTCGTTCATGGTAATACTGTCACCTTGTTTCTTGAATTTCTTCTCAAAGTTTTCAAGGACATATTCCACTGCCTCAATTTTGATTGCGGTATTTTCCACGTCCTTTACGTTAGCTTTAATCGATTTATTTCCCGACTCTTTTTTTGTAGCAACTACAGATTTTGAACCATAATCGGCAACCATCTTTTGCGTTACTTCAAACTGCTCTTTTATGAATCCGGATACAGCATTGAAATCCTGATAATGGGGTTTGAAATAATCCCGTTCAAACGCTCCCAATTTTTTGAAAAGTGATTCGCGGAAAAGTTTAATGAACTGTTGTACGGACTCCTTTTGCCTCGGCGTAATATCGTTGCTCAGGAAAAAACTAACCATGTCCTGAAGTAAAATTGTAGCATTCTTGTAGCGGTGTTTCCGTTGCAGAGATAGAAAATCCTCTTTGGTATTTTTTTCCACTCTAATTGTGGTTATTTCACTTTCCATATACGTGTTAAATCTACTATTTATAGGTGTTGCAAGCTAAATATATATGTTAATGTTACAAAAAATGAATGTAATGTATTGATTTTCATTTATAGTATCGGGAATGCCCGATGCCTTCTTGCTCATTACATTCTCTTCACTATCTAAACTAAATTTTTAGTCCACACTCATTCTAACATCCACTAAATATTCGATGAACTGCACTTTATTTTAATAGGTATGTTTTCGCCCCCAAGCCCAATTTTTTTTGCGCTTTGCTCCCGGCACGCTAAAAAATTGGTCTGGATCCACGGGCGAGTAGGTTGTTTTATATCAATGGCCCTAGCGGACCATAGGTAAGAAATTGGGACAAATACGGATGTCGCTTTGCTCCTATTTTTTGAGTAAAGGCGCTGCCTTTAAATAATTACAATATTCAATTTCTACAATCCTATTTTTAATCAAAAAATAAGACGTTACATCTTGACGAATTGTAGGAAAATTACTTGGTCAGCAATTCACATCTTCTTAGATTGTCCCCGTGCTCAAAATGCATCTCATCCACAACCAATATGAAGGTATTAAGACAATGCAGCTTGCCCAACCGTTCCCCTTTTTTCATATAAATGGATTCATTCACACGGGATTGGACGGCGGTGAGCTGCGTTTTAATCTTGAATGATTTCATTCTCCAAAAGATAGGTAAGCGCACTGATGGTTTCATCTAGCTCTCTTTTCTTTTCGGACCTGAAAAGAGTGGTAATCAACTTATTTCTTTCCATTTTAGCTCTTTTCTCTTCAAGTGCAATTTTGATACCAGTCATTGTTGAAACATCCAATTTACCTTCGGATTTCAATTTGGTTCGGACCTTGTTGACCGTGGAAGTATTTGGTCTTTTGTTAGCCATTATAAGATTAACGTACTCATAAGGAAAATCTTATAAGATATCGATGTACTACAGATTTAAGAAATTACTATATTTGAATGTCTGGTGAGGAAGGACAATATGAGGCAACGTGGGAACGACCTT
>ERZ1740059.1748-NODE-1748-length-10807-cov-3.653553_pt1 | contig 10807 bp, 7 predicted proteins | sample MGYA00581744_ERZ1740059 | MGnify/ENA primary metagenome ERZ1740059 (study PRJEB43018, sample SAMN04849738) | marine metagenome | isolation source: floating plastic debris | place: Pacific Ocean | collected 2008-08-28 | study: EMG produced TPA metagenomics... | reverse complement strand
ACAACTTCGTCAAGCTGAACATCCCGCACGAGCACCCGGCCCGCGACCCGATCGACAACTTCTATGTCGACGATCCCGCGACGACGGATGTGCCGCGGATGATGCGGAGCCAGACCTCGACCGTGCAGATCCGCGTGATGGAGCAGGCGGTCAAGGACGGCTCGGGCCCGCCGCTGAAGATCGTCTCGCCGGGCCGGGTGTATCGGCCCGACACGGTCGACGCGACGCACAGCTTCATGTTCCACCAGCTCGAAGGACTCTACATCGATCGCGGCGTGTCGATGGTCGACCTCAAGACCACGCTCTTGCAGTTCGCGCGGGCGTACTTCGGCGCCGATGCCGAAGTCAGGCTCCGCCCGAGCTTCTTCCCGTTCACCGAGCCCTCGGCCGAGTTCGACATGATGATCCAGCTCAGGCCCGACAAGCCCGCCGAGTGGATCGAGCTCGGCGGCTGCGGCATGGTCGACCCCAACGTGCTCACCGCCTGCGGCATCGACCCCGAAGAGTGGTCGGGCTTCGCCTGGGGCTTCGGCATCGAGCGGCTTGCCATGGGCAAGTACGGCATCCCGGACATCCGGCTGCTGTTTGAGAACGATCTCCGCTTCCTCGGGCAGCTGTAGGCCTCGCTCTCGGACGCATCGGTCTGCTGCTGGCCGCCGAAACGTCGTGCATGGCTTCTGCTTTCCCGCTGCGAACTCTGAGATCGAAGTCCGAAACGCTCTACGTCGTGCTCGGCGACCAGCTCGATCGCGAGTCACCGATCCTCGAACGCATCGACGCGAAGCGCGATGCCGTGCTCATGATGGAAGTCGAGCACGAGAGCCGCAACCCGGCGAGCCACAAGCAGCGGACCGCCATGTTCCTCGCCGCGATGCGCCACCACGCGGTGTGGCTGCGCGATGACCAGGGGCTCCGGGTCGAATACGTGCGGCTCGACGATGCGGACAACACACAGACCTTCGGCGGAGAGATCGAGCGCGCCGTCGATCGGTTCGGGGCGACGTCTGTGGTCGTCGTCGAGCCGGGCGATCACCGGGTCCGCGGCGAGATCGAGGAAGCCTGCGGCAAAGCCACGGTCGACCTCGAGATTCTCGATGACACGCACTTTCTGACCACGCCCGCCGAGTTCGGTGAGTGGGCAAGCGGCCGCAAGCAGCTCACCATGGAGTACTTCTACCGCGAGCAGCGGCGGAAGCTCGGCATGCTGATGGACGGCAAGGACCCCGTCGGCGGCGAATGGAACTACGACAAGGACAACCGCGAGACGTTCAAGGGCCCGCCGAGACCCACGCCGCCGCCGAGCTTCGAGCCCGACGACATCACGCAGGAGGTCATCGACCTGATCGAGGAGCGCATGCCTGACTTGCCGGGCTCGATGGACGGCTTCGCCTGGCCCGTCACGCGCGAGCAGGCTTTGGAAGCACTCGACGACTTCATCGAGAACCGGCTCCAGCGTTTCGGCAAGTACGAAGACGCGATGTGGACCGAGCAGCGCACGCTCTACCACGCGAGGCTCTCGCCGGCCGTCAATCTGCACCTGATCTCGCCAAGAGAGTGCGCAGAGCGAGCGATCGAGGCGTACGAGGCCGGCGATGCGCCGCTGAACTCGGTCGAGGGCTTCGTCCGCCAGCACATCGGCTGGCGCGAGTTTATCCGGGGCGTCTACTTCTTCGAGGGCGAGGGCTACGGCGACCGCAACGAACTTGGCGATGATGGCGCGTTGCCCGAGTTCTTCTGGACCGCCGACACCGACATGGCCTGTATGAGCGACTGTGTCGGATCGGTTGTCGAGGACGCCTACGCGCATCACATCCCCCGGCTCATGGTCATGGGCAACTTCGCGATGCTCGCGGGCGTCGAGCCCAAGCAGGTCGCGGACTGGTACCTCGGCATGTTCGCCGACGGCGTGGACTGGGTGACCGCGCCGAACGTTGTGGGCATGGCGATGCACGCCGACGGCGGTGTGGTCGGCACGAAGCCGTACGCGGCCAGCGGCAAGTACATCAAGCGGATGAGCAACTACTGCGACAGCTGCTCGTATAAGGTGACCAAGCGCACGGGTGAGGACGCGTGCCCGTTCAACACGCTGTACTGGGACTTTCTCATCCGCCACCGCGAGACGTTCCGGAAGAACAACCGCATGGCGATGATCCTTAAGAACGTCGATCGGCTGAAGGACGACGAGCGCGTCGAGATCACGGTCAGCGCCCGCAAGCTCCGCAGGAAGCTCGGCGTTACGCCAGCCGGATCCGGATTGGGCCCCGCGCCCGTGAAGGATCGATCACGCGTCCCTGCTGTGTGAACACAACCTTGCCCCGCTCGATCAGCCGACGCCCCGCCATGCGCGCCGGCTCCATGAGCTCGCGCCACCCGTTCGGTGAGACCGCCTTGGCTGCTTCACTCGGGCAGATCGTCTTGCCCGAACCGCGCTTAGCGAGCAGGTCAAGGATCGCGCGTTCGAGCGCCTCGTCGGTGGGGGAGAGCTTGCGCTTCCGGCAGGCGTTCGAGCAGTAGCGGACGCTGTCCCAGTCGCGTTCCCACTTCTTGCGCCACTCGATCTCTCGGCCGCACACCACGCACATCTTGGTTTCGCCCGCGGCCATCGTTCAGCGCTTTCGCTCTGACCTGATCGCGCGGATGCCAAGAAACAGCGGGATCTCGGCCCGTGCCCGGTTCTCCTCGTCGGCCCGAGGCCCCGCCTCGTTTTGGCGGCGGCGGGCCCACTCTTCGTTTGCGCCTATCACAATGCCCGCCGCGTTTACCGCCCGCTTGTACGCCGTGATCGGGCGATGGAACGTCCATGTTTCGATCGGCCGCTCGCCACGAGCGGCCTTGCCAGGATTCATCGTGATGGGCGTTCGCGACTCTGAGAGGTAGGCATCGACTCTGCGATACTGTCGTTGCTGGCCGCGACCACGCGCGTCCCAACCCCATGAGGTCTGCCTCGGCGATCGGAACGCCGGGTGCAGTGTCACAGCCACGAACGGTGCGCCGGTCGTCAGCCTCGCGGCAATGCAGACGAGTGTCGCGTCCAGATCAGCGAGGTTCATGAGAGCCATGATGCATGTCGCGGCGTCGAATGGGCCGTGGGTTTGGGGGCCGGCGTCGCTGAGCCGGCTCGCATCGGCAGCGACAAACGTAGCGCGGGGTATCGACTTCGCTCGGGCCTGCTTGATGAGATCATCGGCTGCATCGACACCGACCACCGAAGCGCCGCGCGAAATCAGAATTGATGCGAATGTACCCTCGCCGCAGGCGACATCGAGCACCCGGCGATCACGAACATCGCCCAGCAGATCGAGGGCGCCGGGGTGGATGACATCCGTGAAGTGGTCGCTGCGGTCGGTGGTCTGGTACGTGCCGTACCACTCGGCGACCGATTGCCATGACGTGTCTGATTCGGTGGGCTCTTTCTGCTTTGCCTGCCTCGGCGTATCACGAAACGCACGATCAAATTCAGCGGGCCTCGGCGCTATCACACGAACATCACGACCGGTCCGTGGGTGTTCGAAGACAATCTGCTCGAGGTGGAGCATCAGCGGGGGCTGGCCTCGTCTCTGCTTGCCGGTCTCTTCGCCGATAATCGGATGCCCGAGCTGCCGCGCGTGCTCAAGCATTTGGTTTCGTCGGTGCGTTTCGGGTCGGAACTGCACCAGCGTGACCTTGGCCGATTTCTTGAGCACGCGGTAGTGCGTCACCGCGGGTGTCGGAGGCGGCGGCGCATCGCGACGAGGCCCGCGTTGTCGAGCGGGCTTCTCGGTGGACTGAATCGTGCCCGTAGTGCCCTCTTCGGCGTCGAGTGGTCCTTCCAATACTGCTGCGTACGTTCGTCTAACCCGATTGCGCCGGAACAGAGACTCGAGCGCGCTTTCGACACGCTTCGCTTTGGCGAAGACAACGAGGCCCGAAACCGAGGGTTCGAGCAGGTTGACCGGCCGCACGCGCACGGACGAGTCTGCGTTTGAGCGCGCATGATCGATGATCGCATCGAGCAGCGGCCGCCGCGTGTCGGATCGCTCCGCGATCGTGGGCATGCCGGCCGGCTTGTTGGCGATGAGCAGCTGATCGTCTTCGTACAGCACCTCGGCAGTGCCGGGTCGGCTGCGCTGCGAGCCGCGTTGCTGAGCCCGTCGCGTCATCGGTTCGCCTTGTGCCTGAGGCACTGAACGAGCATCGGGATCAGCCAAGCGGCGAACGACTCCTTCGAACGCTGGCCGGGCGAACGTTCGACAAGGTGCGACAGCGCAGCGGACGGAAAGAGCGTCGCTTCGTTTTCGCTGCTCTCCATCGTATCGTGCGGGGTGGCGACGATGAGAGCGACGTGCTTGGTTTCATGCTTGGGTTGCGCCGACTCGGCAAGCCGGTCGGCGGGTTCCAGGGCAAAGCCGACAAGCAACTGGTCGGGACGGGCCGACGCCGCGACCGATGCGAGCAGGTCGGGCGTGGGAACCAGATCGATGGTGATCGAGCCGGTCTCGTTTCGGCCGAGCTTTCCGGGGTGCCGGACCGCCGGCGTGTGATCGGCGACGGCCGCAGCCATAACAAGGATGTCGATATCCGGCACGCGGCAAAGCAGCAATTGGTGGAGGTCGGCTGTTGTTTCGAACCTGGTAACACCGACCTCCCGAATGTTTGGTTCATGAACGGACGAGCCCAAGGCGAGTGTCGTGCGGATGCCACGGTTCACGGCTTCGCGCGCGAGCTCGATGCCGAGCGTCCCGGAGCTGCGATTCCCGATGAAACGGACGTCGTCGATCGGTTCACGCGTCGGGCCGGCCGTGATGAGCATCTTCGGCTGGAACGGAGCGTGTGAATCGTGCGTAGGCATCTGTGAAGCGGTGTATCCCTGAGAGAGTGCTGAGCGATGGCTGGGCCGCAGCTACAGTATGCTCGCGCATGGGACACCCGGGGGCAGCGAACGATTCCCACTGCGGCGGTGCCGGCACCGAGGGCTGCCGGCGCGGTACCTTCAGACACTGGGCACGCACAGGACATGGCACGATCGCGCAAGAAAATCGGCGAGATCTTGGTTCGACAGGGAGCCGTCAGCTCGCCGCAGGTCGACAAGGCCCTTCAGCTTGCACAGGGCAGCGGCAAGCGCATCGGCGAAGCGATGGTCGAGGCCGGCTTCTGCAAAGAGAAAGACGTTGCGATGGGGCTCGCCGAGCAGTTCGGCCTCGAGTTCCTCGACCTCTCCAGCAAGGACGGCCTCGCCCAGGTCCAGCCCGATCTGATCCCCGAAGAGCTTATCAAAAAGCACTTCATTCTGCCGGTCAGCAAGAGCGGCAGCCGCATGAAGGTCGTCGTGCACGACCCGATGAACCTCGAGCTGCTCGACATGCTCCGGTTCCGGCTCAACGTCGAGCTCGACCCGATGCTCGCGTCAAAGGAAGACATCAGGGCCTTCATCGAGAGCCACTTCCGCGCCGGCGGCAGCATCGTCGACACCAAAGAAGTGTCGGCCGACGAGGCGCTTATCACTGCATCGATCGACAAGTCCATCGACGCCTCGGTCGACAAGTCCATGGACAAGTCGATCGATGTTGCGGGCGACGACGCACCGATCGTCAAGCTGTGGAACCGGATCCTGCGTGAAGCGGTGAACATGCGGGCGTCTGATATCCATCTTGAGCCGATGCACGACCGCGTGCGTCTTCGCTACCGCATCGACGGCGTGTGCATCGAGCGCGACAACCTGCCCAAGCGGATGCAGAACGCGCTGCTCAGCCGTGCGAAGCTGACGGCGGGTCTGAACATCGCCGAGAAGCGTGTGCCGCAGGACGGCCGGATCAAGATCGACATGGAAGACGGCACAGACATCGACTTCCGTGTGTCGGCGTGCCCGGCGTACCACGGCGAGTCGGTCGTCCTTCGTATTCTCCGTCCCGACTCGGTCCGCATCGGCCTGACCAACATCGGCTTCGAGCAGGACAACCTCGACGCGTTCAATAGGATCATCCGCAAGCCCAACGGCATCTTCCTGGTGACGGGGCCGACCGGTTCGGGTAAGACCACCACGCTCTATTCGGCGCTCAACGTGCTGAACCGGCCCGACAAGAAGATCATCACCGCCGAGGACCCGGTCGAGTACAACTTCGAAGGCATCAACCAGTGCCAGGTGCGCGAGAAGATCGGCTTCTCGTTCTCGGCGATCCTGCGATCGATGCTGCGGCAGGCGCCGAACATCATCCTCGTCGGTGAGATCCGAGACAAAGAGGTCGGCGAGATCGCGATCCAGGCCGCGCTGACGGGCCACCTCGTGTTCTCGACGCTCCACACCAACGATGCGCCCAGCGCGATCACGCGACTGATCGACATGGGCATCAAGCCCTTCCTTGTTGCAAGCTCGATCCAGGCGGTCATGGCCCAGCGCCTGATCCGGACGCTCGCGAAGTCGAAGGAGCTGGCCGAGCCGCACGAGATCGATCACAAGTTCTTGCGTCTTGTCGGGCTGACCCCGGAAGAGGCCGAGGGCAAGGTGTACAAGCCCGTGCCGAGCGCCGAGGCTCCGACCGGCTACAAGGGCCGGAAGGGCATCTTCGAGATGATGCAGATGAACGCCGAGATCCGCGACGCGGCGTTCGACCTCGCGCCCGTCTCCGAGCTGCGCCGGCTCGCGCTGCAGAACGGCATGCGGTCCCTCGTCGAGGACGGCAAGGTCAAGATCCTCAACGGCGTCACCACACCCGACGAGATCGCACGCGTCACCCAGGTTGAAGAGATGACCGGCGTCGTCGATTGATCGCTCAACGCCAGGAGACTTAGCACATGTCCACCATGCAGATCGACCGCCTGCTTGACACCATGATCAAGCTCGGCGGAAACGACCTCCACCTCACCGTGGGCCGCCGCCCGACCATCCGCCTCCACGGCGCCCTCCGCGACCTGCAGACCAAGATCCTCGAGTCCGAGGACATGGTCGGCCTGATGAAGTCCATCACGCCCGAGCAGAAGCAGCAGGAACTCCAGGAACTCGGCACGACCGACTTCGGCTTCGCTTACGGCGACAGGGCACGCTTCCGTGTGTCGTGCTTCCGCCAGCGCGGCGACCTCGCGCTCGTGCTCAGGCAGATCCCGAACAAGCTCCTGAGCTTCGATCAGATCGGCCTGCCCGAGATCTGCCGCGACCTGATCCGTCGGCCCCGGGGTATGTTCCTCGTCACCGGCCCCCCGGGCTCCGGCAAAACGCCCACGCTGGCGACGATGCTCGACTACATCAACATGACCATGGATCGGCACATCATCACGATGGAAGACCCGATCGAGTACTACCACCAGCACAAGCAGTCGATCGTCAACCAGCGCGAGGTCGGCACCGACACGCCCACCTTCGAAGAGGCCCTCCGCCGAGCCCTGCGTCAGGACCCCGATGTGATCCTCGTCGGCGAAATGCGAGACCTTGAGACGATCGAAGCGGCCGTTCGGGCGGCGGAGACCGGTCACCTTGTGTTCGGTACGCTCCACACGACCGGTGCGGCCAAGACCATCGACCGTCTCGTCGACGCCTTCCCGATGAACCAGCAGAACCAGATCCGGGTGCAGCTCTCGACGGCCCTGATCTGCGTGCTCAGCCAGGTGCTGCTGAGCCGGGTCGACACCAAGGGCATGGTCGCCGGCTACGAGTTCCTCGTGGTCACGCCCGCCATCGCCAACCTCATCCGCGACGGCAAGAGCTTCCGGATCGACTCGGCCATCCAGACCGGTAAGAAGTTCGGCATGCAGCTGCTGGACGACCACCTCTGGAGCCTGTACGAGCGGGGCATGATCGGTGCCGAGGAGATGATCGACAAGAGTAAGAATCCGGCTGACCTGACAGCAAAGGTCCACCAGCTCGGTCGCAGCATCGGTCGGGCGGAGCTAGACGAAGAAGATGTCAAGACGGGCGAGTAAGCCCCGAAGTGGTAGCCCAAGAGAGAAAAGCCGGCTGTCGCAATCGTTTCCAGCACCTGAATCGAGATCAAACCGGGACACAGAGCACCTCGCGGTGCGAAGATACATGGCGTGCCGAGTCTTCGGGCCTGGCACCGAGGAGGTTGGCATGGCCCAGGCGAGCCCTGCAAGCAGCGGTGACTACTCGGTCTTCAAAGGCCACAAGCTCGGGCGGATCCTGCGCAAGCTCGGCAAGGTCAACCGCGAGCAGGTGTACGAGGCGATCGAGATCCAGAAGGCCGGCCGCAAGGTCCCGATCGGCCAGCTGCTCGTCGAGCTCGGGCACATCTCGCAGCAGGACGTGGCGGCGGGCCTCGCGGCACAGGCCGGGATGGGTTATGTGGACCTCTCTGACTTCGAGATGAGCGACGCCTTGCAGGAGGTCATCCCTTCGGCGAACGTCCGCACGTTCCAGGTCATCCCGATCGAGTTTGAGGAGCGCGCGAAGCGGCTGACGATCGCGATGAAGTCGGCCGACAACTTCCGGGCGGTCGATGACATCCGGCTGCTGCTCGGGGTGACCGTGAAAGCGGTGGTCGCCGATGACGCACAGATCGACGCGATCATCAGCGAGCACTTCGCGAAAGAAGAGTCCATCGCCGACGCGATGAGCGACCTGGCGAGCGACGACAAGTTCCAGGGCATGGGGACGAGCGATCAGTCGATCGATCTCGAAGCTGTCGCCGAGGCCGCGGGCGACAACAAGGTCGTGAAGCTGCTGAACCTTGTTCTGCTCCAGGCGATTAAGGACAAGGCGTCGGATATCCACTTCGAGCCGTTCGAGACTGAGTTCAAGATGCGGTATCGCATCGACGGCGTGCTGTACGAGATGGTGCCGCCGCCGCCGCATCTCGGGCCCGCGATCACGAGCCGCGTGAAGGTCATGGCGAACCTCGACATCGCCGAGCGGCGTCTGCCGCAGGACGGCCGGATCGAGCTGAACGTCGGCGGGCACCCTGTTGACCTTCGGGTCGCGGTGCTTCCCACGATGCACGGCGAGAGCGTCGTCATGCGTCTGCTCGATCGCTCGAACGTCGAGCTCAACCTCGAACGCCTCGGCATGGACGAGAAGGACCTGGGCGACTTCCGCCTGCTGACCGGTCGGCCCAACGGCATCGTCGCTGTGACCGGCCCGACGGGATCGGGCAAGACGACGACGCTCTACGCGGCCCTGGCTGAGCTCAACGACATCGAGACCAAGATCCTCACGGCCGAGGACCCGGTCGAGTACGACATCGACGGGCTCTGCCAGGTGCAGGTGAACTCGGAAGTCGGTCTGACGTTCGCTGCGGCCCTTCGGTCCTTTTTGCGTCAGGACCCCGATGTGATCCTCGTTGGTGAGATCCGCGACCTTGAGACGGCGGCGATCGCCGTGCAGGCCTCGCTGACCGGCCACTTGGTGCTGACGACGCTGCACACGAACGATGCGCCGAGCTCGATCGTGCGTCTGCTCGACCTGGGCCTGGAGCGGTTCCTGCTCGCGGCGACGGTCGAGGGCGTCGTGGCGCAGCGGCTCGTGCGGACGATCTGCCCGAAGTGCCGGGAGGCGTACACGCCGACGGAAGAGGAGCTGATGGAGCTGTCGCTGCGTCCGGAGGACGTCGCCGGCAAGCAGTTCTACCGCGGCAAGGGCTGCGATCACTGCCACGGCTCTGGGTACAAGGGCCGGATGGGACTGTACGAGATCATGATGCTCGACGACGAGGCACGCGAGCTGATCATGAAGGAGGCCTCGACGGCACAACTCCGGAACCACTCGCGGTCGCTCGGAATGCGCACGCTCCGGGAGTCCGGGCTCAACGCGATCTACGAGGGTCGCACCACCATCGACGAGGTCGTCCGCGAGACGATCACGGAAGAGTAGCGGGGGACCCTGATGGCAACGTTTGCATATGAAGCGCTGAACGAGAAGGGCAAGACGCAGAAGGGCACGGTCGAGGCGGCCTCTGCCGAAGAGGCGCAGGCCAAGATCAAGTCCGACGGGTACTTCCCGACCTCGATCCGAGAGCAGAAGGTCAAGGGCAAGTCGAAGAGCGACGGCCAGAAGGCGGCCCCGAAGAAGAAGGCCGCCGGCGGCGTCACGTTGCCGTGGTCCAAGGTCAAGCCCAAGCACATGACGCTGTTCACGCGGCAGCTGTCGACGCTGCAAGACGCGGGCCTTCCGCTGCTCCGCTCGCTGCAGATTCTCGAGTCGCAGCAGAAGCCGGGCCTGCTCAAGAACACGCTCATAGGCGTGTGCGAGGAGGTCGAGGGCGGCTCGAGCCTTTCCGACGCGATGGGCAAGTACCCCAAGGCCTTCGACACGCTCTACGTCAAGATGGTCGCGGCCGGCGAGGTCGGCGGCGTGCTCGACATCATTCTCCAGCGGCTCAGCGAGTTCATGGAGAAGAGCCAGCGGCTCAAGCGGCGCATCAAGGGCGCCATGGTCTACCCCATCGCGGTTGTGCTGTTCGCCCTGCTCATCGTCACGGGCATCATGTGGTTCATCATCCCGCAGTTCGAGGCGATCTTCACCGACTTCGGCGTGGCGCTGCCTGCGCGCACGGTCATTCTGACCCAGGCGTCGCGCTGGGTCGCGGGCACGGCGTCGCCCGACCAGGCGATCCCCGGCGCACTCATCCTGCTGCCGTCGCCGAGCGTGATCTGGATCCTCTTTAAGCTGATCCGCAAGGCGGGGCCTGGCCGGGCGCTCACCGACATGATCTTCCTTTGGACGCCGGTGTTCGGCAACCTGATCCGCAAGACCGTCATCGCCCGCTTCACGCGGACGCTCGGCACGCTGATCTCGGCCGGTGTGCCGATCCTCGAGGCCGTGACCATCACGAAAGAGACCTCGGGCAACTACGTCTATGAGAAGGCGCTCGGGAACGTGCACGAC
>ERZ1740059.1747-NODE-1747-length-10809-cov-7.053561_pt1 | contig 10809 bp, 14 predicted proteins | sample MGYA00581744_ERZ1740059 | MGnify/ENA primary metagenome ERZ1740059 (study PRJEB43018, sample SAMN04849738) | marine metagenome | isolation source: floating plastic debris | place: Pacific Ocean | collected 2008-08-28 | study: EMG produced TPA metagenomics... | reverse complement strand
GAGGCTGCTCGGCGCCGATGAGTCGATGAGCCTTCTGAGCCGAGTGCGTTTGGGCGTGATGCTTCAACTCATCGAGGGTGTCACCCAGACAACGGTGAACGAACTGATGCTGCTCGTCCAGCCGGCGCACGCGCAGAGGGTGATCGGACGCAACATGAGCCAGAGCGAACGGCGTTCGGCGCGGGCGACGCTGGTCCGCGAGCGACTCGGCGGGGCTTCTTGAGTGGCGCCTGAGGGTGAGCGTCAGCGTGCGTTCGTGTGGCCTCCTCGGGTTCGCGAGGCCAGCGGTAGCGATGGCACGGGCACGCCGCTCCGACTCAACGCAGATCAAATGGTCACGCTGCCTTGGTGGCGGCTGCTCGAGCGGGATCTAGGCCGCTCACGCCTGATCACGGATGGCATCGGCTCCGCTCCGAACAGTTACTTCATGACCGCCGCGGCTGAGGCCGGCCGGGGGACTCACGTCTTCATCGGAGACCTCTCTGAGGTTCAAGAGCGGATGGAAGCGCTGTTCCGGAAGATTGAAACTCCGGCGATGACCGACCTGACGCTGCGAGTGGACGGTTTCAACGCGGCCGAGACGTGGCCAAACCCGCTGCCCGATCTCTATGCGGGCGACCCGGTCGTCGCGACGATTCGGGTCGACACCACTCTACCGACCAGAGCGATCCCTGCGATCGAGATCGAGGGGGTTCGAGCAGGGGAGGACTGGCGGCAAAAGCTGCTGCTGGCCGACGCGGAGCCTCGCGACGGCGTGTCGAAACTGTGGGCGCGTCAGCGGATCAAGTCGCTCGAAGCGTTGCGCCTGTCGCCGGAGGTTGGGCCCGAAGGCGCGGAGGCGATCGACGCGGAGATCCTGAAGACCGCGCTCGACAACCATCTCGTCAGCCGCCTGACCTCGTTGGTCGCGGTCGATGTCGAGATCAGTCGCGACCAGAATGAAGAGCTCGTCACCAGGGACGTGCCGCTCAATCTGCCGAAGGGCTGGGCGCCGGAGGCGTTCTTTGACGGGTTCGCACCTGAGTTGGGTCCGCAAGACGCGCAGATCGACGATGCGTCTTTCGTCCGCCTGGCGGCCGCGGCGCAAGCGCGCGAAGAAGCGGCGGCGGAGGCTGCGGCGCGTGGCGTTCCGGTGCCGGCGACGGCTGCGGGTTGGGCGCTCCAGGCGCTGCTCGGCGTGATCCTTGTGCTCGTCGCAGCCTTCTGGGCCTTGTCCGGCCGTCTGTTTGGTCGCCTCGCCGATCGGCGGCGGGCCGCGTGATCCGCCGCGCCACGATGATGCGCGGGAAAGCGCTTGCAATCGCCGCGTTGGCGGTCGCAGGCGTTGGGATCACGGCCTCGGCGCTTTGGATCCCGGCGAAGGCCGCTCTGGGTCAGCATTTGCTCGAGTCCGCGTGGCAGCGCGCCCAAGCCGGCGAGGGCGACAGCCGGCCCTGGGACTGGGCGGATATCCGTCCGATCGCCAGGCTGCACGCCCCGAGACTGGGTCAAAGCCAGATCGTCCTGGATCAGGCGAGTGGCGAGGCGATGGCCTGGGGGCCTGGCTATGTTCAGGGCACGGCGCCCCTCGGCGCGCCAGGTCTTTCAGCCGCCGCCGCGCACCGGGACACTCATTTTGCATTTCTGAAGGATCTTGAGATCGGCGACGTGTTGGAGCTCGAGACGGCAGACGGCCGGCGGCTCAAGTACCAGGTTCGCGAAAGCCGTGTGGTCGACTCCCGTCTCTGGACCTTTCCGATCGACCGCGACGGTCCGGATGTGCTCGCGTTGGCGACGTGCTGGCCCTTCGACGTGCTGGAGCCCGGGCCTGAACGGTTTATTCTATTTGCGGACCGTATCTGATCCGCTGAGAGGCCTTCATGTTCTTTGTCCTCCGGGCCGCCATGACTGTTGGCGCTGTTCTCGTCGTGAGCGGCGCAACCGCCGAAACCCCCAGCCCTGCCGGTCCGATTTTCGACGTTGAAGCCTCACGCCAGATCAGCCGCGCCGCCTTGGTGGAGCGTCTGGCCGAAGCGGACGTTGTGATTTTGGGCGAATACCACGACAACCCTCAGGCCCATATCTGGCAGGCCAAGCTGGTTGAGGAGCTTGACGCCGCGCGCGGGGTCGGCGGCTTGGCGTTCGAGATGTTCGGTGAGGATCGCGAGGCGGCGGCGAACGCGCATCGCGCTGAGGGAAAGCCGGTTCTCGAACTTGAGGATGTGCTGGGCTGGGAAAACTGGCCCGACTTCGAGATGTATGCGCCGATCTTCTCTGCGGCCCCGGACGCGCACCTGACTGGCGGAGCTGTGCCCCGCGGCGACCTGATGCGGTTGGCGATGGCGCCGGAGCAGTCGCCTTTGGCCGAGCGCTTCAAACTCGCTGAACCCCTGGCGGATGAGGAACAAGGCAAACGCGAGGCGGGACAGGCGGCGGCGCATTGCTTTGCGCTGCCTGACGACATGCTGCCGGGGATGGTGACCGTTCAGCGATTGAGGGACGCAAGTTTTGCTGATGCGCTCTTGCGCGCGCACGACGAGGCGGGCGACAAGCTGGCCGTGCTGATCACCGGCAATGGTCATGCGCGAACAGACTGGGGCGTTCCGCGAGACGTCGCCACGACCTCGCCTGAACTTGAAACGCTGAGCTTCGGGGTCGTGGAAGTCTCAGAACAGCCGGTCGAAAAGACCTACGCCGAGGTGTTCGAGGAAGCGCCGCCCTACGACTTCGTTGTGGTGCTAGAGGCGTTCGATCGCGGCGACCCTTGCGCCGCATTCAAGCAATAGGGGCTCTCAGCCGCCTTTTCGGAGCCGATAGAGGATCGCGCCGTCGGCTTGATCCTCTTGGGAAACCATGGCGTGTCCCTGCTCGACGCAAAAATGAGGAACGTCGACCACGGCTGCCGGATCGTCGGCGAGCAGCGTCAATTCCTCGCCCAAGGCGAGGTCCGCCATACGCTTGCGCGCCTTCAGGACGGGCAGCGGGCATTTTAAGCCGCGCGCGTCCACCAAGATCGCCGCATCTTGACCAGTTTCGTCCATTACGCCCGTTCTCCCGCAGTCCGTCCGGCGCGGCCGCGCGTCGGAAGCTGTTTGCCTGGTTGATCCGTCTGCGCCATATCTACGCCCGATCTTGCAGCGATGCCAATCAGCTCGAACCTGCTAACCACCCGTTGAGCATAACGGTCCGCATGAGTCTGGGAGCCCTGATGAAACGCTGTGCGACCCTTATCGTCAGTTTGGCGGCCGCCGCCGGCGTCGCAACCTCGGCCCTGTCCGAAGGCGACGCCGTTGCGGACGCTCCTCAAGGCGCGCCGATCCTGATCGCCTATGACATTGTCGACGGTCAGAGCATTCCGACCCCTCTGAGCGACTTGCCCGGCGATCCGATGCGGGGCGCGTCTATCGTCGCGGCGCCAGAAAAAGGCGGGTGCCTCGCCTGCCATCGGGTCGCCGCTCTGATCGATCAGCAGCCTGACCAGGGTGTCAGCGGACCCGCGCTGGACGGGATCGCGAGCAGGATCTCAGAAGGGTCCCTGCGGTTGCAGATCGTCAATATCGGGATTGTGACCCCAGGCTCGGCGATGCCGGCCTATTACACGATCGCGGGCGTCGAACCACTTACGCCAGGCGGCGCGCCAGAGCCGCTGCTGTCCGCTCAGGAGATCGAAGACGTCATCGCGTATCTGATGACGCTTGACGACGGATAAGATCTTCAGGGGCGTCAAACCAGCGACTAGAAAGGGCTAGAAATGAGAGTTCCGAGCATGTGGACGGCGCCAAAACCGAGCCTTCAGAAATCAATAGCGCGCCTCATGGGGCTCGCGCTGGCGGGCGCGGTGGTTTTGATCTCAACTCCAGACGCGCGCGCACAGAACCACGCCGACGGTTTGAACGCGCAGGAATGGGTCGCCCGGGCCGGCGACCTGCCCGCGCAACTCGATGCGGCGCGCGCGGAAGGCAAGCATTTGGTCCTTCTGTGGGAAACGCCAAACTGCGATCGGTGCAACTCGTTTCACCAATTGTATCTGGCGGACCCGGACTTTTCAGAGTTCGTTCAGGAACGCGCTGTGATCGTTCAGATCAACCGCCAGGGGGCCAACCCCGTCGTCGATTTTGACGGCGCGGCGACGACGGAGGCGGAGCTGTCCAAGAAGTACGCCATGGGCGGCGCGCCGACATTGCAGTTCCTCAAGGAAACGGTTTCCGAAGGGGACATCAAAGACAGCGAAGTGATGCGGCAGAGCGGATACCGCGAGGGGGACCAGCACCGCACCGTTCTGCGCGCAATGTTCGACTACGTCGCCGAACGAGGCTATCAAGAAAAATTCTTCGCTCAGTGGTTTCGCGATCGGCAGTAGTCGTCGCGCACCGGTCGGGCGGGATTGAGCGGCAAGCGCGAGGCGATCGGCTCAGGCCGGGTCGCCTGAACTGAGGGCAGAGAGGGCGACGACGATGAGCATCCTGAACGTGCTGACGATCCTGCGTGACGTCTCCACGGTCTTCTTGATGCTCGCCGTGGCGGCGCTTGCTTATCTGCTTCTGTCCGGAAGCGCTTTCAGCGCCGGTGTTTTGGGCTCGCTGCTGATCGCGACGCTTTCCGGCGTCGTCGCCCTCGCCTTGCATGGCCTGATGACGGGACTTCTGGGGGTTTCGGTCACGGCTGCTCTGGTTCTGACGCTTGTGATAGCGGTGGGCGTGATGCTGGTCGGGGCGCAGTCCTACGGCGCGCGGGGCCTGTGGTTCGGCCTGATGTCCTTGGTCGGCGTGCTCGGCGCCTGGGTTTTCATCTGGGTGTTCATGCGCGAACTTTCCGGTCCCGCGGCCCTGGCTGGACCGGCGGTCGCGTTCGTGTCGGCCGCGTTGTTGAGCGTGGCGGCGCTGGCGGCGAGCGTCCGTGTCGCTGAAACCCGCGCAGAAGCGATCGAGAGCCGCCAGATCGTCGGGGACGCACAGCGTGAAGCTCGGCTGACCGCAGCGGTGTTCGGACCGCCGCCCTCGTGGTTTGACTGTTCATACGCAACGCTGACCGGCGGTCGCGCCGAGTCGGGCAAATGCGCGTCCAACCCGCCTCCGGTCGAGGCTGTTCCCGCCTGGGCCGGCGCGTCCCCGGACATGCGGGTCGCCGCCGCTCCGCCGCGGGCGTCGACCGAGCCGGACACGCCGGCAAAAGGCGATATCGACATCGGCCAGGCCCCGCCGCCTGCGTCCGATCCGGACGTTCCGTCAATCGACATCCCGGATTTCGCGCCTCTCGGACGCGGGCGAGAGGACGTCGCGCCGGACGAACCGCAGCGCCTTCAGGACGTGACAGGCGAGATCGAGACGTCGTCTGTCGGCGACCCTGACGGCCCCGACACGCAAGCCGGGGCGCCTGTCCTGTCCGCGGCTCCCCGACCAGCGCCGGATGTCGAGGCGGATGATCAACCCGACGTTCCTGAGCCGAAACGCGCGGCGGCGCCGGTGACGGAGTTGTCGGCGTTGAAGGCTCCGGCTGAAACGCAGGGCGTCACCGGGGATTTGGCGCGCCGTGGGCCCGAGCGCAAACGCACTGAGTTCGTCTGTTTCCCAATGCTTGGCGCCGTGGCCGAACAGTTATGTCCGGACGAGCGCCTGGAAGCGCGAGACTTCGAAGTGTCATGGCTGTCGCCCGGCGGCGAAACCATCGCAGCCTCGGAAAGCGTCGAGTGTTTTCAGGACTCCAACGCCGCCTTGCATCTGACGATCATCGTGAACCTGTCGGGCGACCTTGTCGGCACGATCCGACGCACGGATCAGGCGACCGCGCGCGTTCGCAAGGCTGACGCGCTTTATGATGTCGTTGCTCGGATCATCGGCGCAGCGCGATCGTCTTCTCGTCAAGACGGCGACGACGGCGCGGAAGCCTCCGCTCAGCGTCTGTTGCTGTCGATGAACGTGATCAACGGATCGAAGCTGCAGTCGCCTTGGGCCGCGCGTGAGCTCGGAGCCCGCAAGGTCGACCGGCTCTTCGACGTGCGCGCGAGCGGCCAGACGCTATCCTTGTTGAAGCGGCTCAAGGGGGAAACGCAGGGTTTGCGGCGAGAGACGGAAGCTGCGGATCTCGCTGTGAGCCTTCAGGAAACCCTTGCGACCTTGCCGACGCCGAAAGCGGATCCGTCGTTGCCGCCAAGCCAGCCCCTGTTCCTGCTTCTGACCGACGCAGACGCGGCTCAACAGTTCGACGAGGGCGCTGGCGAAGAGGTTGAGGCTCTGCTCAGCCAGCTTGGCGCGCCGTTCTTTTCGGTCGAGCTGGGGTCAGCGACACCCTCTGCGGATCTGCGCCGTCTCGCCGACGCGTCTGACGGCGCGGCCTTCGCGGTGATCTCGAACAAGAGTCTGGCCGGGATCGTCGATCGCGTGATCGCCCGGGCGCGGAGCTTTTGCGCGCTTCGAATTTCAGCGCCTGAGAGCTTCTTCTCGGAAGGCGCGCTTCAAGTGCGGCTGCGACGCGAGATGATCGACGGATGTCAGTTCGAGCAGATCGCGACGATGAGCTGTGACGGCCTGTCCCGCCGCGAACGGATCATCGAGTAGTCGCGGAGCCGTCGTTGGCGTCGGCGAGAGGGCGACCTCAGAGTTGGCCCTTTTGGACGGCGCGGAGGATCCGGACGCGTAAAACGCTCGCCAAGGAAACCGTCGGATCGGTCTGCGCCCGCTCGGCGTCGATTTGCGCGGCGTAAGCGTTCACAGACAGGTCTTGTGAAGCGGCCAGCTTTTTCAGCGCCTCCCAAAACTCTGGCTCTAGGGAGACGCTGGTGCGATGACCGTTCAGCGTGAGCGAGCGTTTGGTCGGGCGCGGGTCAGAAACCATTTGATTGAGCGCCTCAAGCAGCTTCGCCCGGGGCATGGGCGCCGTCTTGGTGCGTCGCGCTGGGGTCTTCCGGGCGGACAAAGGCCGCCAGCACGAAATAGAGCGCCAAAAGGAAGAGACATTCGGCTGCCACCAGCGAGGGGATCACCGTATCTTCGATCTCGATCTTCAGCAGGCCTATGCCTTCAACGCCGAACGGCGATTCGAAGATCAGCAAGGCCATCAGGTTGTTGCCGATGTGGTATCCGATCGGGAGGCTGATGCCGCCGGTCTTCCACACCAGCGCGCTGGCGAAGACGCCGAACGCGAATGTCGCGAAGATGTAATACCAGCCGTAACCGGTGTCGCCGCCGGAGAAATGCAGCACCGCGAACAAGACCGAGGGGAAGACGCCCCAGATCAGGAACCAGCGATAGCGCGCGGCGAGGGTTTGCAGCAGATATCCACGGAACAGGATCTCTTCCGCGGCGGCTTGAAAACAGATCAACACGCCCAGAACGAGCGCAATCAGCGCCCAGTTCGGCGGTGTTTCAAGCACAGTCAGATTTAAAAAGCCCAGGGCGTCCAGGGCGAAAGTGCTCAACGGCGCAAGGATGAACGCGGCCAGCATGCCAGCCCAGAAGGCCCCGCGCTTCAGGCGTCCTTCGGCTCCGAGAACTGTGCGGAACGGCCGGCCATGCAAAGCGCGCTGCGCAATCCATACTCCAGGAATGATCCAGGCGAGACCGAAAAGAGTGGCGAAGAGGATCGACGCCGTCGCGATGCTCGCCTGCGCCGGCGTCATCGAGTCGAGCACGCCGGAGGCAGGGTCCATAGCGAAGATCAGTTCGTTGAAGCTGAGCCCGGACGCCCAGATCGCAAGGACGCGCCCGGTGATCGTGCCGATCGTCAACATCACCAACGCGATCAAGAACCCGAGGATCGATTTTCCGACTGCGTAGGAGCCGCCAACGCGGCCGCCCGCCCGGTACGCTTCGAATGCTTCGCTCATGTTTTCCCGCCGCCTTGCTCCGCCTGCATGGTATTGGCGCAGACGTTAACAAACGGAGCAAGGCGCGGATATGGCCGTTAGGCGCGAGCGTCTGCGAAGTCTCGCGGCGCCGCCTGGGTGGCGGGCGCTGTGCGGAACCATCCTTTGAAGAAGGCCCGCATCGCCTCGGCGCGGGCTTGGCGCGCCGCCAGCATCGCCTGCCGCATCTCTGCGTCGCTTGGGATCCGGAAGTCGGCGGTGCGGTCTTGTTTGGTGCGGTGGAGGGTCATGTCGATGTCTCCTTCTGTTTGGACGCAACCAACTTGGCTCTTTTGGCCCCACATGATAATTCATCCGAATACGTCTTCTGTATTCGGAAATTTTTGATAATGCGTCTTGAGGAGCTAGAGTTGTTTCGGCGGGCCGCCGCGTTGGGAAACCTGTCAGCCGCGGGCCGCGAGTTGGGCTTATCTCCGGCGACCGCGAGTGCGCGTCTGCAGTCGTTGGAAAGGAGCCTTGGCGCGAGCCTGTTCGTGCGCACGACGCGACGGATCACCCTCACGGAAGAAGGGGAGCATTTTCTCGCGCATGCCGAGAAGGCGCTGGACGCGCTCGAGATGGGGCGGGCGTCGATCAGAGGAGCCGACGCCGCGCCCGCTGGGACTTTAAGGGCGTCGATCCCGGGTCCGTTCGGGAGGCGCCACGTGCTGCCTTATCTGACCGAGTTTCTCGACGCCAACCCGGAAGTCGAACTCGATCTGCATATCTCCGATGAGATCGTCAACATTGTCGAGGGCGGCTACGAGCTGGCGATCCGGATCGGCCCATTGAACGACAGCGGTTTACTGGCGAGCAAGCTGGCCCCAAACAGAAGGATCGTCGTCGCATCGCCCTCGTATCTGGAGAGGAACGACGCTCCCAGCGTCCCGGAAGATCTCGGACAACACGTGTGTCTGCTCCACGGCGACACCAAAGTATGGCGCTTTCATCGCGCCGGTGAAGAGCGCGCGGTGCGGGTTTCAGGCCGATTGCACACGAACTCGGGCAGCGTCACGAGAGACGCCGCGATTCATGGACTCGGCGTTGCGCTCAAGGGCGTCTGGGACGTCGGCGAGGATCTGCAGAAGGGTCGGCTCGTCCATCTGTTGCCCGACTGGGAGCTGGGGGATGTGGGGGCGATCTGGGCCTTGCGGCCGGCGAGCAAGTTCGCATCGCCGCGCGCCCGCGCCTTTGTCGACTTTCTCCGGTCCAAGTATGGCGCGACGCCCTATTGGGAAATCGAGTAACGCTGCGCGGTCGCCCTAGATGGTTTTACGGAAGAAGACCCGATCGAACCCGTCTTCTGTGCGTCGCTCGGTCTCTTCATAGCCTAAGACCGCGTAAAGCCCCAGGTTCTCTGTCATGCAAACATTGGTGTAGAGCGCGACGGTGCCGAGCTTGCGCTGGCGGGCTTCGATTTCGGCATGCTCGATCAATGCGCGGCCGACGCCCTTGCCCTGATGAGCTGGCGCGACAGCGACTGTCTCCAGATGCATCTCGTCGCCCACTGGATAGCAGATAACGAAGCCGACGATGTCGCCTTCGTGCTCCGCCGCCCAGACGCTGCCGTCAGAGACCGCCTCTCCAAAGTCTGTCAGCATTGGCGCGGGCTTGCGCTCCATGCGCGCTTCATATGGGCGAAAAGCCTCGGCAACGATCCGAGCCAAGGCGTCGACGTCGCCTGAGGCGCCCGGGCGTATGCTGAGCGGCGCTACTCTTTTTCTCCGCGATCGCGGCGGTGTTGCTCAAGCGATGACGAGGCCTTTTCGAGCAGGGTTCTCCGCTTGGTCTTCTCGGCTTTGAGTTCGCCGTGCACGACCGCGTTCTCGTCGGCTTTCGCTCGCGTTTTCCGACGCTCGCGGCGTTTGCGCTCGGTTCGGAGATTTATGATCTTCGCTGACATTGCCGGTCTCACCCATTCATCGCAGCCAGCTTGCACGAGCTTTTCGGCAGCGGCAATCGCTCAGACACGCGAGGCCGCCGATTGGCGAAGTGCTAGTTGATCGCGCCGCGGAGCTTCAGCTCTGTCAGCATCGACCCCGGCAAGACGCTCCAGAGCTCTGAAGACGGCAAGCCTGCGCGGTTCAGCGCGCGAGACAGCCAGTGGTTGCAGACGTTGAAGAGGTGATAGCGCGAGCGGGCGCGGTAAAAGCGACTGTCGCCGTATAGCCCTGCCCCCAGGGCCTCGACCGGAGCGGCGATTTCGTCCGTGATCGCCTCTCGCAACAGAGCCCGTCCATCCGCATCAACGCGAACCGCGCTCATGCGTTCCGGGGCGAAGACGGCTGTCGGTTCCTGATAGAGCGCGACCACATGGACGACGGATGCGGTTGGATAAAGCAGCGCCGAAACGGCGAGATCTGCGGACAAGTCGCCCGGCGTCGCGACCTGCGTGTAAAATCCCTCGTCTCCCCAGCCAATCTCAAACCACTCGGCTGCGGGGAAATCGATCAGGAACGCCGCCCCCCGAAGGTCTTGGCGCCGCATGATCAAACCGACGTGATAGCCGTGGTTGACCAACCAGACGGTTCGCCGATCGCCCTCGGTCATCTGCCGCGCCGGCGCTTCGGGGATCAGCGCCCAAAGCGCCAGCAGCGCGGCGGCGCGCACCCGCCACCGCCGCATCTCGTCGCTACTTCGGTCCAATCATCAGTTCTGGTCGGACGACTTCGTCAAAGCGCTGTTCTGTCACGAAGCCCAGTTTCACGGCTTCCTCTTTCAGAGTGGTGCCGTTCTTGTGCGCGGTTTTGGCGACAGTTGTGGCGTTGTCATAGCCGATCTCGGGCGCGAGAGCCGTGACCAGCATCAGGCTTTCGTTCATGAGCTTGGTGATGCGCTCGCGATTGGGCTCGATGCCGGCGACGCAGTTGTCGGTGAAGGCCGAGGCCGCATCCACCAGCAGCTGCATCGACTGCAGAAGATTGTCGATCATCATCGGCATGTAGACGATGAGCTCGACATGGCCCTGGCTTCCGGCTAAGCCGCTCGAC
>ERZ1740059.1745-NODE-1745-length-10821-cov-6.062790_pt1 | contig 10821 bp, 7 predicted proteins | sample MGYA00581744_ERZ1740059 | MGnify/ENA primary metagenome ERZ1740059 (study PRJEB43018, sample SAMN04849738) | marine metagenome | isolation source: floating plastic debris | place: Pacific Ocean | collected 2008-08-28 | study: EMG produced TPA metagenomics... | reverse complement strand
CCTCCGACGGGTCGATCGCTTCGAGGTCGACGACTCCCGGCAGGCCGAGATCGCGCGGCTCTCCGCCGCCACCGAGCACACGCACCGTGCCCGCGCCGACCCGCAGCGCGCGTGCGGCGGCCTCGGGCTCGGCGATGAGCGTGCCGGCGCCCGCTGCCTCGAGGCAGTGCATGAGCTCCGCGTCGCTCCCCTGCGGCCGCAGCAGGACGGCGACGGCTCCGAGCCGGTTGAGCGCCGCAACCGCCGTCAGCGTGCTGGGGCGGGCGCCCATCAAGACGCCGACCCGCGCGCCGGGGCGCACGCCCGTGGCGTGCAGGCCCTTCACGACGTGGTCGACGCGCTGGTCGGCCTCGGCGTAGCTGAACGCGCGGCCGCGCCAGAGGAAGAATAGATCGTGGGGTGCCGTGGTCGCGCGCGCCCGGAGCGCCTGGCTCAGGCCAACGCGGCTCGACGCATCCATGCGCTCGAGCTCACCGATGCGGGGCACCTGGTAGCGGAGGCTGCGGAGCACGCTGCCGGCGTCCTCCGCGAGGCGGTTGGCACGCCGGCCGGCGCTCGCGAGGGCCCCCTTGGCGACGTCGCCCAGGAGGGCGAGGTCGAGGCCGGCCTCCTCCGACGCCGCGCCGCCCACGCCGGGGGCCGTCGTCGGTCCCGGCGACGACGCAGAGGCGCCCTGGATTTGGAGGCGGTGTCGATCGCCGCCTCCGTCCCGCCACCGCATCCACTCCACCACCGCGGGCCAGGTGTGGGCGAGAGAGGTCGAGCCGACGACGAGACCGAAGTGCCCCGCAGGGAGCGAGACCTCGTGGATCTCGCTTCGCGGCACGGCCGTCCGAACGGCGCGCACGGCGGGCATGCGCGCGAGCTCGTCGCGCTCGCCGACGAAGTAGAGGATGGGCGTCTCGATGTCCGCGAGGGTCACGGTGCGCCCGTCGATGACGAAGCCCCCGCTGATCATCCGGTTGTGGATGACGAACTCGTCGATGAACTTTCGGAGCGCGGGCCCGGGCCAGGCCACGAAGCCCTCGCCGCCGAGGAAGCGGCGCCGCTGCTCCCGGCGCTCGAGGGCGCGCCGGTCGTGGAGCTTGGCCACGAGCTCGACCATCTGCGCCGCCTCCTTGCGGAGCGAGATGAGCTTGAAGCCGAAGCTCGAGAGGAAACCCGGGATGCCATCGACCTCCGAGAGCGGACGGTCGAGGGCCGCGTGGAGCGCGCGGTAGATCTGCTCGGCCGCACCTTCGGCGACGGCGGGGAGGTTCCGGTTCAAGTCGACGGGGCTGCCGAAGGTGATGAGCGACGCGAGGCCCTCGGAGCGGCGAAAGGCGGCGGCCTGATAGACGAACATCCCGCCCTGGGAGTAGCCGGCAAGATGTACGTCCCGGCCGGTGCGTCTGCGCACCACGTCGACGGCGGCGCTCACGGCGCGGACGTGATCGTCGAGGGTGCGCTCCAGGCCGCCCTCCTCGTGCTCGGGAGCCCCGAAGTCGCAGAGCCAGACGTCGACGCCCGCGTCCGTGAGCCAGCTGACGGCGCTGACCTCCGGCGAGATGTCGTAGATCTCGGACGCCACCATGAGCGGCGGTACCAAGAGCAGCGGCCCACCCTCTCGCGTCGCCGTGCCCGGTATGCCGTAGCGGCGCAGCCGATAGGTGCGCTCCCGATGGACGATCTCGTGGGGCGCAGGCTGGGGCTCGGTCAGGTGCCCGACGCGTACGCGCTCGAGGGCGTTCTGCGCGCCCGCGAGGAGGCGCGCCAATCCGCCTCGCCGCGGCGTATCCGGCCGGCCCGCTCCGGCATCGCCCGACTCCTCGTCGCCCATGCCCGGGGTCTGCGCCCCCACGGCCCACCCGTCCAGCCCCCACTTCGTTGCCCGTGCCCCTGCCCATCCACGGCCACGGCCACGTGCCCGCTGCCCAGCTCCCCCTTAGGCCAGCGGAAGCCCCTCGTCGCCGCGGGCCTTGTAGTCTTTCCGGTCCTTCAGCGCGCGGGTGGCGGCGAAGACGGCGGCGTCATCGCTCTCCAAGCCCAGGCCGCGCTCGGGGAGAGCACCCGCGACGGCCGCGCGCACGGTCGCGCTTCCGGTCCGCACGAAGGGGTTCGTCGCCCGCTCGAGACCCACCGTGCTCGGAACCGTGCAGCCACCCTCGTTCCGAAGGGCCCAGGCGTCCCGAATGCGCTCCGCCAGCGCCGCGTTGTCCGGCTCGACGCTCCACGCGAAGCGAAGGTTGTCCTGCGTGTACTCGTGGGCACAGAAGAGCCGCGTCGCGGGATCCAGGGCCGTCAGGCGCTGCAGGCTGGCGTGCATCTTCTCGGGAGGCCCGTCGAAGAGGTACCCGCAACCGCCGGCGAAGATCGTGTCGCCGACGAAGGCGAGGTCGCCGAAGACGTAGCTCACGTGGCCGTCGATGTGGCCCTCCGTGAGCATCACGCGGCCCTCCACGTTGCCGATGCGGACGCCGTCACCCTCGTCGACGCCGCGCGTGAGCCCGGGAACGTCCGACGCCTTCCGCGCGGGACCGACGACCTCGAGGCCCTCGAGCCGCTCGCGCTTCATGAGATCGCGATTGATCCCGACATGGTCCGGGTGCGTGTGCGTGTTCAGTACCGCGCGCAGCTCCGCGCCGGTCTCGCCGAGCACCGCGAGGGTTCCGCTGGCCTCCGGGCCGTCCACCACGGCGGCGGCGCCGGTCTCCGTGCAGACGACGAGCCACACGAGGTTGTCCTTCCAGGACAGGACCGTGTGCACCTCGAGGCGACCGTCCGCGCTACGCAAGGGCGCGGGGAGGGTCGTGACGACATGGTCGATGGGGGGCATGAAGCGACCCTCGGATCTCCGCCTCCGCGCCGCAAGGCGCCCGGACGGCGAACCCTCCTCGTCCGAGGAGGGCCTCTCTCCGCCGCTCGACGCGTCGCAGGGAGGCCCTAGGCTAGGCCCGCCCCGACGCCCACCGGCGTCCGGCGCCCCCACGTGATGGCCGACGGTTCGCCCAAAGAGAGCAGCTACGACAAGCAGGGACGGGAGCGCTTCGAGCCCATCCGGGAGATCCGCGTGCGCGGCGCGCGCGAGCACAACCTCAAGGGCGTGGACATCGACATCCCCCGGGACCGCCTCGTCGTGATCACCGGCCTCTCCGGCTCCGGGAAGTCCTCCCTCGCCTTCGACACGATCTTCGCCGAGGGCCAGCGGAAGTACATGGAGTCGCTGAGCGCCTACGCGCGCCAGTTCCTCGACCAGCAGAAGAAGCCCGACGTCGAGAGCATCGAGGGGCTCCCGCCGACCATCGCCATCGAGCAGCGCACGAGCGGTCACAACCCGCGCTCCACGGTCGCGACGTCGACGGAGATCTACGACTACCTCCGGCTCCTCTTCGCCCGGGCCGGCCAGCCCCACTGCTGGGAGCCGACGAAGGTCAAGAAGGACGGAACCATCGTCGAACGCTGCGGCGAGCCCATCTCGGCGGCGCACCCGACGATGATCACCGACGCCATCAGCGCGCTGCCGGAAGGCACGCGCCTGATGGTCCTCGCGCCCGTGGTTCGGCAGAAGAAGGGCTTCCACCGCGAGGTCATCGAGGACCTCGCCCGCGACGGCTACGTGCGCGCTCGGGTAAACGGGACCCTCGTGGACCTCGCCGAGGTGCTCGCGGACGAGGGCGAGAACCCCCTTGGCCTCGGGCGCTACGAAAAGCACGACGTCGAGGCCGTGGTGGACCGGCTCACGGTGCGGGAGAAGAGCCGGCAGCGCCTCGCGGACAGCGTCGAGACCGCCCTCCGCACGAGCGAGGGCGTGGTCGTCGTGAGCGTCCAGCAGGAGGACGAGTCCTTCGAGGACACCATCTACAGCGAGCACTACGCCTGCGCGCTTCACCCGCAGCGGAGCCTCGACGAGCTGGAGCCTCGGCTCTTCAGCTTCAACTCGCCCCAGGGGGCCTGCCCCGCCTGCCACGGCCTCGGGGTGCTGCTGAAGATCGACGAAGAGCTCGTCGTCCCGGATCCGTCCCTCGCCCTCGGCAAGAACGGCATCGCGGCCTTCAAGAAGAACGGGCCGGCGGGCATGTTCGCGCGGCGGCTGCTGAGGCGCTTCTGCCGCCGCTTCGGCGTCACCATGGCGACGCCCATCGACGGTCTGAGCGCCGAGGTACGTCAGATTCTGCTGCACGGCACGACGCCGGCGCAGGAGGCGAAGTACGACGCCGAGTGGGAGGGCGTCATTCCCTATCTCGAGGGCTGGTTCGAGCGGACCGACTCGAAGTGGGTGAAGGAGTTCCTCCAGGACTTCATGGCCGAGCAGGAGTGCCCGAGCTGCCTCGGGCACCGGCTCAACGTGAAGGCCCTCAGCGTCACGCTGCCCATCACCACGCCGCTGCCGGACGAGGTCGTGGCCGACCGTCGCCGCCTCGGGCTCACGGGCGACCCCCTTCAGATCAATCTGAGCGACTTCACGCGCCTCAACATCGACGACGCCGCCCGCATCCTCGGCTCGCTGGAGCTGACGGAAGAGCAGTCGGTCATCGCCAGGCCCATCTACCGCGAGGTGAAGGCGCGGCTCGGCTTCCTCCAGAGCGTGGGCCTCGGCTACCTCTCGCTCGCGCGCCGTACGTCGACGCTCTCCGGCGGCGAGGCCCAGCGCATCCGCCTCGCCACGCAGGTCGGCTCGGGCATCGTGGGCACGGCCTACGTTCTCGACGAGCCGACCATCGGCCTCCACCCCCGGGACAACGCGCGGCTCATCCGAACGCTCCGCCACCTCGCCGACATCGGCAACACGGTGCTCGTGGTCGAGCACGACGAAGAGATGGTGCGCGCCGCGGACCACGTCATCGACATCGGCCCGGGCCCGGGGGTGCACGGCGGCACGGTCGTCGCCCAGGGCACCATCCCGGAGATCAGCGCCGTCCCGGCCTCGCTCACGGGCCAGTACCTGAGCGGCGAACGAGAGGTCTCGACGCCGGCGCCCGGCGAGCGGCGAAAGCTATCGAAGAAGCGGGCCCTGGTCGTGAAGGGGGCGCGGCAGCACAACCTCCAGAGCGTCGACGCCACCTTCCCGCTGGGCGGCCTCATCGCCGTCACCGGCGTGAGCGGGAGCGGGAAGTCGACGCTCGTGAACGACATCCTGCTGCGCGCCGTGAAACGCCACCTGCACGGCTCCCGGGCCAAGCCGGGGCGGCACACGCGTGTGAACGGGCTCACGAAGATCGACCGCATCATCGAGGTCGACCAGTCCCCCATCGGGCGGACGCCGCGGAGCAACCCGGCGACCTACACGGGAATGTTCACGGAGATCCGGAACATCTTCGCCGGCACGCAGGAGGCGCGGGCCCGGGGCTACGCCAGCGGGCGCTTCAGCTTCAACGTCAAGGGTGGTCGGTGCGAGCACTGCGCCGGCCAGGGCGTGCGCCGCATCGAGATGCACTTCCTCCCGGACGTCTTCGTCGAGTGCGAGGTCTGCGGCGGGACGCGCTTCAACCGCGAGACGCTGGAGATCACCTACCGCGGCAAGTCCATCGCCGACGTGCTTCAGATGACCTGTGAGGACGCGACGGCCTTCTTCGAGAATCACCCGAAGATCCACCGCTTCACGAAGTGTCTCGTCGAGGTGGGCCTCGGCTACCTCACGCTCGGTCAGCCCTCGACGACACTGAGCGGCGGGGAGGCCCAGCGGGTCAAGCTCGCGAGCGAGCTCGGCAAGGGACAGTCGCTCCGCAGCCAGCAGGAGCACACCCTCTACATCCTCGACGAGCCCACGACGGGCCTCCACTTCGAGGACGTGCGGAAGCTGGTCGGCGTGCTCCAGCGCCTCGTGGACCAGGGCAATACCGTGCTCGTCATCGAGCACAACCTCGACGTGATCAAGAGCGCCGATTGGCTCGTGGACCTCGGGCCCGAAGGCGGCGCCGGCGGCGGGCGCATCGTCGCCGAGGGCCCCCCCGAGGCGGTGGCCGACGTGTCCGGGAGCTACACCGGACACTTCCTCGCGCCGCTCCTCGGCAAGACCTGAGGGGGCCTCCGCCAAGGTCGCGGACTCGCTGCGTTCGCCCCCGTTCAGCCTCCCTCGCGATGCCACGGTGGAAGGCACGGTGGATCCCTTCAGGGCGGCCGTGTAAGGCCGTTGTCACGCGCATGGGCTCAAGCGCGCTTGCCGTATCCGGCGCTCCCTCCCTGGCACCCGACGACGAGGAGGTCCTCTCGGAGATCCGCCGCCTCTTCAAGCGGAAGGACTATCACCCGCCGAAGCCGCCGAGCGCGGCCCTGGAGGTCCGGAGCGCCGCCGAGCGCGAGGACGCCACCATCGAGGACGTCGTTCAGCTTCTCGAGCGCGACGCCCTCCTCGCCGCGGAGACGCTCCGCCTGGCGCAATCGCCGAGCTTCGCCTCGCGCATCGCGCCCCGCACCATTCACGAGGCCGTCATGCGCCTCGGCCTCCGGACCCTCGTCAACGTGGTCTGGCAGGCCGCCCTCGCCGCCGGCGTCTTCAAGGCCAAGGGCTACGAGGAAGCCATGGAGTCGCTCCGGCGACACAGCACCGCGACCGCCGCGCTCGCACGCTTCGTGCTACAGAAGGCCGGCCGTGGGGCCAAGAGCGAGCGAGCCTTCCTCGTGGCACTGCTCCACGACGTGGGGGTGGCCGCGCTGCTGGTGGCCCTCGCCGATGGTGAGCTCGAGGCGGGGAGCCTCGAGGAAGCCGTCCCGATGATCGAGGTCGCACACGAGGAGGCCGGCCTTCTCCTGACGCGGCTCTGGAAGCTCCCCGTGGATCTCCAGCTCGCCCTGAGCCAGCACCATGGCGTCGAGGGCGACCACGGCGGCGAGGTCGACGAGGTGCAGCAGGCCCTCGACGTGGCGCAGCACCTCGCCGCGGCCCACGGCTGCAGCCTCGTCCTGGCGGGACGCACGCTCGACACCGTGCCGGAGGCGCACGCCACCGCCGCCGCCGAATCCCTGGGGCTCGATCTCGAGAGCCTCCTCGAGCCGGCGGCCGAGGTCGTTCAGGCGGCCGTCCGCTGATGTCCTTGGTCTCTCGGACCCACCCCGGCTACGGGCGAGGCGACCACACCATCGACGTCGAGCTTCTCGACGACTCGGAGCTCATCGCGGAGCTCCGCGGGCTCTTCGCCCGCGACGACTACCGCCCCCCGATGCCGCCGACGGTGGCCCTCGAGGTCCACGCGCTCTCCAAGCGCGCGGACGCGGACATCGACGCCATCGTCGGCCTCGTCGAGCGTGACGCGATGCTCGCCGCCGAGGTGCTCCGCATCGCCCAGTCGCCGGCCTACGCGGCGCGCATGCCGCCGCGGACCCTCGGCGAGGCGGTGATGCGCCTCGGCCTCGGCAACTTGATGCAGGTGGTCTGGCAGGCGGCGCTGAACGCGAAGGTCTTCAAGGCGAAGGCCTACGAGGCGCCCATGGGGTCGCTCCGGCGGCACAGCGTGGCCATGGCCCACGCGAGCCGCGCCGTCGCCGCCCACACCTCCGTGGCCGAAGACCAGGCCTTCCTCTTCGGGCTGCTCCACGACATCGGTTTCGCGGCGTGCTTCATCGCGCTCGCCGAGCGACGCCAGCGCGAGCCCATCGACGTGCGTCAGGAGGCCGCGGCCCTCGACGCGCTCCACGCCGAGGCCGGAGAGACGCTGGCGCAGCTCTGGAACCTCCCGAAGGAGCTCGAGCTCTGCGTCGGACACCATACGGTGGCGGAGATTCAGGGCTACGCGCACCCGCTGCTGGCCACGGGGCTCGTGGCGCAGCACCTCGTCGAGGAGCTGGGCTTCGGGCTGATCGTGGACGACGTGGCCCTCGAGCATACCTCCGGCGCCGCCTACGCGCGGGCCAAGGACTCGCTCGCCCTGGCCGACGGCGTCATCGCCGGGCTCCGCAGTGACCTCGAAATGCGGCTCCCGAAGGCCCTCGGCGAAGGCTGAGGCACCGGTCCCTCAACCGGGCCAGGGCCCGGAGCGCGGCGCGAAGACGACGACCTTCTCGGCGAGCTCGGGCGGAAGGCGATCGGCGAGGATCGCGTGCACTTCCCGCGGCGTGTAGATCTGCGAGAAGTGCATGAGCACCACGCGCTCGTTCTCGAGCCGCGGCGCCGCCTCCAAGAGCTCGTCCAGATGGATGTGGCAGCCGGCGCGGCTCGCCTCGAGGCTCTTGCGACCGTCGAGGAAGGTGCACTCGAGGATCAGCACGCGGGCCCGCGCGATGGCCGGCGCCGTGTCGAGCACACGGATGAGCGTGTCCGTCGCGTAGGCGAGCTCGAGGCGTTCCCGAGTCTCGAAGAGATCCTCACCGGCGGCCTTGCGCCGGCCGATCTCGCGACCCGGGAGATCGGCGTAGGCGGCCTTCAGCTTCGCCACGCGGTCGAAGAAGAGATAGCCCAGCGAGGGCACCGGATGATGCGTGCGGAAGGCGCGCACCCAGAGGTCGGGCCGCAGGCGATGCTCGTCCCCAGCCACCATGGGCACGAGGTCGACCGGAAGCGCATGGCGCTGCAGGCGCTCCATGGCCGAGATCGCCTCCGCGATGGGCCCCGCGATGGGGGCCGGCAGGAAGACCTTCGGGGCCTCCTTGCGGTGCAGTAGCCCGCGAATCCCGAGCAGCCCGAAAAGGGCGCCCACGTGGTCCCCGTGACCGTGCGAGAGGAAGATGCGGTCGGTGCCCGCGAACGCTCGGATGGGAATCCCCACGTCGAGCAGCGCCCCCAGCTGAGGCACCTGCAGCGAGGTATAGACCCCTCCCAGGGACACGCCGCGCACCGTGTAGGGACCGGCGCTCACGTCGAGCAGGAGCTCGCTTCGGGACCGACCGCGCACGGGCGGGGTGTAGCAGGCGCTCTCGCCCGGACCAGCGCGGAGTAACGACCGGGGGAGCTCCAGCGTCCGACTCAACGCTACGGAAAGACGACGCAATCGCGGGTGCGGTGGCCGGCGAGGGACCTGACTTGCCGCCTCCACCTCGCGCGCTTAGCGAGCTGCCGTACACTCTCTGGGGACCCCCATGAGCGCCTTCGTCGACAACGCCTGGACCGTCTGGCTCCAGCTCGCGCCCTGGCTCCTGCTGGGCGCGCTGGCGGCCGGCGTACTTCACGCCTGGCTCCCCCGTGGCTTCGTGGCGCGGCACCTCCGAGGTCGTGCCGGGGTGCTCAAGGCCGTGGCGCTCGGCGTGCCGCTGCCCCTCTGCTCCTGCGGCGTGATCCCGGCCGGCCTCGGGCTCAAGAAGGACGGCGCGAGCGACGGCGCCGCGCTGGGCTTCCTGATCGCGACGCCGCAGACCGGCGTGGCCTCGGCGCTCGTCAGCGCCTCCTTCCTCGGCTGGCCCTTCGCCGTCTTCAAGGTCGCGGCGGCGGGTGTGTTGGGCGTCGCCGGCGGGCTCCTCGTGGGCGGCCGCCCCGCCCTTCCCGTGGACCCCACGGAAACGAACACGGCGAGTGAGGCCCGCCCGGGGCTTCGCGCTGGCGTGGCGCACGGCGTCGAGATGGTGGAGAGCATCGCCGGGTGGCTCGTCGTGGGCGTCCTGGTGAGCGCCGCGATCACGACCTTCGTGCCCCCGGCGGCCTTCGCCGCGCTCTCCGGGCCGCTGGGGCTCCTCGCCGTGCTCGCGCTTTCGCTTCCGCTCTACGTCTGCGCGACGGCGAGCGTGCCCATCGCGGCGGCCCTCGTCGCGGGGGGCTTCCCCGCCGGGGCGGCCCTCGTCTTCCTCATGGCCGGGCCCGCCACGAACGTCGCGACCCTCGGCGCGGTGCGGAAGGCCTTCGGGGCACGTTCGACGGCCATCTACCTGGTCGTGCTCGTGCTGGGCAGCCTGGGCGCGGGCCTGCTCTTCGACGCCGTACTGCCGGCCACGGTCACCGCGGCGATGGCGCACGAGCATGCCGGGCCCCTCGACCTCGCCGCCGGCGTCGCGCTCGTCGCCCTGGTGCTCCGGCCGCTCCTGCACACGCTGCGGCGGGCGATCCCGCGGCGCCGTCCCGGCACGCGCTCGGTCGAGGTGGACGTCGACGGCATGACCTGCGGAGGCTGCGCCCGACGCCTCGAAGGCACGCTCCAAAGCGCCCGAGGCATCGCGTCGGCGCGCGTCGACCTCGGCGCCGGCCGGGCGCACGTCGAAGGGCTCCTCGACCGAGACGCCGTCTGCGCGCTCGTGGAGCAGGCCGGCTTCCACGCCCACTGACGCCACTGACGCCACTGGTCAGGGCACGCCGGCGAGCTCGGCGTCGAAGTGTGCTTCGAGGTTCCGGACGAGTCGGCTCAACTTGGGCGCGCGCAGGAGGAGCAGCACGACGCCGAGCGCGTAGAGCGGCACCCAGAGAAGCGGCGGGTGCCCGAGGAAGGCCACGAGGAAGCCGAAGATGCACACGGCCTCGCTCAGGGCCAGCGAGAGGACGAAGGGCGTGAAGACCTTCGTGAGCGCTTCCGCGACGAGCTCCCGGCCCTCGGGGATCACGCGCTTGGTGGGCACGGCGTCGCGGAAGAGACCCGGCTCCGCGTCGTGGTCCGGGACCTCGTCGACGCCCGGTTCGAGCGTGGCCCGGGCGACGCGCCACAGGAGGAGGGGCACGGCGACGCTGGACACCGCGATGCCCAGGGCCACGACGTTGAGGAGAATCGCCATGAGACGGTCCGGCGGCGCCTCCGCCCGCTGCGCCACCGCCAGCACCAGCAGATAGACGCCCGTGGACATGAGCATCGCCGCCCAGAGAATCCAGGGAACGCGCATGCGGTGGGCGAGGGAGGGAGTCATGGCGCCATCCTCTCCGAAACGCCCTCGAGGCGCACCTCCACGGCGCCGGGCGCCTCCCCCGGATCGGGCTGGTAGCGGCAGCGCCCGCCG
>ERZ1740059.1744-NODE-1744-length-10823-cov-6.162797_pt1 | contig 10823 bp, 10 predicted proteins | sample MGYA00581744_ERZ1740059 | MGnify/ENA primary metagenome ERZ1740059 (study PRJEB43018, sample SAMN04849738) | marine metagenome | isolation source: floating plastic debris | place: Pacific Ocean | collected 2008-08-28 | study: EMG produced TPA metagenomics... | reverse complement strand
CCATCGACCAGGTGCTCGAAAACTTCAAGCTCCTGATGAGCCGGAGCGGCCCCACGGGCATCTGGGGCGCCCTCGGTGCCTACGCCTCCGTCGGTCTCTTCTTCGATCTGGTGAGCCTGGTGCCTCGGTACATGACCGCGAAGAGCATCGCCGAGGCGAACGTCTTCGGCGCCATCGCGAGCTCCGCAGGCAGCGCAGGCTGGAACCTCTGCGCCTTTCTCCCGCTCCTCATCAGCTTCTTCGTCGTGGGCGCAGGTCGCCTCGGGCTCGCACGCGCCCAGCGCGAGGCGCTCTTTCAGGGCCCGCAGCACCGGAGCCCCGGGGACGCGCTGAAGATGAGCTTCGAGCGCTTCGGCGCGAGCCTCGTCGCGATGATCGTGCTCACGCTGCTCAGCGGCATCGCCCTCTGCCTTTGCATCCTCCCGCTGATCCCGACGATGTGGGCCCTGTTCATGATGCCCTTCCTCGTCGCGGCGTCGGGGATGGAGCTCGGCGCGGCCTTCGGGAAGAGCTTCGAGCTGGCCCAGCAACACGCCCTGGCCATCTTCGGGACCATGGGGATGGTCTTCGCGGGCGCGCTGGTGCTCGGCGTCTGCGGCGCACTCACCGGGGGCACGCCCATGGGCGTGCTCGTCGGCGGGACCCTCCTCTCGCTCGTGTCCGCCGCCTACTCGGTGGTGGCCTGGCAGCTCGTAGGCGCCACGCAGATCACCATCGAGTCCGTGGCCACGAACACGCCCATCGCCCGCGGCTGAGCCTCCGAACGAGGCGGCGCCACGCCCCCGGCGCGGCCCGCCGTTTCCTTGGCACCGGACGCCGTCAGGGCCGTGGCGCTCCGCCCCGGGGCCGCGAAAAACCCGCCGATGGCGGCGTCCCCGACCTTGGCACGCGCGCTGCAAATCCCGACCTCCGTGCGCCCTCCCCCTCGGGGAGAACCGGTGCGCGGAGGAACGGGACGATGGCCGACGAAGAGGAAAATGACGTCAAGCCCGGCGGGGGCACCAGCAAGATCCTGCTGATCTTGGTGCTCGTGAACGTGCTTGGCCTGGCCGGTCTGGCCGCCTACCTCGTGCTCTTCCAGAACACCGCCGCGCCCGCGGCGGCGCAGGAAGCCGAGGGTGACGCCGAGGAAGGCGAGGACGGCGACGAGGACGACGGGGACCAGTTCATCATCAACCCGCTGGTCGAGCTCGAGCCGCTCATCGTCAACGTGGCTGGCTCCGGTACGGGCCGCTTCCTCCGCGTCACCATGCACCTCGAGGTGCGAAAGCCCGAGTCGGTCCCCGAGGTCGAGGCGGCACTCGTGCCCATTCGCAGCAAGCTGCTGATCTTCTTCAGCCAGCTCGACCCGAGCCGCATCCAGGACGGCGAGGGCAAGGAGGCCGTGCGCGAGGAGCTCGTCGACGCGGTCAACGAGGTACTCGGCGCGCGGGTCATCCGGCGGGTCTTCTACACGGAGTTCGTGGCGCAATGAGCGACGAGCCGCTGCTTTCCCAGGAGGAAACCGACGCCCTCCTCGAAGCGATGCGGCGCGGCGACGACGAGGTGCCCGTCGAGGGCCTCGACCTCACCTCCCCCGAGCGCCGCATCCGCACCGCGCTCCCCGTGGCCGACGGCGCCGGGGAACAGGTCGCGGCGCTGCTCCGGCGCCTCATGCTGCGCCACGCGGGCGCTCCCGGCACGGCAGAGGCGTCCCCCGCGGAGATCAACCCCTACAGCGTCGTGATCGGCGCCGTCCGCCCGGGCTCCGCGGTGGCGCGCCTTCGCATCGGCGAGAGCTTCGGCTTCGTGACCATCGGACCGCTCCTCGTGTCCTTTCTCCTCGAGCGCCAGCTCGGAGCACCGCTCCGCATCGAGGACGATTCGGACGACCTCGCGGCGCGCGACGCGCTCACGGATGTGGACAAGCGCGTGTTGAAGCCGATCCTGCAGGAGTTCGCCCAGGGGCTGTCCCAGGCGTGGTGCGGCGACGAAGGCGTCATCCAGCTGCAAGCGCTCGAGACGTCGGTTCACGACCTGCCGCAGCTCGGCGAATACGAGCCGGTGCTTCGCCTCGCGGCGCGCGTCGAGCCCAAGGTGGCTCCCGGCGACGAGGTGCAAATCGTCTTCGCCTCCTCGGCCGTGACCATCGCCTTCGGCAGGGAAGAGCCGGACGAGATGCCGACGCCCTCGCGCTCGGAGCAGTCACGGCTGCGCTCTCGCGTGGACGCGACGGACGTCGAGGTGGCCGCGATCCTCGGCGGATGCACGAGTCGCGTGCGCGACGTGCTCGCGCTCGCCGCCGGCGACGTGCTCCGCCTCGAGAGCATCCCCGGCGACCCCTGCACGCTCATGGCAAACGGCGTGGCGGTCCTCGAGGGCAAGCCCGTCGTCTTGCACGGAAACCTGGCCATCGAGGTGGTTCAGACCCTCTCCCGAGGCGCCGGCGCCTGAGGAACGATCATGGACGAGTACGAGCCCGCCACCGAGAATGACGGAGCCCCGAACGCGGGGCCGAGCGAACAGAACCCCGCGTCCCTGCCGCCGCCCGCGCCGGACGGCGACGACGCGCCCCGCGCCGCGGCGCGGGACGGCCAAGGGACGCCCGCGGCGCCGGTCGTCGACGAATACGCAGACCTCGGACCGAGCCGCGAGCCGACCATGGACCCGGGTATCGAGCGGGTACTCGAAATCCCGCTGACGATCCACGTCGAGCTTGGTCGCAAGAAGATGAAGATCCGCGAGCTGCTCCAGGTGGGCGCCGGCGCCGTGGTCCCGCTCGAGACTCAGGCCGGCTCGCCCCTGTCGATCTACGCCAACAACACGCTCATCGCCGAAGGCGAGGCCGTGGTCGTGGGCGAACGCTACGGCGTACGCGTCACGGACATCGTCTCCCCCGCGGAGCGCGTGAAGCGCCTCGGTGGCGAGAGCTGAGGCCGGAGGAAGCCATGCGACCCCACGTCTTCTCCTACGCTCCCCTCCTCGCGACGCTGTCGCTCCTCGCGGCGGTCCTCGCGCCCGCGAGGGCGCGGGCCGCGCCCCTGACCAGCCTCGCCTACGAGCTCGGCAACGACACGGCCATGGTCACGTTGGGCGCGGACCAGACGCCGCGCCGCCCGCGGGTGCGCACGGACGCCGGTCTCGTGCGCCTCTGGTTCCCCGACGCCCGAGGCACGGCCATCTGGGACCTCGAAGGGGACGGCCGCGCGCTTCGCGGCCTCGAGCTCCGCCCGGGCGTATCGGGCTCGGCGCTCGTCGTGCTGCACCTCGCGGACGGCCGGACGATCGACCCCGCCGACGTGATGGTGATGCGCAGCCGCACCGGTGCGACGATTCACATCGCCCGCGACGCGCTTCCCTTCGTGGACCACCCGCCCGTCGCCGCCCCGGCGCCGGAGCCAGCCCATGAGCCTCCGATGGAGACGGCCACGGCGACCGTCACGGAGACGCCCACGGCGGACGCCACGGAAGCGGAGGCGGAGCCGGTCCTCGTGGCGGACTCGGAGACGCCGACGCCCTCGGAACGCTCCGGCCTCTTCGGCCGCCCCGCCCCGACGCTCGCAGCTCAGGCGGACTCCAGTGGCGGCCTCCCCTACGGTCTCCTCCTGGCGCTCACGGCCATTCTCGGCGGGCTTCATCTCCTGCTGAAGGCGTTTTCGAAGCGCGGGCGCCTTCCGCTCCCCGAGAGCTCCATCGACGTCGTCGCCAGCAAGCGGCTCGGCACGCGGCACCAGCTGCTTCTCGTGCGCGCGCTCGGCGAGGAGCACCTACTCTCCGTGAACGGCAATCAGCTCCAGCATCTCTCGACGGCGCCTGCCGGCGCCGGTCTCGCCGAGAGCTTCGAGTCCGGGGAGGCGTCACCGGCCTTCGCGCAGACGCTGACCGCGCACGCGAACCCGGAGACCCCGGCCTTCGTCGCGAACATGGCGGCGCGCCTCGCAGCGACTCCCAGCGCCGGTACGTCCGCGCTCCCACTTCCAATGCCGCTGCCGACGCCCCTACCCACACCGGCACCGGTCCCGGCTCTCGCTCCGGCCCTGCCGCCCTCACCGCTCGCGGCCATGCAGGCGAACTACGGTCCCGACGCCCAGCCGCGCCTCGGCCTCGAAGCCGTCGGCGCCAACGTCCCACCCGACGACGTCGCCGATCGCTTCGGCGACAAGCTCCTCCGCCTCGCCGAGAAGCGCGAGGACGATGCAGCGCTCGGGCTGGCGGACAAGCGCCCTCCCTCCGCCGCCGTCGCGGGGCTGCTCCGACTTCGGGCCAAGGCCCGGCAGCACGGCTGAGCGCCATGCGTCGTCGTTCGCACTGGCGCCCGTCCCGCCTCGTCTGGAGCCTCCTTCTGGTCGGCGGCGCGGTGGCGCTGCCCTCCCTCGCCGCCGCTCAGCCGCAGATGCAGCTCACCGTCGGCGGCCCCGACGCGGAGTCCCCGGAGCAGCTCGTCGGCACCCTCAAGGTGCTCGGGCTCCTCACGGTGCTCTCCATCGCGCCGGGGATCCTCATCTCCATGACGAGCTTCACCCGACTCGTCATCGTCCTCGGCTTCATACGCCAGGCCATGGGCACGCAGACCGTGCCCCCGATGCAGGTCATCCTCTCCCTCGCGCTCCTCCTCACCGTCGTGGTGATGGCCCCCGTCGGTGAGCGCTTGGACGACGAAGCCCTCGGTCCCTACCTCGCCGAGGAGATCGACGAGGACATGCTCTACGAGCGCGGGAGCGCGGTCATCCGCGACTTCCTCCTCAGCCAGACCCGGGAGAGCGATCTGCTGCTCTTCTACGACGTCACGGAGACACCGACGCCCGAAGCCACCGAGGAAATCTCGCTCACGATGCTCGTTCCGGCGTTCATGATCAGTGAGCTCCGGACCGGCTTCGAGATGGGCTTTCTGCTCTTCTTGCCCTTCGTGCTCGTCGACCTCGTCGTCGCGTCGATCCTCACGGCCATGGGCATGGTGATGCTCCCACCCACCATGATCTCGACGCCCATGAAGCTCCTCGTCTTCGTGGCCGTGGACGGGTGGAGCCTCCTGACGCGCTCGCTCGTCGCGAGCTTCGGAGCGGTGGGATGAGCCGGGATCAGGCGCTGGCCTGGTACACGGAGATGCTCTGGGCAGCCGTCACGGCGGCGACCCCGGTCGTGCTCACGGTCGTCGTGGTCGGTCTCGTGATCGCCATCGTCCAGGCCGCCACCCAGGTGAACGACCAGGCCGTGGCCTTCGGGCCCAAGGCCTTCGCGGCCATCCTCGCGTTGACCGTCGCGGGCAGCTTCATCATCGCCGAGGTCGGCGACTTCACGACGCGATGCCTCGAGGGGCTCGCGAGCGTCGGCGCCGCCGCCGAGCAGTAGCGCCCATGGACGAGGCGACCAGCAGCCTCGGGCTCCTTCAGATGGCGCTCGCGCGAGCGGAGCCCTGGATCCCGCTCTGGCTTCTCGCCTCGACGCGCGTGGGCATCGCCATCGCGGCGCTCCCGCCCCCCTTCGGCGAGCAGGCGCCGCGGACCATTCGCGCGGCGCTCGGCCTGGTGCTCGCGCTGGCCCTCACGCTCCCGCTCCCGGGGCTCGACGATCCCCACGCCACGGAGCCGCTCTGGTTGCTCAAGGCCGCGGCGGTCGAGGTGCTCGTGGGTGGCGTGCTCGGGCTGACGGTGCGCCTCACGCTCGCCACCGCATCCATCGCCGGGAGCTTCATGGGCATGAGCAGCGGCCTCGCCTTCGCCCAGAGCGTGGACCCCACGCTCGGGGAGCAGACCACGCCCGTCGGCCGCGCGCAGAACCGCATCGCGGCCGTGCTCTTCTTCGGCCTCGAGGGGCATCACGCGCTCTTCCGGGCCCTCGGGGCGAGCCTTCGCGTCGCGCCACCCGGGGGCGTCGGTGACGCGCTCCTCGAGGAGGGCATCTTCGTGATCGGCTCATCGCTCGTCTCCAGCGGCCTCCGCATCGCGGCGCCGGTGATGGCCACCATGTTCTTGGTCCAGCTCGGCCTCGCGCTCGCGGCCCGGGCGGCGCCTCGGGTGCAGATCTTCCAGCTGGTCTTCGCCTTCGCCATCAGCACGTCGCTCGTGACGCTGGCCCTCGCCATCCCGGGCATCGCGGCCACGCTCGAGGACGAGATCGCCCGGCTCCCGGCGGTCTTCGCCGAGCTCGTCGGGTCCTGAGGCTCCGCCGCAGGCAGCCGTGCACGCTCGGCCGCGGCGCCTGCTACACCACGGGGGTGGGTTGCCTCGGCCTCTTCCTGCTCTTCACCGTCGTGCCCTTCGTCGAGCTGACGCTGCTACTGCGTCTCTCGGAAGCGCTGGGCTTCGCCGAGACGCTCCTGCTCGTCGTCGCGACCGGCGCCGTGGGCGCGGCGCTGGCCCGCCTCGAGGGCACGCGCGTGATCGGCGAGTGGCGGGAGGCCCTCGCCCGCGGCGAGACGCCAGCCGAAGGCGTCATCGTCTGACTGCTCGTGCTCGTGGGCGGCGTGCTGCTGGTGACGCCGGGCGGGCGCACGGACGGCGTGGGGCTGGCGCTCATGCTGCCGCCCGTGCGCCGCGTGGTCGCGCGTTTCCTCCAGGCGCGCGTGGAGGCGAGCGTCGCGGCGGGCACGCTGCACGTCGAGACCAGCGTCGGCTTCCCGCCGCGAAGCGACGGCGTCGTGGACGTCGCGGGCGAGGAGATCCCGGCGCCGGCACGGGAGCGAGCGGCGCCCCCGGCCGAACGCCTCGAGGCCGACGGCACGGGCGAGGAGCGCGAGATTCCGCCCGCCGACGCGTGACGTGCCCGGGGCTTCGGACTACACGGGCGGCTCATGCGCTCGGTCGTCCCCTTCGTCCTCTTCTTGGCCTTCGCGGTCGCTGCCTGCGGCGGCGCCGCGGCTCGGCCCACCACCGTGGCCCCCGCCGCCGACGCGCCGGCGGCGCCGGCCCGTCCGGCGCTCGAGGCCGAAGGCGCGGTCCCCACGGGACCGCTCCCGCGGAACGTGGTCCCGACGAGCTACGAGCTCGCGCTGACCATCGACCCGCGCCAGGAGGCCTTCACCGGCGTCGCGCGCATCGCGGTGACCGTCGAGCGCCCGACGCGTCACATCTACCTTCACGGCAACGGCCTTCGCGTGTCGGCCGCCCGGGTGACGGCGACCGGCGCCGGCGCCGGGACCTTCGAGGCGACCTACGAGCAGGTGGACGACGACGGTGTGGCCATCCTCCGCCTCGACGGGACGCTCCGGCCCGGCAACGCGACCCTCGAGATCATCTACGCCTCGCGCTACGCGGAAGGGCTCCGCGGCCTCTACCGCGTCGACGAGGGCGACGAGAGCTACGTCTTCACGCAGTTCGAGGCGCTGAGCGCCCGCCTCGCCTTTCCGGGCTTCGACGAGCCCGCCTTCAAGGTGCCCTTCGACGTGACCGTCACGGTTCCGGCGGAGCACGAGGCGGCCTTCAACACGCCGGTGGCCGACGTCACGCCCCTCGAGGGCGGGGTGAAGCAGGTCCGCTTCGAGACGACGAAGCCCATGCCCACCTACCTCGTGGCCTTCGCCATCGGGCCCTTCGACGTCGTCACGCACGAGGCCATCCCGGCGAACGACGTGCGCTCCGATCCCGTCCCGCTCCGCGGTCTCGCCGTGAAGGGCAAGGGCGAGCAGCTCCAGTACGCGCTCGAGAACACGGGACGCATCCTCGCGGACCTGGAAGACTACTTCGGCTCGCCCTACCCCTACCGGAAGCTCGACATCGTCGCGGTGCCGGACTTTGGCGCGGGCGCCATGGAGAACGTGGGCCTCGTGACCTTCCGCGAGCCGCTGCTGCTTCTCGGGGACGGCGAGAGCGCGCCGGAGAACCAGCTGCGCGGCTACGCCTACGTGATGGCCCACGAGCTCGCCCACATGTGGTTCGGGAACCTCGTGACCATGCCCTGGTGGGACGACATCTGGCTCAACGAGGCCTTCGCCACCTGGATGGGCAATCGCTCCGTGGCGCGGGTCTTTCCCGAGTACGCGGCGGAGCTCTCCTTCCTCTCGTCGGTGCAGCGCGCCATGGGCACCGACAGCCTCGTCAGCGCCCGGCAGATCCGCCAGCCCATCGAGACGCCGGACGACATCCGAAACGCCTTCGACTCCATCACGTACCGCAAGGGCGGTGGCGTGCTTGCCATGTTCGAGGCGTGGATGGGGGAGGAGACCTTCCAGCGGGGCATCCGCGCCTACATGGAGGAGCACGCCTTCGCGACGGCGACCTACGAGGACTTGCTGGGGGCCCTCGGCGCGGCCGCCGAGCGGGACGTCGCCACGCCCTTCCGCACCTTCCTCTTCCAGGCCGGCCTGCCCTTCCTGAACGTGTCCACGGCGTGCAACGAGGGCACGGCCACCGTCACGGTGCAGCAGAGCCGCTACCTCCCGACCGGTTCCACGGGTGACGCCGCCCAGAGCTGGCAGATCCCGATGTGCCTCAAGTACGCGGCAGGCGACGAGACGGCGACGCAGTGCGTCCTCCTGGCCGAACCGGAAACCACGGTGACGCTGCCCAGCTGCCCGGCGTGGGTCATGCCCAACGCCGAGGGCGCCGGCTACTTCCGCTTCGCGCTCGACGCCGCGAGCCTCGAGGCCCTCGCGACGCGCGGCTGGGAAGCGCTCAGCGGCCTCGACAAGCTCGCCCTCGCCGACAGCCTCTCTGCAGCGTTCGCCAACGCGAGCCTCGACGCCGAGGCGGTCATGGGCGCGCTCCAGCCCTTCGCGCGCTCGGACATTCGCCAGGTCGCGACCATGCCCATGGGGCTCCTCGAGGGCGCCGAGGAGCATCTCGTCGAGCGGCGGCAGCAGGGCAAGGTCCGCGACTACGCGCAAAGCCTCTACTTCCCGCGCTACTACCAGCTGCGCATGGAGCCGCGGCGCGGCGAGAGCGGCGAGACGGCGCTGCTACGCGCCTCCGTGGTCAAGCACCTCGCCCTCTTCGTCGAGCAGGACAACGTACGCGGCCTCGCCGAGCGCAAGGGATTGGCCTTCCTCGGCTTCCCGCGTCGCGGCGAGGTGCGGCGGAGCGCCGTGGACCCGAACCTGGTCGAGACGGTGCTGACCGTGGCCATTCAGGAGGGGGGCGCGCCGGTCTTCGACTACGCGCTCGAGCGCTTCTACGAGAGCGACGACGCGCTGCTGCGCGGGCAGCTCCTCCGCGCGCTCGCGAGCGTGAAGGGCGAGACCCTCGCCAACCGCGCCCGGGCGCTCTCCCTGGACTCGCGACTGCGCAGCAACGAGATGACCACGCCGCTCTTCGTGCAGATGAGCATGCAGGAAACGCGCGACGCGACCTGGCGCTACGCTCGGACGAACATCGCCCGGCTCATGGAGCGCCTCGGTAACCGCTCGGGCTTCATGCCGTGGCTCGCCGCGAGCTTCTGCTCGGAGGACGAAGCCGCCGAGGTCGAGGCCTTTTTCACGCCCTACCTCGACCGCATGCCCGGTGGCCCCCGGAACCTCCGGAGCGCGACGGAGGCCATTCGCCTTTGCGCGGCAGGGGCGGCGGCCCAGGCGCCGTCGGCGCAGCGCTTCTTCGCGCAGCAACCGTGAAGGGACGCGCGGCGCTGCTGGCCCTCGCGGGGCTCGGTGCCTTGCCGGTGCCGGGCGTCGCGCAGGCCGTGGAGACGCCCGAGGCGTCGGAGACCGCCGCCGAGCCGCCATCGCTGGTACCCGAGGCCCAGGCGCACCGCATGGAGGCCGCGCTCGCGCGTGCGACTTACCGCCTCGACCCGCCCCAGCTGCTGGCCGGCGAGCGTTCGCTGCTCACGGCCGTGTACGAGACTTACTGCGCCGTCGACCTCCTGCTTCCGCGCGAGGAGGGTTACCGGACCGTGGACGTGGTTCTCGGCGTCGGGTGTGCGCTCGGCGCCACCGCCCTCTACGTCGCCTCCGTGCGGCGCTTCCGAAAAGCCCGGGACGCCCCGGATGCCATGGCGCTCCTGCGAAGCTACCAGGCCACGCTCCGGGAGGGACCGCTCCTCGCGAGCCTCTTGCGAACGACCGAGGTAGAGCTCCGCGAGCTGGCCCACCGAGGGCGGCGCCGCCGCCTCATCGAAGGCGCCTTCGGCGTCGCCAACTTCATCGCCTCCGCGACGCTGGCGGGCCTCACGGCCCGGGAGCGCATCGACCGGAGCGTCGGCGTGGTGGTGGCGACGGGGACCGCGTCCATCGGCGTGATCAGCCTGGCGGCCTGGTTCACACGCTCCAGCGCCGAGCAGGCGCTTTCGCTCTACGAAGGGCCGCTGGCACCCGAGGCCTGGTGAGAGCCCTCGCACTCGTGACCCGCGCGCTGCGGCCGTCCTCGCTCCCCGCCTCGCTCCCTGCTAAGGGACGCGCCATGCGATTGCTCTCCCTGGCGCTCCTCGTGGCGCTCACCAGCGCGTGCCCGAGCCGCGGCACCACCTCCGGCGGCTCGAACGACAGCGCCGAGAACACCGATACGCCGGCGGGCGAGTCGGCCATGAGCGCGAGCGCCGCGGCCGTCCCCGCGGGCGAGGCCGCGATGGCGGCGGCGATGGCGGCGCCCATGGCGGGCCTGGCGCCCGGAGCGCCTCCCGGATCCGCCCCGATTCCGGCCCCGGAGGACGTCGCGGCGGCGCCGGCGGACGCCGCGCGCACGGCGCGCGGCCTGGCGTCGACGCTCCTGACCGCCGGCAACGGCACGGAGCATCCGGATCGCAACGACCGCGTGCAGGTTCACTACACGGGATGGACCACGGACGGGCAGATGTTCGACAGCTCCGTGCAGCGCGGACGCCCGGCGACGTTCAACCTGGACCGGGTCATTCCGGGTTGGACCGAGGGCGTGCAGCTCATGGTGCAGGGAGAGAAGCGACGCTTCTGGATCCCCGCC
>ERZ1740059.1743-NODE-1743-length-10823-cov-71.982355_pt1 | contig 10823 bp, 3 predicted proteins | sample MGYA00581744_ERZ1740059 | MGnify/ENA primary metagenome ERZ1740059 (study PRJEB43018, sample SAMN04849738) | marine metagenome | isolation source: floating plastic debris | place: Pacific Ocean | collected 2008-08-28 | study: EMG produced TPA metagenomics... | reverse complement strand
TCACAGGCCAAATAGCCAAACTTTTTGCTAGCTAACTTTTCTGGATGTAGGGTAACTTTTTTCATCAGCGAAGGATCTAGATGTGAGTCGTCCAGTCCAATTATCAGTACATTTTGATAGGGAAGGATTGCTTCTCAATGGAATTTGATTGCACTGTGATATTAATACACGGTGATTTTTACTCAAAATATATGGAACAGAATAATATGAGACAAAAATAACCCGCTCAAGCATAGCATGTCAACAGGAGTCAATGAGAATTTAATTACCTGAAATGCATTGGGATGAGGGAAGAATCGCCATTAGTTGGTCTGCCAATATCTCCATCGTGGAATGTCCAGCAACCATCATTCTCTGTATGCCACATGCCCTCCAGTAAAAAATCGCTGATTCTTACTTTGTGGGCAGCGAATGATGTCACGTCTTCTTCAATCATGGCAGCCGTTATGATATTACACGGTCTTCGTGGCATGGATTTCCATTCTGTACTAATCCTGCTCTCTTGCAGGCTGTAACATTTTCCCATATCACCATCGTCAATCTTTATCTGAAAAAGCAAAATATCAGTTTCTTTATCGACACCTAAAACTTAAGTCTTGGCAATAAGTATGTATTGTACCGCAGCACTGCAATGCCTGATAAATACTATAGTGCAGTACTCAAAATATGAAATTATAAAGAATACTGAAAAATAAAATCACAGATATTGCAATATATAATCACATGTACCGCAACCAATCCCCAAATATAGCGCTATTTTCAACCTAAGGATGTCTCTGATGGATCTAAAACCAAAATATGGGCGAAAACCGGACAACTGCGTGAGTAATCAAGACAGTTTTGGCATGTTTATCCGGGATCACACGGTGCAATAATATCTGATCAGAAAATCAGGCATGGCATGGTTTAACCTAACTAACCAACAGTGTGACACATTGTTTTGAGACCAAACCCTTACCCTACCCCTGAGGAACTTTGAAGTTGTTTTAAACATCTGAATGGAAGACAGAGCCTTGTTTCACAAAAAATGACTAAGGCAAAGTTTTGCTAATCAAATAAAGCATTCATTATAAACTAATAAGTTGGAGAAAAGCCAAACAAGAAATAATTGACTACACAGCAGGCATTATGCTGATAATTTAAAAATTAAGGGAAAATGTCTATTACCTGTACGCGTGTCAGTCCATTGGATAGCAAGTGCTCCTGATTGAAGTTTGTCGTTCTCTCCGTATTTTTGATATCCTTGAACACCCGCTCGTGGCTTTCTGAGTTTACAGAGCGTAGAGGAATGATTCGAAACCACTCGGCAAAATGTGCTGTGACAGAATGGAATGGCATTCCAAACATAGCGCGGATTCCAATCTGCTTTGGTGCAGAAAACAGCTGTAAAGTAAAACAATTGCTGAATCATTCAATGTTGGATTAATGTTTCCAAATGCCAGGCTAAAATTCCACCATTGAAACAACCAACTGCGCACTGACACATACTGGAATTGAGAATAGGCTGATTACTACCTACATGCATGTAACTACCAGTACCAAGATTATAGTAAATTACTTTTTACACTGGAGGAAAATCCAAATGCTAAGTATCCCCGCATATTTTTCTGAAGATTGGCCAAATTGAAAAAAAGTCGAGTTCAAGATTTTAAGATCAGAAGACAGTATTGCTTTAACAGCTTTTACCCAAGTTCTGATGCTGAAGACGGAAATTAGAAGCCCACGCCATAATTGTCCCAAATCTGAAGAATAAAAAAATGTTGTTACGTCCTGGGAGCTCCAAAGTTGTAGATTGTATACGCCTGGCACTAAATGGCAAATGTGAAGTATGTAGCTGCAGTATTTGGGTCATGTTTGTATGTTTTGACCGAAATGACCTGAAATACATTCTTACTACTACAATATCTACCTTCTTATAGTCAAGAAAGAAGATATATGTCAGGTTCAGCATGGCATATATGTTGTGTGTTGTGCGTCTCGACTCTGGGGCATACGCAAGGTCCTGAATGTAGCACAGATTGGAAAGTAGCCTTAGTATCCTTGAACATACTGGGTCATCATTGGGACACTCATCAGCCTCCGTGAGATGTACAGTAAGCCTGATTAGAGCTAATCGAGCATGGTACCCGTTGATCTCATATTTGTTCTCTGTAATTAAAATGCAATCAGAATACACACTGGAGGGAAGACATAAACAAATACGAACTTCTATACACAACACCAGTGCTAGCCTGGTCAGGCTTCTTGGGTAGGGTAGCTAGCACTAGCACCCTACTTATTTTAGTTTTTCCCATTTTGCCTGCAGAATTACACTTCTTACTCTCACCGACCGTCTGTGACAATGGTAAATTATAGACATGCCACTGGATACATGAACTGGCTGTAATATTGACTCCACAGGATAAAAATACACACAGAATTAAATTCAACGACCTGCCTCAGATTGGCCAAATTCACATAATATTTAAATAAAATTAAATTAAAACTTTCTTTCTGTATAGTGGCATATAATATAGCGGTGTACAATTTGTGCTCTGCGTGGTATTTTGGGAAATTGCATTGGTGACATTAGTAACATCATCATACCCATTATCTCTGGTAGATCTTTCGTAACTTTGTCTCTGACCGTTTTCGGGATTGCTGGATTACACTTTAGCTCCGTGATTATGTTACCTACAATAATTCAAATTATATATTAAATTAAGCGATCCCATTCTTGCGTGTCCCGTGTATGTAACAGTCACGCTCAGTCTGTATTTCAAAAAGTTGCCTGTGTTTATGAGTATGGTGAATCTACAGACTGGCTGTTATCGCTCACATTCCCACAGTCAACATAATGGTAACTATAAGAAATGAGGTCAGCTACTTTGTGTGTTTTGCCTGTGATACACAACTACACATTTATACATAGTTATTTGATTGTAAATATCCTTGATTGAGTAGATATATAAGAGGGAGTGCAAATACCACCAGAACAAAAAACTAATTGTTTTGATATGTGATGGGGACAATGACTCTCTTGAATAGATTTTTGAGTTTCTGGATTATCGTGTAAATTATGTACCATGCTGGTAACATAATGAAATGCTGCAGGTTGCAGGTCTGGATCATTACAGTGCCCAATAATATGGAGTAAACGAAAGTAATGATGATTGGAATTTTTCAAGATTATAATTCCTATCAAATTACTGGTAGGCTATTGCTGACTTTGATGATTAATTTGTTTCAATTGTAATTAATGATTCCTGATATATTTTTTATAATATCTCCGCAGTTACAGTTTAATAATGGACTTACATATGGTGGTTTTCAGGTCATGTAGTGGTTCCAACTGACACACAGCATAACTCTGCAGACAATCAGTGAGATCATCATCATTCCCCAGCAGTGCTAGAGGCCTCTTTATACCAGCGAGTTGAGAATCCAGTTTTCGCTGGAGAGTTGGTTTGTCTTCGCCCAAGTGCGGTATTTTGCGTTCAGCGCATTCCTTTCTGAGTTCAGCAACCTGCAATCCATTTGATGAAATTGTCATAAAGTATTGGTCATAGAAAACTTGGGGCCTTTTTTGCAAACTAAATATAAGCACCTACGCATCAAGCTACCCATTAGAAGCAAAGAATGAAGAAAATTTACATTGATCTTTATAGCGAGATTATTATAAACCTTTTAATGCTAGCCAGTATAAAACATCATCTCAAAATCAAAGTTTTAAAATCTGTGAATTTGACTCTCAAACTCTGTGATTATATTTCTATCCTGAATGGGTATTTATTACATGAGAGCCCAAGTCAACTAGTAAGAATGTGTCTCATACGATCCATGTGTATTGCCAATCCTTATTTTGTGTACTTTCAAAATTTAACTCACACTGAGGTTTTCAAAGACTGATATTGAACCAGGTGGCCGTCTCTCCCATCTCTTGGATTTCCGTAGAACAGCTTCTCTCTCCAAGTAACTGAGAAACTTGGGCTTGATAAAATTCGCATGTGTTTTGCAAAGTCTGATGTCAAGCCCACAACTACAAGGGTAATGTCCGTTGATTTGATTTCCAGCTTCAAATGCACGGGCCGGAGAATCACCTGCAATACCACAATATCAGAGTTATTGGCTAGTGTTTTATGTATGCGTTGGTAGGCCCCAAGATTAAAACCGTTGTTGACAAAATGTTATTAACAAATTCTGCAGCCGCTATCACAATAGAATATTTTGAATTATCCAGCTTTCAAGCGCAATAGCACCGCTCATCCTACTGTAGTAAACGACTGATTATAGATATGGTCGTACCTGTATCTCAAATGTCGCCTGAAACACAGAGAGCCTGTCCAAGGCTATCTCAAATGGGATATGTAATTGCCTTTTGAAAGGCCTCCTACTTAAAACCATGATCAGGATTAAAACCCGCAAGCAGTAATTATTCAATTCCCAACAAAATAAGGCTCACAAGTATCAATTTCACACATAGCAAGAGTTAAAAAAACAGCTTGTATGAAATTAAGAATATTGATTCTACTCTCTGAGTTTGCTGTGCATTTTTGTATATTGCTAAACTAATCATTGCTATCAAATTCAATTTCTGTGTAGGTATACCTAGGTCAAATAAAAAATGAATGTAAATAGCATTATTACCTATTCCGACTCTCATTAGTGACTTGTATTTTTGCCCTGAACTGCTTTCTGAACTGGAGAGATTCTGGAGGTGATCTACCCTGACTGGTGTGTACAGTGCTTGGTCTTTCACCGAACTTCTTGATCTAGTCAGCATATATGGTCTCGGTTGTTCTACCGCACTCTCAATCGCCGCACGACTAAAAAATTTGATATGGTGGTTTTTAGCTCTAGGCCTCGGTTAATTACACTTAGTTTTTATAGTCTGACTCATAGGAAAATAAATGTGTGCTAAACCAAGGAGTATTCCTTGGCTCAACAGCCGTAGGGTAGGGCAGACAACACTGAAACTTAGATTGGTGTCAGAAAATGCAATACTAAGCCAAAGTAGGGAGGCATTTTGGTTTCAATTTTGCAATAAAATAGGGTAAATGCTCTTTGAGCAAAGCAAAGGGTTGTTTATCTGTAGGAATTGATATGAGAGAGGGTGCTCTATAATTTTATTCCAAAATTTCTGGCAATGCATGAAGGGGTTTCATTGTATGTACCCCGATTTCAGACGAGGGAGCCAAAATCAAATTAAAACAATTTTGCTTGCCTAAATCTCATGATTACCCCAACCATAACTTATTATAAGCCAATTCAAATTCTGATAGCTACACTGCTAATAAGCAGGAGAGTCGTCATTGTATCTCATGCATGGCTAGGGGGATTTTGACTCGCAGCAACAAGTTAGGGTACTGTCATAATTTACTTACCCTTTGTATTCACTCGGTGTCAGGTAAACCAGAGGGTCATAGAGTTGTGAAATGAGTCCGAGGTAATGGCTGTGTGAAGCAAGGGTAGCGTGATCATGCCATGAAGCATACATCCTTGTTGTAATCTGATCATTGAGCTCAGCTATCGATGAAGCTTTAGCGTGTACTCCTGAAAATTATTTAAAATATAATGTGTTATTTGCTTGCCTCAATGATGCAATGGTTAGTAAAATGAAATTGGGTTTAGCGAATAGATGGGCTAGTATTGGTAATATTGGCACATAGCGGCGGGTTGATGTATATGCATGGTCATCAACGCAAACACTCCCCAGTAGTGCTGGACGATACCAATAATCTGCTACGTTGATATTCAAAGTTAAACATTTGATAGATAATAATGCATGATAATATATATAATAATTATGTTTATATTATCATGTGGGCTAAACCACTCGACGGTATTTTAGATATATGTTATAAATTTCTGTATGGATATGAATTGGCATACAAATTTGGCATTGCCATCACAGACACTGATAATAAACATTGACCAAATATTCATTAAGTAAAGATAAGTGAATAAAAGTGAGTAAGCATGAAAATTTAAGAATTTTTAAATTGAACATACCTTTGGCAGCCAGTTCTGTGAGAGCGACATTGATGTCATAATCAGGAGGGAATGGTGGTCGTAAGAAACCTTCTTTGCTGTGATCACGTAGCGTCTTATCCATGATAGTCTGAAGTGGATACGCTCGACCATACATAGTCACAGTTACTGTTTCTATTTTACCATTGGTTATCTTCTTATAGCGTAAGGTAATGGGTACGACAGGCTGGCCTATATCAATAATTCCAGCAGCTATCTTTTCACGAGTCAGTGTTTTCAGAGCCTGGTCTGTTGGGAATAGAGCTGTGAGATCTACTTCTACACCCTCAACCTCAATCTTTCTTTTACCCCGCCTGGTCCTTTGGATGATGGCAGGTTGATGCAGCCCCTCGCTTATTGCGAACATTTTTATGACTTCATTCGCATTCTTTGCTAGTTCTCCATCAGGTCGCTTTACAGGAAAACGACGTGCCAAATCTAGCCACACAGGCTTTTTTCCACTCTCAGTAGTCTTCACTATATCCTCCTTTACTGCTTGGCGATTAAAGTCGAACCTCTCATGATTGATCACCGACTTTTTTGTGTTGTCTTTATCCTCCAGAGTGGTGTCTCTTCTGACATTTGCCATGCCTCGATAGCTCTTATTGTTTTTTAGTATTGCTTTGTTGTAGCGCTCGGTAATTTCTTTCCCCACACTCTTCAGTATTCTTTTCATCTTTTCTTGGTCCGGTGGATTATTTGCCCTGGCAGTATCCATATTCTCCTTCCCATGAATTGTGTCGTTATATCTATCAGCTGCTGCAACGATATCTTTCACGGCAGCCTGGGCAGAGGCAGGAGTTTTAGATTCTGCTAGTAGTATAATACCTAGTTGGAGTTCGGGTGTCACCTTTGTTTCACTATGTTTGATGCTTTGATTGTTTTTTCGCAGCAGCTGGTATATTAGGCGATGGTTTGGTTGTGTTCGGCAGGTGCTACATTCATGAAAGCTGTGGCTTTTTCTTTCAGTCATGGAGAGCCCATACCATGATTGGCGTGTGAAATGGTTTAAGAACCGGTCTTTGTCTTCAACCTTTTTGGACACATAGCTTGCACTGAAAGTAATCACAGTATAAATAATTATTCACCAGGTAGACATCGTCATTAGATTAACAATAACAACAATTAATGGAATGAGCTAATCCCTATTTAAATACTGTCCTGAATAAGAGATATCCAGATTGCTAACAAACCATCAAAACATTTTGGGAGCCTCAGTCCTTGAAAACAAAATCTCCTGCTTAATGTATTAAAGCAGGGGAAATAAGGCGTAATTATGTTTGCCAAATCAAATGCTATCATTAAGCCCGTTGACCAAAAAATGAGTCCTGTGCCTGTATTAAACTTGACAGGGATGTTTATCACCAAAAAATAAATCCAATATGCACTACCTAGAGCAGGCCCAAAGTATTTTCAGTGATACCAGCCTGCCAAATTACTGGAAAGAGGGAAAGCGAATGAAGCTGTGCCATCAAATTACTAAAACAAACACGTCATAGGCAACATAATACCGTATGTACAGGGACGAACAAAACGTCCACAACAAGACAAGTCCATTTTTGAACCCATCAATCAGAATGATGAGATAAATACAGTTATCTCATTGATGGCCAAATGAGCCCTTTGATCAGGCTGCATCATGTTGTTGGGATTTATCTGCTCATGGTTACAAAATCCAATCATGGAATGCAAAACGCAAAGAGGAAATAACTAAAGCATAAATAGGGCCATAGCCACATACGTGAGATCAGAAAGCTTTATCTGACAACACAAGCTACTATTGTCAACAGTCGAGGTCGAGGTTGGTATATGCCTACATTGATAAACACTCAAATTTAACAAATAACCAGTCAAATTTCACACTACACACTATTCAGGTTATAATGGCAATGGTATTATGCCCCACGTATCATCTAACGCCAGCTATGGACACATTTTAAGTCAACTTCATGCACTATAACGATGATGCCCTTTTAAAAAGCCATACAATGGTGGCTTGAAGCTAAGTATGAACAATTTGTATGAATGATAAAGAATGCAAATTGATAATACAAAACAGTTTTGAATGTGACAGCTGTGAAAGTTGACATTTCTCAGATAGCGCCCCCAGTTTGGCAGAGATATATTTATGCCATGCCTGCCATGGCCCAACTGACAGCTAATAAATTCTCATTTCAGTAATTAATATGTTTTGCTAAACAACATTATCAGATCAAATTCAAAATAAAGAAGAAAGTCAATGAAATGAGAAAATACCCATTCAAATCTAAGACTACATGTATGTATGCTGCCAATTGACCCACTGTTCTCACTGATCATCTACTTCAATATTTTATGAAATAAAACGGAGCAATTTTAAGTCTGAAGAGCTATCAGTCTTATTGTTCTGCAATCATAAAACAGCTACCATTGCAACTAACCGAAGTAACCAACCAAATAAAATTTGAATGTTATAATATGTCTTAATTTGGCATCAAAGATTTACCGGTAAATGATAAATACAATATAATCTCTTAAGTTAAGTTTGGACAATTTCATACTATCCTACTCCTGTAAGATCGTACTGACAAAGTATAAGCAATAACACCTTAATTGAATTTTTTTTGTTACACAACTACACTAGTTATTGTTCAATAATTGTTGTAGGCTTATACAATAGTAATCCCAACATCAGACAATGAACTCTTTGGTCAGGCAGAGGCAGATTGTGGCAAAATAAATCAGCAGACATCACTAGCATCGGCCAAATATCCTAGGCACTAGATACAACATGAGGTTTATTTGCCTACCAATCCACAATATAAATGCATCAGAATTATAATTTGAGTCATCGAGCAACTATTTAATGTCATTACTGCGTAATCAATGTCTAGACGGCTGTGAATAAAAAAAAGGTGGGCAGAGTTTCCTTACTCTGTCAATTTGTTGACAGGAGTTTTCTGCTCATGATTATGAAATTGCATACAGGCTGGGATAACACCAAATACACGTCAATGACCACAGAAAAACACAGTGGGAGCGATCAGCTAAAGAGTCTCATAAGCAGGGATATGTCCACAAAATCATAAGCATCATCAATCAACACCAAAATTCATAATAAATAGACCTTTAAACTCGAGCGCCTATCGCAATAATTATAGTTGCCAAAATGCACCAGAATATAGACCCACTGATAATAACACTTGATCATATAGTCAGTGCAATTTGTCGAAAATTTCAATACTCTGTTCATTATATGCCAACACAATACATAGCATACATGCATACCAGTATAGCATTTTGCACGCCAATAAACAAACAAGGGGACACAATTCCATAGTCAGCCACAGACAGATCGATGAGTGAATATCCCCTCTGCACAGAAAATAATGATTGCCAAGAGATAGTGTTTTATCTGGTTACACCAGTCTAAAACAATTTTCAGCTTTACAGTCAGCCGATCTTCTATATTATAACAATGAAGAAAAGGACTCATGTCAATAATCACCACTTTTTATGCTTGTAGTTAGAACAGGAAGACCAGTTATCAGTCGTATTAATGAAATCAAAAATGAGATAAAAATTAATATTTACTTACCTCGTATTGAGATGACTCTTATACTGTTTCCTGACTTTTTCGTAATAAGACTCCTTGATAGTTTCAGTCATTCTTGGAGTGTCTTTCATAGTAAACATGTAAGTTTTGAAAGAACTAGATTCGTCAAACAATATAACATGACCAAATCCGCAGAGGGGAATAGTGTGGCGCCCCATAGTGTAATAATTATATCCGTTCGAGTGATAAATTCAAGAATAAATATTTGCGTTGTCCAAAAGATATCTTCTCTTACCTAACTAGCATAACACCAAAATACTAACTGAACCCCCACAAAAGCGGGGAGAGCCTTCACCATCACTGAGTAAAAATGGCTGTAATCGCTTGCCATTAATCCTCAACATCTTCACAATAAACCGTCAGACTCATTTAAAGTATCGCTACGGAAAGTAAAGTTGTCAGGTCTATGCTTTATAATCTGCCAGTTAAAAGAATTAAAATTTTAGACAGAGAGCAGTGTAACCTGGTTTATCATCATTAATTTATGAAGTGTACCTGCAATGTTGTCGATTTAAATCTGGCTGGTCATCACAATTATCCAGAATGAGATCAAAGCCTAGAATCTAGAAATATAAATATTTTCCCCAAAAATGCACATAAACTTTCAGGTTTATTTTTGTAAATTTATATCATCAAAAATCTACCATTTATGCATGCACATTTTGTTATAAATGGGATTGAATTCATTCAATGGTTAATGAATAGAACAAAGAGAATTGAAATTTGCTGCATTTAAAATCCATCCATGACATGAATGGGTATTGAAAACCTCAGTGCTTAGTAATAAGAATAGATATATGGCACTGTAGAAGTTTAACAGCTCATAATAATGAATAGATGTGGAAGTTTAAACTTCCAAAACTCCATAAAAAATATGTACAAAGCTGGTTTTTACTCTCCTATTTCCATCACAGTTGATTTAAAATTCCACAAGAAAAAGTATGGGCTGTTGATATGCTGTCGGATAATCATGCCAAGTTTCGATATGATACGATGTCAGGAAAGTGGTTTAAATATTGTCGGGATTCATTGCATAGAATTTTTTACAAAAAAATCAAGAATTTTTTGGAATATTTAGCTGATTTTGCTAATGTGAGATCCTCTATTATTATAAAATGATATGTGAAAATTGGAAATAAGTGTACTTGATATTCAGAGAGATACAGCTAAATCCCTGAATGTAGGGGGAGATTATGGGAAAAAGTATAATTCACTGAGT
>ERZ1740059.1741-NODE-1741-length-10827-cov-3.530264_pt1 | contig 10827 bp, 10 predicted proteins | sample MGYA00581744_ERZ1740059 | MGnify/ENA primary metagenome ERZ1740059 (study PRJEB43018, sample SAMN04849738) | marine metagenome | isolation source: floating plastic debris | place: Pacific Ocean | collected 2008-08-28 | study: EMG produced TPA metagenomics... | reverse complement strand
GGGCCTGCAGCGCTAGTCCGAGTTGCCCTAGCGCGCCGGTCAGCAGCACCGGCCCATTGACGGCTAACCCACTCCCGAACTGACCCGAACTAGAGTCCTCACCCATGCTCAATGTGGCCCTTCCGCTTTAAGTATTTGGAAGGCGCTGATGAATCCAAGCGCAGACGTCGCCGAGCACTTCCGCCTTCTCTGGTTCATTGAAGATTTCGTGAAACAGACCTGGGTAGAATTTTAGGGTCTTGTCGCTACTGCTGACTTGGTCATGGAAGCGTTGCGAGCCCGCGGGCGCTGTCATTACATCACCCTCTCCGTGAAGAACAAGAATCGGTACGCTGATCTCCTGGCTCCTCGCCTCATTCACGGCCAGGGCCGAAAACAGTTGCACCGCTAAGCCGGCAGAAATCTTCCCGCTGTGGACCAAGGGGTCGGCAACGTAGTCCGCAACCACCCGCGGGTCCCGGCTAACTTCACTTGCGTCGAGCTGCATGACACCCATGCGAGGCGCGATCATCGACAGAATCTTACTAATGAACAAAGTGACCTTACTTGGCGGTTGTGGCACCTGGAACGCTGCGCCAGAAAACACGGCCCCAGAGAAAGACGGCTTGCGCTCGATCAAGTAGTTGCTAACGATCAATCCACCCATGCTATGGCCGACGATAAAACAGGGTAGCTCCGAGTACTCGTCGGCCGCTTTGTTCCTCAAGTAATCGAGTGTGTTGAAGTAGGTCTCAAACTTATCAACGTAGCAGCGATGACCCGGTGACCGTCCATGACCGATATGATCTGGAGCTAGCGTGGTCGCGCCCGCGAGTGCTAGAGCGCTGGCGACATGTTCATAGCGACCACTATGCTCACCCAGGCCATGCGCGAGGAGCACAACAAAGCGCGGGGACTCGTGCTTCCAATGACGAAAAAAGACGCCCTCGGGTGTATGGCCTTCTTCGCAGCGGCAGCCGCGATCCAGGCTTGCTTGCTGATCCGCTTGCGTGGGCTCTGATCCCGGGCTCTTTTCTTGTTCCATATCGTAGGTCCCAGCGTTCTGCTTTTTATTGTTGGTCTAAGCTACCGGCGTCAACCAATCCGCATTTTGCGGTCGTTCCCCGCGCACCGCGTCGAAATACATTTTTTGCAGCTTTTCCGTAACCGGCCCACGGGTACCGTTGCCGATGGTTCGCCCGTCGAGCTCACGAATCGGAACAACCTCGGCGGCGGTGCCGGTAAAGAACGCCTCATCAGCAACATACACTTCATCGCGGGTAATGCGACGCTCGACGATCTCAAGTCCAAGCTCGTCCGCAAGTGCGAAAACGGTGCCCCGGGTGATCCCATCTAGGCAGGAGGTCAGCTCCGGCGTGTGGATCTTGCCGCGGCGAATGATAAAAATATTTTCGCCGCTGCCTTCGGCAACATAACCCTCATTATCCAGCAGCAGGGCTTCTTCAGCTCCCGCATCTAATGCTTCACGCAACGCAAGCATCGAGTTAATGTAGTTCCCGTTGGCCTTGGCCTTACACATCGTGATGTTGACATGATGACGAGTGTAGGAAGATGTCTTTACCGTGATCCCGCGTTCCGCCGCCTCTGGATCCATATAGGAAGGCCACTCCCAGGAGGCTACCATTACGTGCGTCTTCAGCGAATCGGCTCTCAGCCCCATGCCTTCGGAACCGTAAAAGCACATCGGGCGCAAATAGGCTTCATTCAGTTCGTTCTCTCGGACTACCCGACGCTGGGCTTCCTCGATCTCTTCGCGATCAAAAGGCATTTCCATACGCAAAATTTTTGCGGAGTTAAACAAGCGCTCTGTGTGCTCTTTTAGCCGAAAGATGCACGTTCCCCGATCAGGCGTTGCGTAAGCTCTAACACCTTCAAAAACCCCGAGGCCGTAATGGAGCGTATGCGTCAGCACATGCACCTTGGCTTCGCGCCAGGGAATCATCTCCCCATCGAGCCAAATGCTGCCATCACGATCCGCGAAACTCATCTTTCTCTCCTAAATTGACATGTGGCCCTGCCGGACTCTGCCCAGCGTAGCCTTAGACCTAATTGATTGCTTAGTGGCTTAGCGCCGGGGCCACACGAATAACCTCTTCGACCGTGGTCTCCCCTCGGGCTACCCGCCCTGCGCCGCTGACGCGCAGCGATTGCATGCCCTCACCCACTGCTACATCGCGCAGGTTGGCCGTATTGATCGTAGCTACGATCTCGCTTTGTACGGCTGGCGAGTTAATCAAGACTTCGTAAATACCTTTCCTACCACGGTAGCCGCTTCCTCGGCAGGTTTTACAACCAACGGCTTCATAGACGCACTCCGGGGGCGGAACTTCAAAAGGTGCGACCAGTTCTTGCCATCCATCGAGGTCGGTGGACACCTTGCGCTTGCAGTCCTCGCAGAGAATCCGAACCAAACGCTGCGACATGACTCCCCGCAGAGTCGCTTTGACCAAATAAGCGGGAGCCCCGAGCTCTAATAAGCGCGAAACCGAACTTGGCGAGTCGTTAGTATGCAGCGTCGACAAAACCAAGTGGCCAGTGAGCGCCGCTTGAATCGCCATATTGGCGGTTTCCAAATCACGAATCTCCCCAATCATGATGATATCCGGATCCTGGCGCATCAGCGTTCGAACACCGCGGGAAAAATCGAGGTCGATGCTGGTGTTCACCTGCATTTGATTGAACGCACCTTCGACCATTTCGATCGGATCTTCAATCGTACACACGTTCACTTCCGGCTTGGCGAGTTGACGAAGCGTGGAGGAGAGCGTGGTGGGTTTGCCCGAACCGGTTGGACCCGTAACCAAGGCGATGCCGTTCCCCATCCCGGTCATCTGATGCCACCGCTGCAGATCTTCATGAGCAAGGCCCAGCTGCTCAAAGCTTTTTTGCAGCAGATCCGGATCGAAAATCCGCATGACCAGCTTCTCACCGAAAGCAGTAGGTAGGGTGGATAAGCGCAGCTCGACTTCGTCACCATCGGGGCTGCGAGTCTTCAGGCGACCGTCTTGTGGTCGCCGTTTTTCGGCGACGTCCATGCGGCCGAGAATCTTAATCCGACTGGTGACCGCCGCGCAGACGTGATCAGGCAGTTCGTAGACCTGGGTAAGCACACCATCGATGCGAAATCGAACATTGCCAACATCACGCCTAGGTTCAATGTGAATGTCGCTGGCGCGCTGTTCAAACGCGTACTGCAGGAGCCAATCGACGATGCTGCCCACGTGCTGCTCGTTCGCGTCGAGTTCCTGCATTGAACCCAGTTCAAGCATCTGCTCTAGGTTGCCAATATTGCTTCCTGGGGAACGCGCTCCCGTGGCGCGGGCACCGCGAACGGAACCGGCCATGGTGTAAAACTCAGCGGTAAAGCGAGTAATGTCTCGTGGGTCAGCCAGCACTCGACGTATCGGCTTGCGCACGACGTGTTCTAAGTTCTCTTGCCAGGCTTTTAAGAAAGGCTCTGCACTGGCGATCACGACTTCCTCGTCAGAAACCTCAACGGCCAGAATGCGATGACGCTCGGCGAAGGCCCGGGACATGACTTCGGCCACGGCCGCGACATTGATCTTCAGCGGATCGATTTCAACGATATCCTGATCACTCTGACCGGCTAACCAGGCAAGCAACTCTTCCATTTCCAAAGACTGACCTGGGTTGGCGAGGTCATTGAGCTTTTGCTCTGCGAGGAAGACCAAGGGATGGACTGCACCAGAGGTCACACCCTGCAAGCGACGCAGATCAGCCGCGCTCACGCGCCCATCGGTCAGCAAGCCCTCCAGAAGCATTCGAATGCTTAATGCTTGCTCGGGCTGAAACTTTGGTCTCGCTTGAAGCATTGATGAAATCCGTCATAAAACCGAGTCAAAGACTCGCTATTTAGTAGTCCCTATCACACCAGGGCGTGATCCTACCATAGCGCGCTAAACCCAAGATTTTGCAAGATATTTCTCTCACAATTTTTTGCACACAAAGGCAGACAGTGAAATCAATCTGGACTTATACTCCGCGCATCCGAGGGGTACGCCCCGTGAATATGAGAGACAGTTTTTTCTTTTATCTCGAGCGGTACTAAAACAAGACTCCCACTCCCGGCTTCTTACCGATAATTGGCGATAACTTTCCAGCGTTTATAGCTACGTGCCTACCTTAAACACAGTCTTGCACTTTAGCGGAGCTCCGGTAACGGAGTGCGCGAAAGCGAGCTTGCGCTTTCACGCGCCGAGCCTCTGCTTTGCAGGCGGTAAAAGCCGGTCGATCTACTAAGGGGCTGTTGTGGATATCATCGCGGCCTACGGGCCACAGTTTCTAGGTCTCGCCTGCATTGCGGGCTTTTTTATGGCCTGGGGTATTGGTGCAAACGACGTGGCGAACGCCATGGGTACCTCCGTTGGCTCGAAGGCTCTTACCATTCGCCAGGCGATACTCATTGCAATGGTGTTCGAGTTCCTCGGTGCGTATCTAGCCGGCGGTGAGGTTACTTCTACAATTCGACGCGGAATTATAGATCCCACGCTTCTTGAGGACGAACCGGAAAAACTCGTCTACGGGATGATGTCCGCCCTGTTCGCGGCGGGCACTTGGCTGCTGATCGCGAGCGTTCGAGGCTGGCCTGTGTCGACTACCCACTCCATCGTTGGAGCCATTGTCGGTTTCGCTACGGTAGGAATATCCGTGGACGCGGGTTTCTGTAGCCAGGTGCTGACCATTGCTGGTAGCTGGGTTGTCTCGCCACTCCTTGCGGGCAGTATTTCCGCGCTGCTGTTCATTAGCGTACAGAAACTGATCTTAGATTCGGACAACCCCTTTGCCAACGCCAAGCGATTCATACCGATGTATATGTGGATCGTTGGCTTCATGATCTCAATGGTCACCCTGCTCAAAGGGTTCAAACATCTCGGACTGGATATTGATTTTGGGCTTGGCTCTCAGTTTGCCAATTCGCTTCCGCTAGCGGCGGGGATGGGCGTTCTGGTTGCACTCGGCGGATCGCTGTTCCTACGACGGATCAACGAGGAACCCGGCGGTGAACAAGGGTCGGCCAACGTCGAGCGCGTCTTTGCAGTCTTGATGATTTTTACGGCCTGCTCTATGGCCTTTGCTCATGGATCAAACGACGTAGCCAATGCGGTGGGACCGCTTGCCGCGATCGCCAGCATCGTTAACTCCGGTGGTGCGGTGACCGCGAAATCCGTCATGCCTGGATGGATTCTTCTTACCGGGGCTGTTGGCATCATCGTAGGCTTGGCGACTTACGGCTGGAAGGTGATTGCGACGGTAGGACAGAAGATCACGGAGCTGACCCCCTCCCGCGGTTTTGCCGCTGAGCTCGCTGCGGCGTCCACGGTGGTTGTGGCGTCGGCGACGGGACTGCCAGTTTCTACCACGCATACCCTGGTAGGGGCGGTATTGGGTGTTGGTTTGGTGCGAAGCCTTGGAGCTATCGACTTAAAGGTCATCGGCTCTATTTTTATGAGCTGGCTAATCACCCTACCAGCGGGTGCAATCCTTTCAATTATTTTCTTTTTCACTCTCAGCGGCATTTTTGGCTGAGACCGGCTACCGGGTGAATACTCATGGCAAGTAGCGACGAGCCGATTTCCTGGTTTCGCAATACTGCGCCGTATATCAATGCGCACCGAGGCTCAACTTTCGTTGTTCTACTTCCCGGCGAGCTACAGGCCGCCGGTGCGCTACCGCGGGTGCTCCATGATTTAGCGCTATTGGCAAGCCTGGGTGTGAAACTGGTCGTCGTATTTGGAAGTCGTCCTCAGATCGATGCTCATCTAAAGAATCAGGGCTTGGAGAGCCGCTACGAGAATGGCCTGCGAGTCACTACGCCAGAGATGATGCCGGCGCTAAGACAGGTGGTCGGATCACAGCGACATGAAATCGAGGCCCAGCTTTCGATGGGACTTCCGAATTCGCCTATGCGCGGAGCAAACTTGCGAGCCATAAGCGGGAATTTTGTCGTCGCCAAGCCCGTCGGCGTACACGGTGGCGTCGACTTTCAGTTGGCCGGTGAGGTCCGTCGCGTTGATGTAGAGGGAATAAAGGAGGTCTTATCGGCACGCGCACTAGTGCTGCTGTCGGTGCTTGGCTGTTCTCCCAGCGGCGAAAATTTCAATATGTCTGTCCAGGACGTGGCGCGTTCCGCCGCGCGCGAGCTTGAAGCAGAGAAGCTAATCGTTTTGTGTGATCGGGATGGTATCCACGATGCAAAGGGAACCCTAATCAGACAATGCACGGCGGCGTTTCTCGACGGCAACACACTCGAAAGCGAGTCTGACCGATCTCTACTAAAGCTTGGCGTAGACGCTTGCCGCGGTGGAGTGAATCGGTGCCACATCGTTAGCTATACGAACCCAGATGCACTATTGGCGGAACTCTTCACCGTCGACGGTAGCGGTACGCTGGTTACTGGTACGGATTACGAGCAAACACGCTGGGCGACAATTCAGGACGTAGCCGGGGTTCTCGAGTTGATTCAGCCGCTCGAAGAAGCAGGAGTGCTGCTTAAACGTTCCCGCGAACTATTGGAAAACGAAATCACTCAGTTTCGCCTGATGGAAAGAGACGGGCGAATAACCGCCTGCGCGGCCTTGTATCCGTACCGGGAATCGCAGATGGGCGAGTTGGCCTGCATCGTTACCCATCCAGATTACAGGAACGGCAAACGAGCGCAGCTGGTACTACGGGAGCTCGAAGAAGAAGCGCTAGCGCAAGGGCTCAATTTACTGTTTGTGCTAACCACGCAGACCGCTCACTGGTTTCTAGAGCAAGGATTCACGGAGACCACGCGCGATTCATTGCCGGCTGAGCGCAAGGCCCTTTACAACCTACAGCGCAACTCCAAGGTTTTTGTAAAGCACATTGGCAAGCCTTGCTAAGGCGCTTTGTCGGTCTCGGATAAAGATCACAGCTAGTTCGGCGATTTGATGCCAACAATTGCACTGCTTTTTTGAGGGTCATCGCTAGGAATTCAGAGAGTAATCTCAATAAGAACAGGCAAATGGTCCGAGAGTGGTTTCGCATCACCGCGCAGCACTTCGCCTCGATTTACCGCCAGGAGCGGCGAGTAAAAAATGTAGTCAATCGTCCGGTCCGGTTGCCGTAGTGGGTCTTGGGGTGACATGTAGGTGTACGACGACTCTGGATTTTCCTCGATCGCTGTGAGCGAGGGGATAGATGGATAGCGACTAATTAATGGGTAAAGCTCTGTGCCTTGCTCGTTGTAGCTGCTCCGCAGTTCCGTATAGGAAGTGAGCGCGTCGTCGTTCGGAAGCAAATTGAAATCGCCTCCGAGTACCCAAGGTGTCTCCTCTGGCAGAGAGGCCAAGCGCTCCAGGACCTGTCCAACCTGGACTTCCATCGTGTTGCTACCCTGAGCGAATGCGCTCAAGTGCGTATCGATCAAAATGAGCTCCCTGCCATCATCGATCGGCAGTTGTACCTGGAGCATCGCGCGCTTTAGATTGAACTGCCGCGTTAGGACATCATCACTCGTGATGGCTGACAATGCGTAGCGCGTCGCCTCGTTGATTTTGAACTTCGACAGTACAACGAGCTTCATGCCCACACGCCCGTTGATTGCAGGATGGGGTAGGTACGCGGCTTTCCAATAGAAGGTCTCTGTGCAAGCAGCGTATTGGGGCAAGTATTGACGCAAGAGCTCCGTCTGATCTTGCATATGCGTACGCGTGGCTTCATCGTCCACTTCCTGCAACATAACCAGGTCCGGATCCTCGGCGGCGATAAAATCAGCCACACGCCGAGTCACCGCAGCCACGGTAGCTGCATCGGGCCAGGGGTCCGGTCCATCGTCGTAAAAGAAATGGTTGTTGTCGTTTCCAGCCATAAACTGAACGTTCCAACTGAGAATCTTGACCGTTTGACCGGCTGCAAGCACAGGTGTGTCATCACCGGGATAGACATTGACCGACTCCACAGGATCAGGATGAAAGGTAGTCAGATAGACAGCCATCAAGAACATGACGCCTAGGGAGAGCACTACACCCACCAGTACTTTTAAGATTTTATTCATGGGCCAACTTTTCTAAGCAGACTTAGTTTTTATCGGTGTTCTAACTTATGGTGACGATGAAAAGAGTCGACGCATCGCCTGTGACTTTAGCAAGTACGCCGACAGCACAAGATAAACCGCATACTCAACAGTCATCGGTATAAAGCGCGAAGGCCCGTTCCCAAAGGCCTGAAAATCAACGGTCTCGACAAAACACAAGGTCGCCAGAACAGCATACATCGTCACTGTTGCAAAAGGTGTCGCGGGCCATCTCAAAAAATATCAGACCAGAAACACAAAGCCAGTAACCAAAAGGGCGAGGAAATGTAGAAACTGAATGCCTCTCGGGAAATTGGGATTCTGCAGGCCAAAGGTCACCTGCGGGGTTGCATATTCCACAAGTCCGGCAGCACCCCAGGTCAGAAGCACCACGGAGATAAGCAGCAGAAGATGTGGCACGTACCTTTGAAGAGGTGACATCTTTTTACCCCAAACCCCTATGTATACTTTGGATAAAACAGAGTAGCCAGGATAGTCGCAAAACCCCACTTATGAGAGCCCGTTCTTGGTCGGACGAGAGGGCTGCGCCTATTCAAGCTGGGTGCTATCCAAGCTGGGTGCCAGCCATGCTCTGGCGGAGTTAATTTCAGTGCTGTGCGATCACCAATGAAGCGGTTGTCGTGGCTACGATGGTACTGGGCGTCACCGCTGGGGACCAGAAATAAACCAGCGCAGAAAGGCCGAGCCAAGCTGTAAACATGAGCAAATACGGCCAGCGATGCAGCCAGAGTCTCGCCGCCAGCAACGTGGTTACTGCGGTTCCCCCCAGCGCGATTAATACCGGCAGTGCCGCGTATGTGCCCGTACCGGTGAGCGCGGTCTGTAGAGCAATGCTAGCCCACTGTGCGGGCAAGAGCGCTAAAAACCATTCCGGTAGCAAACCGGGAAAAGCGGACACGATGAGCAAGACGGAAGCTTCGCCGGCGACAACAAATAAAGCCATTAACCAACCTCTGCGGGATAAGGTTTTCGCAAACAAAGCACCTCGCGCGGCGAAACTGGCGCTGGCTATCGTCATGGCTAAGATAAGTGAGGACGGATGCGAAAGCGCCGGCATACCCAACGCAAGTGCCAAGACTACGAGGCCTGCTGCATTGACTAACGCCATAAGGACCCCGACCCTGAAGGGTCCGACGATTGCGGCCCCGATTATCCCCACGCCCATCAGGCCCAAGGTAAATACTGGACCGCTTGCTACAGCTGACGACGAAGCGGTTGAAGAAAGTACAAGCAGCGTAAGGATCGGGACCACAACTCCAGTCAGCGCCATGGCAAACCAAGCCTGGGTTGGCCAGTTCAGGAGTCTGAACGACGTTAAATCCCTCATGGCAAAGATCCTGACGCAAGGGGTTGGTGTTGTCGGCCGCTAATGAAAGCTACCTAAAAGTGCTTGGTGCTCAAAGAGCCGTCGTGCCGCCGACCGGGGTTCAAAACACAGTGACCGTAGCCCCTCCCGTCAACTCCAGCTAAGGCCGGTAAGTCGCCAGCTTTACCCCGAAACCCACAAACACAGCTCCAGTAACCCCCTTCAGCCAGCGTTGAAACGCTCCGGTCTGGGCGACCTTCATCACCCGTGCACACAAGCTCACCATAGCGCCTCACCAAATTGCGTTTATCACGGAGTGAAGGAACACAAGGAAAAATGCCGACGCAACGGCGTGCTCCCCAGTGGGAATAAACTGAGGAAATGCCGCGAGATAGAACATTGAGACCTTCGGGTTAAGGGCATTGGTTAGCAGGCCTTCCGTGTAGGCCAAGCCCAGTGACTGTTGACGCTTCGAAGGGTTGATCACGTTCACGGCGTTATCGCCTCGATACGCGTCAAAAAGCGCTTTGAATCCAATCCAGCACAGGTACGCTGCGCCGATTAACTTAACAGCAAGAAAAGCTTTGGACGACGCAAGGAGAATCGCGGAAATTCCCAGGATCGCGAGCGCCCCATGCAAGTAAAAGGCTGTTAGGAAGCCCGCGACATTCGCAAATCCCGCTGCCTTACCAGACGTAGGGACCGTTTTCGCAATCAGAACACCATTGGGTCCTGGCGACATTACCAATAGAGAGGCGATTGCTACGAAACTAAGTGTGTTCAACCAATCCATGAACGGCTCTACCAAGGGAAGGAGCAGGAGAGTGCCTGAGGTCATAGGTAATCGCAAACATAGAGGCCGACGCAGTGCTGATTAGATGTTCTCTGCGCCGTAAACTGCGACACTCCCTCCGTTACGCACGCAAATCCTTGGGGGAGTCCATCACCACATAGGAATTGATCGCGTTGACCTGAGGTATGCGTCCGAGCACTTCCGAGTGAAACACTTTATAGGCAGCTAGATTTTCACATTCCACGCGCAGTAGGTACTCAAAGCTACCAGTGATGTTGTGGCACTCCCTCACTTCGTCGGCCTGCGCGATCGCTTCTTCGAATGCGTCCTGAGATGCGGTACAGTGATCCGCGATTCCCACGGCCACATAGGCCGTGAAACCGATTCCAAGTTGAGCACGGTCGATCATCGCCCGATAGCCGCGGATAATTCCTGAACGCTCCAACTCTTGAACCCGGCGCAGACAGGCCGAAGGTGACAAACCTACGCGGTTTGCAAGGTCAACGTTTGAGAGACGGCCTTCGCTTTGGAGTTCTTGCATTATTCGGTCGTTAAGCTTGTCCATAACGTGGATTCGTTGCAGAAAATGAATAGATTAGCGCAACAAAGAGAGCACATTGCGCAATTATTGTCGAACAATATGCGGGTACA
>ERZ1740059.1739-NODE-1739-length-10836-cov-3.598553_pt1 | contig 10836 bp, 12 predicted proteins | sample MGYA00581744_ERZ1740059 | MGnify/ENA primary metagenome ERZ1740059 (study PRJEB43018, sample SAMN04849738) | marine metagenome | isolation source: floating plastic debris | place: Pacific Ocean | collected 2008-08-28 | study: EMG produced TPA metagenomics... | reverse complement strand
AAAAAGAAGTATTGCTCCTCGCCGTCGTCGTTCCGAAAAAGTACGGAGTCCTTGTTGAAATAGACACAACAATCTTTACTAACTGAAGTAGTTAAGAAGCAAGAAAAACTCCAATTTGAAATTGAGTACCTCCCCGCTTTCGATTACTTATATTTAGAATATCGTGGCAATTACGAAAATATTTTGGCCCTAGAGGAGGCCAGCGAGCAACTCTATAACAACCTAAAAGACAAAGGCATTGCCAGCAGTCGTTCTATTTTCATGACTGAAATCATGGACGATAGCGAGATAAGTGACCATATCCATCTGCGTTATAATTTAGGCATCATTTTGGAGCGGCCCTTGACCGCTGAACTCTCCGGACTCTACCGAACAAAAAAACATCAACGCCAGAAATACGCTAAGTTTATCCATAAGGGCACCCATCAGAGCTGTATCGATTTTTACAGCAAAATATATGCACTTTGGATGTTAGAGGTTGGCTTGGAGCTGGAAGACTTACCCACCTTAGAGTTTTATCCACATTACGATGATAGTAGTCTGCACGATGAAATACTAACTGAAATATATATTCCCGTCCGGTAACTTGTCCAAAAAGGACACATTCTCCCTTTTTCTCGCCTATACCTTTGCATAAGTAATCAAGCAAAAATCATAAAAGGAATTACTTATGGAAGAGATCATCAAGCAGATGGAGGATAATATAGGCCTGTATATCTTCATCATATTCACCTTCTCTATCACCTTGGCTGCGGTAGAGTTCTTTTACGAACTGTACAAGAAAAAAATTGATAAACAGCGCTTGGGTGAAATGTGGGCAAGCTTTGGTGTTTTTATGATTGCCCAACTTTTAGAAAAAAGTACTGCGCTAATATTTGTGGGTGCATTTTTTTTGGTCGGCGAGTACATCCCTTGGCAGATACCGGTGAATGTTTGGACCACCTTAATCTGCCTGATTCTAGTTGATTTCATCTATTACTGGGAGCACGTTATAGAACATCGCGTACGAATTTTATGGAGCTATCACAGTATCCACCACAGTTCGCCCATTTACAATTACACCACCGCAATGCGGGTTTCTTTCATTGATAATCTAGTGACCTGGATATTTTACCTACCGGCGATCATCATCGGTTTTCACCCTTACATCGTGCTACTCTGTTTCTTTCTCGTCTTGTCCTACCAATTTTGGCTGCATACTGAGTTAATTGGTAAGTTAGGTTGGTTCGAGAAAATATTTATGACCCCTTCTCAGCATCGAGTACATCATGGTTCTGATGAAATGTACCTCGATAAAAACTTCGGTGCTTTACTCTCCATTTGGGATCGCATATTTGGAACTTTTCAAGAAGAAAAGCATACGCCTACCTACGGTTTGACCAAACCAATTAATACCATTAATCCCATCAAAGTGCATCTCGTGGAATACGTAGATATTTTTAAGGATGTTCGAAAAGCTAAGAGTTTTAAAGAGGCCTGGAATTATTTAGTGAAGCATCCTGGATGGAAGCCAGAAAGTAAATAGGAGATGAATTTCATTATAAAAAAACATCGAGTAAAGTTTGGCTTTACACTCTTTTTAATTCTAACAGAATCGGCATTAGCTATTTTATTTCCGCTGTTTATTGGCTTTGCTATTGATAGTGCCATCAGCGGAAGTCATTATGGGGCTATACAATTGGGTGCCTTGGGTTTAGCCGCACTTATCGTTGGTGTCGGGAGAAGGGTATTTGATTCTCGTTTTTATGCCAAAGTATATCAGAGTATTAGTTTCCATGCTATCGCAAAAATGAAAGACAATTTGTCTTCTATAAAATCTGCCCGTTTGGGTATGATTAGAGAATTAGTAGAGTTTATGGAAAATTCATTACCTGAGTTAATCGGTAACATTATTGGATTACTTGGCGTGATAGGTATTATTGCGACCTTGAACTTGAATGTCTTTTACGGTAGTTTACTGGTTACGGTCATTATTTTCCTGATCTATTGGATGACAAGTACCAAAACCATTCAACTAAATAAAGCCTCCAATGACGAGTTTGAAAAACAGGTGGATGTTATTGCCGCTAATGACCCGAAGGTCCTGCGTATTCACCTTAAGAACATGATGAAATGGAACATAAAATTGTCAGATTTAGAAGCTATTAACTTTTCTATTTCCTGGCTGGTATTAATTACTTTCTTGGTAGCAGCGATCATTATTTCAGTCAGTGACGGTATTATCAAATACGGCGCTCTGTTTTCCTTAATCATGTATGTTTTTCAGTACATGGAAAATGTGATTAATCTCCCCTTATTTTATCAAAACTTTTTGCGGTTGCGAGAAATTACAGAGCGGTTGGAGGAAATTAAGTAGTAGCCAAAGCGCAATTTTCTATTGATTTGATCCAAATGGTTTTTTCCCGTGTACTAATGCGTGGAAAAATCTATTTGGAACCGAAGAGGCTATTGGACTCTAATCAAATCTAATACCAACATGAATATTGCTGCAATAAGCTACAAACTCATTTTCATTAGTACTCTTTTACTTGTTTCACAGTTAGGGACCTGCCAATCAAATCACAACCCAGAGCAGCAATCCGGAAGGATAAATTTTCATATAAATGAGACTGTCACCAATAAGGAAGAAGCCTATTTTCAAGCAATAACGTCGCTTTGGATAGCCTATTTAGAATCCGGTCAATACGTGAGAACCGAGAGTGACTTTTGGAATTATGAGGGAATGAATTTCCCAGATTATTCTTACATCCAGCTCTTACTTGAGATCAGATCAATCCTTCAGCGTGGCGAAAATATTAGTTGTAACATCATCGGTCTAATTCCGGTAGGCAATAACAATTACCTTCTTAAGTGCATGTTTACTCAGCAGGATAGTATCGCTAAAGAGTCGCAATTGAGGTACATTGTTAGTATCTACGCAAAAAGGAGTAATGATAAATACGAGTTTATCAACAGTACACAATATCATAAAGAAGTCTGGGATCAAGAGACCGTCGGCTCAGTCAACTACTACATTCACCCAGAACATGAATTTGATGAGTTAGAGGCTAATCAGATGAATGAATTTAATCACATGATAGCGGATAAATTTGCTACGGAACCGATTGCCTTTGATTATGTGGTTACCAATAACACTACTCAGCTCAATCAATTATTAGGGTATGATTATAACCCTTACAGTTATCGCCCCAGTCAAACAGGGGGATTAGCTGATAATTATAACAGCATAATCTACGCGGGAAATAATTCATCGTACTATCCACACGAAGTAGTGCATTTGTATACTAATAAGCTGTTTGCTGGTCAATATCATTCCTGGGTAGATGAAGGGATAGCTACCTATTTTGGTGGTAGTTCGGGCTATTATCTAGATTGGCACCTTCAGAAATTAAAGTTGTTCCTAGCAGAACATCCAAATTATGAACTAGATGATCTATCGAAATTAGAAAAGGAGATTCCTAACGGAGAATACACAACAGACTTTAGATATGCTATAGGGGGCCTCATCATAAAGAAATTGTACGAACAAGAAGGTATGGAGGGTTTATTTGATGCCTTGCGTTATGGTCGAACGGAAGCGTCTTACTTCAGCCTACTAGAAGAAAAACTACAAGTTTCGAGAGCAGATTTTGGTGATTATATCAGGAGAGAGCTTAGCCATATAGCCGTAAAAGACGATACGGAAATGAACGCATTGAAGTACTGACAAGGAAGAAAACGATTAGCGACGGGTTATCACCAACTCCTTTGGATGCCAATTATAAATGAAAGTGCACGAGGCTTAATCATCTTCTCTTGATCACTCAACAAGCGCGCTTTTGTTACCGACTGTGTAAACATTGCCCCGACAAAGAGGTCAATATTTGGCAACTGATAAGCCAACCGCCAGCTGGCATTGGCGTTCCAAAGCAACTTATCGCTCGTAAGCGTAGTATCATCCAGGTCGATAACCGATTCATTATCGTCAATCGTTCTTCCTTGTTGCGCTAGCCGATAAGTAGGCGAAAAATGGAGTATCACTTGGCTTTTCAATTGAGGCCCTAGCGGGAAATTCCTACCTGCTCCCACTTGCAAAGAGAGCAACTCCAGATAGTTGTTATGAAATACTCTTCTGGTTTGTTTAATGACCTGGCGTTCGCTAAAGTTGATGTAGGTTCCCAGGTCTTCGCGGAAGGAAAAAGTGGTGTGTAATTGCTGGTAAGCCAGCCCTATACTCATGAAGTATTGCTTCCCCAAATCTCGTTCCCACAGCAATTGGGTCATATGCCCCCAGGCTGGTGCCTCTGTTTGCTCGCGTAGCGCATTATTATAGTCTAATCTGGAACGATTTAAACCATAACTAATGATTATACTTCCAGTGCCCTTTAGGGCTTGTACCCTAGCCTGCGGCAGCTTACTCAGATTAAAGCTAATAGAATGAGCAGTAAGGGGCTGGATCGGAAACTTAAACTCCGTCTTAAGTACATCTATATTAGTGGAATGAACAATGCTTTGTGGTGCCATTGCTTGAGTGGCAGGTTCACTGGTAGTTTTGGTTGTTTCTTGGCTGAGTGCTGGTGTAGTAGGCGCGAGCAAATCGTGATCAGCACGCTCCTCATGGTAAACTTGCGTTTCACCGGTAGGGAAAGAAGAAGTTGTAAGGTCTGATTCCGCTTGTACAGTCACTGGCACAAGTATTGATCTTCCAGCTGTGCTTTCTACTTGATCTTGAGGCCTAACATCCTGATTGGTACTACCAATTTTCTTTGCAACTGTGCTTTGAGGTAAACCTGCGGTGGGTATACTAAAACTCGAAATTGCCACTTCTGTTTGCTGTAGATACTTAAAGCTGCCAATCCCAAGGCCACCCAAGAACATAATGAACAGTAGCCAGAAGGGTAACAGTCGCCGTTTGCGTTTCTGTTCCGGCAATGGAATAGTCATGTTGTCCCAATCCAGCTCACTGGGAACAGCCAACTCCTTCTCGGCATTTGCTCTTATGAATTTGTCAAATTGAGAGTGCTCCATCACTAACCAATTTTTGAATGTTTTTCAAGTTGACCAAGGTGCTCGCTAAAATGGCAGCGCAACTGCTTCATTGCCCATACCCTGCCGCGATGCAGTAACACGCGTGAAGTGTTTTCCGGAATATTGAGGGCTACTGAAATTTCCTGATGAGAATAACCATCGATAATGAATAAGTTGAATACGGTGATGTATTTAGCAGGCATTTTATTGAGTAAGGCGAATAAAACTTCTTGATCGATCTTCCAATCAATCGGAATCGTAAAGCTGCTTTCTATTAAGTTGATATTTTCTTTTTCTAATGAAGTATAGTCGATCCGTCTCTTGCGCCGCTGCTGTAAAATTTGGTTAATCGCAATGCGACTTAACCAGGTTTTGAATTGCGCCTTATCAGCATCGTAATTTTTGAGTGATTTAAAGACCTCCATGAAAATGACCTGCATATAGTCCTTAACCTCAATCGCACTCACTCCATGCCTTGCACAAATAGTGTAGACGTAGGCTTGGTACTTTTCATAGAGCGCCTTAAAGGCACTCTGGGCACCTTTAAGGCATTCTTGAATTAACTGTTGATCAGATTTATTCACAGCTGATGTTTAAGCCTGTAGCTTGGCTTTTTACTGGCACCAAGGAGATTCCTGGATCACCTCCGCAGTAAATTCTACGCTGTATTCAGCTTCTTCTCCATTTTGCAGCGTAAAAAGTCCAGCCATACTACCAATGACTATTTCTTCCGTCGATGCTTCATCGATGACCACATTAGCCGCCGAGTCATCAAGAATAACAGCAGTGCCTATAGTAGTAGTACCACTGATCGTGTCTTCAAATGCGGCCCCACCAAGTGTAAATTCACTGGAACCATCTGTTACATAGAAAATAAGGAAATCATCAATCTGAAAGTCTTCTACTTGAACGGGAGTACCCAAGAGATCAGCGTTATTGGATACTTGAAGGAAAACACGACCATCCTCGCTACTACAATAAGCCGCTACGGCATCAAACTCTGTGGTGGTTCCAGCTATCGTAATGGCCATAATTGGCGCAACCTCTTCAATTACTTCCTCTTCAATGACATCTACATTCTCCTTTTCACAGGAGGTAAATATGATCACAAACACCAGGGCTAATAGGCTTATTTTTCCAAAAAATGCGAAAGAATGTCTCATAATGCGTTGAAAAAATTACTGCAAAGTTGAGTGGCCACCTGTGCTATGCAAAGTGATTTAAAATTGTTTTCACTTACATTATTTGCAGTCCTTACGCCTAGCGTTTCAAATCACATTACTTTTTTAGAAAAAATTTTATTCCCGCCTTAATCTAGCCAAACTGCTCTTCCCAAATCGCTTTCTTTTGTCTGAAAAAGCGGCCACCCACCATAGCTACCAATCCACTGGCCACTCCCACTAAAGCATAGAAGTTACTGTAGCTCTTCTCCAAACTCAAAAAGTAAGGCAGGCGGGTGAAAACTTCGGCCGCAAAAGCGCAGTACAAACCGATGACCGACCAGTACATCCAGGCCAAATGCGTCAGTCTGGGGTTTTCGTAGCCCTTCCTATACATCGGAAGCATTCCCAAAGCCAAGGTGATTGTACTGACTACGGCGAAAAAGTGCAGCACCCCAAAAGTGTTGTGGACTCGGTAAATCATAAATGAGGTGGCACAAATCACTCCTTTCGTTGCTCTACATACTGCTCAATAATCTCATCCAAGCGTGAAAAATCATCCTTACTCTTTAGTAGGCTGTCGATGCCTTGGTCTCCCATATTCTGCACCTTATAGTTGGAGAGTACGTCTCCAAACATCACATCCACAAAACGGTCTACTAAGCGCTCCTTCGTACCATGGGGCAGCTGGTATTTCTGCACTATCGATTGCTCCATTCCCATATGGACAATTTCGTGGATGATCGTAATAGCAGGAATGTCATAGTTCATGAATGCACCATCAGGTGTTGTGAGCAAGGTAACAATGCCATTGTCTGGATCATAGCTACCACCAGTGCCATAGCGAGTGAAAACAATCGTGTATTGCTCAAAAAAAGTAAACTTCCAATCCCAACCAGGCGCAGCCATAGTAAGCTCGTTAATGATTCCCTTAATAAAGTCCTGTTGAGCTTTTACCTTTCCTAAAGCAGCCGCATAATCTTCTGGAGCATAAATAACCGCCTCTAATAATCGGTAAATCTGCGGCATATCATCATCGCCAAAAGTTTTGTTTTTTGATTTTGCAATTAGGGAATCTATAAGCTCGTGTTCCGGTAGGAAAACCTTGTAGCCTTGCCCTTCAAGAAACTCAATATCATTGATCGTTCGCCAAATCGAATTAGCCTCTTGCGCAATAGTCGGAATACCTATGTATAGCCTATTTGGCACCTCCCTTGGGCCGCAGGATAAACTAAGAAATGAGAGGGTAATAAGAAAAAGTAGAAGGTTTTTCATAAGTCGTTGTGTCATTGTTAATAAAGTCAGCGCGGATTTTGATTGGCATCAAAATCCGCGCTGACTCATATTTACATTTACCTCAGGTACTTCTTACTCCCAATCACAAGCCGCAGGCCTGGCACTCATGCCGTACTCGTCCATCAATTCTTGCAGGCGAGCCTCATGGTTGTCTGGGGCTTCAATTTTAGCTAGCTTGAGGAGTCCATCGTAGCGGCATTCCCAAATTTTAAGGCGCAAGCGCTGTACTCGGCATTCCAGTTCTTCGAAGAAGTCAAACTCAAAGTTGCGTTGGAATTCGTCAATTTGTTCGAGGTAAACGAGGCCATCTTCACAACTGCTCGAAAGGCCTTTCATTGTCCAGTCCTTCACCTGGTGAATATTATCGCAATACTGGTCTTCAGATTGGTAATCTTCGTACAGCTGATCGCCTTGCGCTACAAAGCGGTCCCAGATAGCTTCGATCTTCCGGCCGTTGGCCTGGTACTCTTCCGTTAGGGCAGCCAGCTCGTTGATCTTGACCATGGTGATCGACTCCAGTGGTGTCCGGTCGGTGCGTTGCAGTTCATCGATGCGTTGCAACATATCTGGGCCCATTTCACACACGTAAGCAAAACCATCCATAATATAAGCACGAATCAATGGTTCCTTCTCACAGTATTCATACCCGTACTGCCCCATGTAGCGGACCTTATTATCGATGATAAAATCTTCCCAGGCTACATTCAGTGCCGTTACTTTTGCTTCATTACGAGCAATCGCTGCTTCCAGCGCTTGGATCTTATTTTTTACATCCGCCTCTGGCTCTACACAACTACTCGCCCACATTTCCTTCACTTGCTCCAGCGCCTCTGGGCCGGCATTACACAAGTCTAATGCTCCTTTCAGCATTAGCTCTTTCATTTTGGGAATGGGATTACAAGGATAGAGCGGTAGCTCATTACTCCAACCCGGAGAAACATTGGTGGCGACATAAGAATTCCACGCCACATCCAATCGAGCCATATCCTGGTAAAGCTTCTTCATGCGAGCCACCTCTTGCGCCAGCCCTGGCACATCATTGACTCGTAAAGAGGTTCGCTCTGCTAAACGCAAAGTCCGAGTTTCAAAAATTTCTTTGGATGTCTCAATGTCACCAATACAGAAGTGGTAATAAGCCGTCATGTAGGAATACTTGGCCAAGGTCTGTTTTTCACAGCTACTCTTTGCCGCTTCCACGGCCTCTAGCTCATCAATGGATACTTCTCTGGTTTCTAAAAACTGTTGCCAGATCCGATCCATAAAATAATATGCTTCTACTCTCGACACTAGCTCTTCCATTTTACCTACATAACCGGGTATAGCCTGAGGAATTCGGTTATCCATTTCTCGAATCTCCGCCAGCAAATCCTCCGCTAAGGCCACATCGCTTTGGCAGAAATTTGAGTTGGTATTCATCAAAAGGTACTTCGCATAATCCAAAGGCTCGTAAGCACGGTTGGGTTTCCCCAAGGCACTCATATTCGAGATCTTATTGTTCTCCAGAAACTCTTTCCAGGTTTCATCGAAGTTACCGGTACCCGCTTGTGAAAAGCCGGGTGTGGTGTAAAGAAGGGTAATAACAGTCAGGCAAAACAAAAAACGGTTGATACGCATCACGATTCCTATTTAAAATAGATTCATATTGGGTTTCACATGGGCGATATAGATGTCTGGACGCTGACGTAACGTTTTTTTTTGACCACTTATTCCTTTAACCTAAGCAAAAATCCTTCGTTAATAGCCTGGCTTATTAGTGTTAATTTTCATTTGCTACCGCAATGATTCTAAGCTTTTTGACTTCGTAAACCAGCGAATCAACGTCCAAGTCAAACTCATCTATAAAGCGGAGCACGAAAATGTCTATTGACCAAAACAACACCTAATTTTCTGCAGACGAAATTGCAAAGCTTTGTGCTCCATCCGCCTCTAAGGCATGCCGCAGGCTAAAGTTTTTATGGGGCTCCGCTTTACCTCGCGTTAGGCGCGGGTAGCGTCGGGCTATTCGGGCGCTCCTACCGTCGGCCCTATTATCCCTCGCCCTTACGCCATCCTGGCGTCATGCTCCTGCCAAGGCAGTCGCACTTTCCGTTCTGCGGGATTAACTTGGTTGAGAAGATTAAAAGCGGAATGTTTAAGTTTTAACCAATACTACTTCGTCCCCTTCGTTGGTTCTGCGTGATTTATCACGCCGTGTGTTGCACAGCGGAATAAATTCCGCGAAACCAATGGATGTACAAATGGGATAAGTGAATGCACCTCCTTTACACAAAATCGTTTGTGCGGCGCTCCCATTTTTCTTCGAGCTGTTCTAATTCTTTTAGTTCCAAAACTTCGGTGGGCGACATCTCAGCGGTGGGTTGAAGTCGGGATTTATTTTGCCGGTAAAGCCGCAGCATTTCTTTTTCTATCTCTTCTTCTCGCCAATTTTCTGACCCACCATTAGTTGAAGGTAAGCCAAAGGCTGTCAGATAGAGGATACCGAGCACCATCATGAAAACGGGGATCGGCAGACGTAGCCAAAACGCAACGGCAGGCAAATAATAGCTGAGGGTCAGTAAAATGATAGTGGTAAAGAAAAAAACGGCAGCACAGATAAAGAAGGCCAGCTTAACTTTCACCTTCTTTTCGGCCTGGTGACGGAGTTCTTCGTATTTCATAGTAGTGTAGATCAAGTGTAACAAATGTAGGTCTACTCCAAACAAGCCGCCATACTAGCCGACTAATACCCAATGAAAGTAGACGAAGAGAGCAACTATTTTTCGCTCTTAAACATGCTGATCCACCAGAATAGTGTTGCCGTCTGGGTCAACGAGCACAAAACTCGCGGGTCCCGTACTGCTTTCATTCGCTTCCGTCACCAGTGCTACTCCTTCTTCCTTTAATGACTTCTGAATGGTCCGTACATCATCATATTCCTCCAATGGCTTTGCGCTAGCATCCCAACCTGGATTAAAGGTGATAATGTTATTCTCAAACATGCCTTGAAACAAGCCGATCAAGGAATCCCCGTTTTTCATAATGAGGTAGTTCTTTTCAATCTCTCCACCAAAAACGCTGAAGCCTAATTTTTCGTAAAAAGTTTTGGAGGCATGAATATCTTTAACGGCCAGACTAATGGAAAATGCACCGAGTTTCATATTTAGATGGTTTAGAACTTGGTAAAATAGTAAGGGATCATTAAATCTGTTAATTATCGATTACAATAACGACAGTAACCCTGCTACACAAGCTACGAACTACGTGATAAAGCCACTCCTAACCCATCAAATAATCTGGTCTGAATTAAAGCTTACAGGGCACTAATAAGTCAACTGTGGGGCAATTTGAGCCTCGGGATTAGATTCCAGTACCTGGCTTCTAATCATTTCGCGGT
>ERZ1740059.1738-NODE-1738-length-10838-cov-4.237782_pt1 | contig 10838 bp, 12 predicted proteins | sample MGYA00581744_ERZ1740059 | MGnify/ENA primary metagenome ERZ1740059 (study PRJEB43018, sample SAMN04849738) | marine metagenome | isolation source: floating plastic debris | place: Pacific Ocean | collected 2008-08-28 | study: EMG produced TPA metagenomics... | reverse complement strand
TATTGCCAAGCTTTCCAAGCCGGGGCAGTCGGTCGAAACCATTAGGCAACATGTTGACCTCGCGACACATCGCTACATACCGCTACGGTGCTGATGGTGCTAGCGGCAAGCACGCGCATCAGCACCGTTAAAATAGCAGTCGTTTATATTGGTTTATCGCTAAAAAAACAAACTTACAAAAACGTTTAATGGCTTTATGTGTAAGCAATTTAAACGTTTGGATCAGTTGAAGCGTTCGGCCAACCAAATATTTATATCAATGGTTGTAAATTTGAGTAAATCCTATCAAGAATTGCATATATTTAGTGCTACATTAAACCTATCAAACAACTGAATAGCTGTCAGACAAATCAATTTATTTCTGACATTTGAAACCACCAACTTTTTTCGAGTATAGCTATGTGTCTACACAGGGCTTACATCGTTTCACTAAAGTGAAATAAGTAGCCAAATCTCAATCGATATAAGACAAGTAGCAAATTTGAGTCGTAAACCTTAGTAACGTATTCTTATCAAATTATCCAACCGAACTAACAGCAGACTAGCGATTGTTTTTGAGTTTTACCAAATAAAAAGGGGTCAGTTAGAAATAGCTGGCCCCTCTTTTAATGAGATTTATTAGCTTATATAGGCCTGATAGAAGCGAATAACATCAGTTTTTATGATGAGCAATTGGGTAGCTCTAGTTATTGGCAATACACGATGGCTCTGGTCATGGTTTCAAGAAAGGGAACTCAAATACTTTTGGCACACAGGTCACCTTACACATCCACCTCATACAGAGAGAGGGTTACATTCGCTTTGGACAGACCAACTCCCACCTCAGCTGTTAAGTTTGCCGGTTGAGTCTATAGATATTTGGGCTATCTCCGTAGTGCCTGGACAAACTCAGGCATTTACCAATATTCAACCACTTGCAAGGGTTCGATGGATTAATTGCTTACCACTCAAAGGCGTCTATTCTACCCTGGGGCTTGACCGTATAGCTTCGCTATGGGGAGCAGGTCAACACTATGGCTGGCCCGTACTAGTGATTGACGGGGGAACTGCTCTCACCTTTACCGGTGGAGCAGACGCTACTTTTATCGGTGGTGCAATTGCATTGGGAGTGCGAGCTCATCTCGCCGCACTGCATCACTACACAGCTGCACTTCCTCAAATCGATATCCCCTTGGATATACCATCTCGTTGGGCCAACAATACACCTCACGCTATTCAAAGCGGTGTAATTCATACAATACTGGCCACCATCCATCAGTTCATTCACAGTTGGGAACAGCACTATGTCAAACCGGCCATCCTGTTTACTGGGGGTGACGGAGAATATCTCCATCGCCTTTATATCCAGCATTATCAAATAAACCAAAACCAGGCTCTGACTAATAGAACCTGGTTTGATCCAAACCTTATGTTTTGGGGAATATCAGCCTATCGTAATGACGATACCCGTCGACTGTAGGCTACAGTATCGGTACCCGACGTCGCTGAGGGAATCGCCAAATCGCTATCCATTTGTTGTAGACGCGCCACTCGGTCTTTTGGATTGGGATGGGTGCTAAAGATAGCCGGTGGATTATTACCGCTGTCTAACTTTTGCATCAGTGTAGCCATGCCAGTTTGATCGTAACCCGCTTCACCCATCGTCACAAACCCATGATCATCAGCCACCAGCTCATCTTTACGGCTGTTAGGCAACGTTAGAGCAACATCAACCGCGATAGATACCATCTGATTACGACTCAGACCAAATGCGCCAGCAACTCCTTGAGCAATCGCAACATCCCGCATCTGATCAAGGGCATGCTTTTCAGCAATATGACCTACTTCATGGCCCAAAACACCTGCCACTTCTGCTTCGTTCTCGGCTGCCGCTAAAAGTCCAGTGGTGATGTAAACATATCCACCCATCGTGGCAAAAGCATTGATACTGCCGTCTTCAACAACCTGAAACACGTAAGGAATGTCTGGCCGATCGCTATGGGGAATGAGGCTCTGGCCTACCTCGTCGACGTAGGCCGTCAGGGTAGGATCTCGATACAATCGAAATGATTGAGAGAGCAACTGTTGATTGACCTGTCCGCCCAGCTCAATCTCCTGCTCGTCAGACATATTAGTAATCTGAAAGACTTGGATAGTCGGCAAAATGATATCGAGTAAGCCAGCAGTAGCAGGCCTAGGTGTGATAGCACCAAAACTCAACACCATCAAAAAAGCCATTAAACCATAGACTAGATGGCGTTTCCAGCGATTACCCCAGCGGAGAACTGCATTAGACATTGTCAGCTTACTATTATGAAACGGCGAATTAAGCAAAAGTACGGATACGGTCAGCTTTAAGGTTGTACAGCGACAATATTTAACGCTGTATCCTAGCTTGACCATAGCGACAGGTGTTGACGCTTTATCTTTAGACTGTGACAGTTGCTCGACTGTAAAGTTGCTCACTCAACATAGGCTGGAGCATCGAAGTCAAGGACAGCCCCATAGTGCAGCAGATCGATTTAGAGCAATCTGTAGTTTTACCCCACAGCACTTGCTGGTCATCCGTTAACCTACATGTCCCATAATTAAATACTAACGATTGCTCTCCATATTCTGTAGAGAGACGTTGCATGTCTGTTACATTATCGCTTGGGCTGATGAGCGCTTTCATAAGCGCCCAGGCCTAGACAGTCGAGAAATATTCGGAGTGCCAAGAATTATGGCCATTTTGGATTCTAAAGGACGCTTATTTGGGAAAATTAGCCTGCTAGACATTGGTGCAGGGTTGATCATTCTTATGGTGGCGGTAGCCATATTTTTCTATCCTGGGACGTCAGGTTCCGTCGCTCAAGTAGGTGCTGTGAACCAGGAAATTGAAGTGGATGTCATGACCCGTGGCCTAACTGTTCTAAATCCTGAACAATTTTTGGCAGATCTCAAGGCTGAAGGCACCACCAACATCATTATTCGCAATCAACCTTACGGCCAAGTCGATGTTAGTGAAGTCAAATCACTGCCTCGCAGCACAGCCGTTGCTCAACCGGATGGCTCCGTTGAATCTTTTCCTGACCCTCGCCCTGAGCTGGGCTTTACTGCTGATATGTTGATCACGCTGACGGGTACAGCTCAAATTACTGACGATGGCCCCATTTTTGGTAATAGCAAAGTCAAAATCGGCACCCCCATTGAGTTGGAAGGTAAAACTTACGCCTTTAAGGCAAGTACCGTAGCCGTTCGCATTCCTGAATAATTTAGACAATTAAATGTGATTTAAATCACATTTTTTACTCAGCTAACTATCAGCGTCTACTTGGAACACTCTCAGATTTTTATCAGAGAGTGTTCAGATGTGTCTTTCACCGTTGAGGTAAGAAACGATCAAACCTTCCTAATTTTTGGAGGACACACTTATGAAACGCTTCGTACTTTGTGGTTTATCTGTTTTACTAGCGGCAGCAACTGTACCAGCCGTTGAAGCTAAAACGCCCAACAGCGAGTTCTTAGAAAACACGACTCTTCAACAGCGTCGATTAGACGCATTAGATCAGCGGACTAAGGGAAATGACTCGCTTGTTAACACGACAATTCAGCAGCGCCGATTGATTGAATTAAATCAACGTACTAAGAGCAGCACCTCATTGAGTGATACCAGCATTCAGCAGTATCGCCTAGACGCTCTGGATATTCGTGATAAGTCCTAGTAGCTCCATGTTCTGAGCACCTGAATTCTTAGAACAGATTTTCAAACACCATCAGAGATGTGAGGCTACCTATGTAGCCTCTTTTTTTGGCTGATTTTATGGCCTATTTATTCAGCAAAATAGACAATAGCCTGGGGCAAGGCCAGAAGAATGGTTATGATTAATATTAGTTGACATTTCTTAAAGATCATTTCTTGAGGATCTTTGCTGTACATGGCCGCAACCGCTGACTCCCAGGGTTTCAAGCAATTTTTCGAAAAGCGCATTCTACTTGGTCGGCCCCTGACTACTGAGTTAGCTGCTATTTTACTGGTCTACTTTGTACAGGGCATTCTAGGTCTAGCTCGGCTGGCAATTAGTTTTTTCCTCAAAGACGATCTCGGTCTTAGTCCTGCAGAGGTGGCTGCACTTACGGGTCTGTCCACTTTACCTTGGACTATTAAGCCTCTCTTTGGCTTTCTCTCCGATGGATTGCCTATTTTTGGGTATCGCAGACGTCCTTATCTTTTTTTGTCAGGTCTGTTAGGCACAGCTGCTTGGCTAGTTTTGGCGTTCTGGGCCCATACGGTCTGGTTGGCGGCTACGATGATCGTGCTCAGTTCAATGTCTATTGCGATCGCAGACGTTATCGTCGATTCGCTAGTCGTCGAAAGAGCTCGCCAAGAATCTCAAGGTGAAGCTGGGACACTACAGTCACTGTCTTGGGGCACCTCAGCCCTAGGGGGGCTGCTAACGGCGTATCTGGGAGGGTTGCTGTTAGAGTTCACAACTACCCAGGTGGTCTTTGGCATCACGGCCACATTTCCTCTCATTGTGTCCATGGTCGCCTGGTTAATTGCTGAAGAACCAGTAACACAGGCAACGGCTGACAGCCAACCCGTGCGGGAACAGATTAAGCAACTCAAGACCGCATTTAGTCAGCGCGCCATTTGGATGCCCGCTCTATTTTTGTTTTTATGGCAGTCCACACCTAGCGCCGATGCTGCCTTTTTCTTTTTCACCACCAACGATTTGGGGTTTGAGCCGGAATTTCTAGGACGCGTCAGGTTAGTTACAAGTCTAGCCGCTCTCGTTGGTATCGCCATTTTCCAGCGTTTTCTAAAGACCGTACCCTTTCGGACCATCTTTGCTTGGGCAACGGTACTAGCAGCAGCGGGCGGTATGACCACGCTGCTTTTGGTTACCCATGCCAACCGCGGTCTTGGCATCGACGATCGGTGGTTTAGCTTAGGCGATAGCGCCATTCTTACAGTGATGGGTCAGATTGCATTTATGCCTGTGTTGGTCTTGTCAGCTCGCCTCTGCCCCCCTGGTGTAGAGGCGACACTGTTTGCTCTGCTGATGTCAATTGTGAACTTAGCTGGATTGGTCTCCCATGAGCTGGGAGCTCTTTTAACCCAATGGCTGCATGTTACGGAAACCGACTTTGAAAATCTTTGGCTACTGGTAACGATCACCAATTTGACAACGTTACTCCCATTGCCCCTGCTGTTTTTACTCCCCAGCGCCTCTGCATCCTCAGACGCCGAACTGGCTGAATCTAGCGTAGAGCCACCGCCTAACCCAAATTCGCCTCCTCCGGAACCAGCATTAACCTCCCCATAGACTACTGAATCCCTAGCTGAGACTGCTTTAACAAACTCATTTATTCAACCCCTACACCTATGCAAACGCTTTCATCTCCCGATTCATCCACCAGTTTTGATATGGACGATTGGCGTAGTGGTTATCGCTCACAACCCAATGAATATGCCTACGAAATTAGTGATATTGAAGGAACTATTCCGGCTGATCTAGAAGGCACCTTATTCCGCAACGGACCAGGTTTGCTTGACATCGGTGATCAGTCGGTCCACCATCCCTTTGACGGTGATGGCATGATTACATCCATCTCCATTTCTCAGGGCAAAGCCCATTTTCGTAACCGCTTTGTTCGCACCGAAGGGTACGTCAAAGAACAGGCTGCTGGCAAACCCCTTTACCGTGGTGTATTTGGCACCCAAAAACCTGGGGGGCCTTTGGCCAATGCATTTGACCTGCGACTCAAAAATATTGCCAATACCAATGTGATTTATTGGGGTGGCAAATTACTCGCTCTGTGGGAGGCCGCAGAACCCCATCAACTCGACCCTAACACTCTGGAAACCCTAGGGTTAGATTATCTCAACGGTGTACTCAAACCTGGAGAAGCATTTTCCGCCCACCCACGGATTGACCCGGGGCGCGATCGCGATCGCACTGGTGTATCGGGTCGCGCTGCAGATCAGCCTCGTCTGATCAATTTTGGTGTCAAGACTGGGCTTTCGAGCACCATTACCCTCTACGAATTTGACCTCAAAGGCCGTCTTGCCAACACTCATCGTCACAACATTCCAGGCTTTGCCTTTCTCCATGATTTTGCCATTACCCCCAACTACTGCATTTTCTTTCAAAACCCCGTTAGCTTTAACCCGCTACCCTATTTAGTTGGCACCAAAGGCGCAGCCGAGTGTATTCAATTCAATGCAAAACAGCCTACCCGAGCAATTATCATTCCAAGAGATGGGACCCGTTCGATCCAAACCATCGACCTACAGCCTTGCTTTGTTTTTCATCACGCTAACGCTTTTGAGACTGACGGCAAACTGTATTTGGATTCCGTTTGCTATCAAGAATTTCCCGATCTAAAAGGAGCAGACAATTACTTAGAAGCGGACTTTAGCCAAATTCCTGAAGGCCAACTGTGGCGCTTTGAATTAGACCTTGAAAAGAGAACGAGTCAGGCCAGCTGTCTAATTGAACGAGGCTGCGAATTTCCCGATTTAAACCCCAATCACGTGGGTCGTCCCTACCGCTATCTGTATATCGGTGTAGCCCACCAGACCCAAGGGAATGGACCACTGCAAGCTGTACTCAAGCACGATCTTGCGACCGGCCAGGAGGAACTTTGGAGCTACGCCCCCCGTGGCTTTGCGGGAGAACCTATTTTTGTCCCTAAGCCAGGTAGCACAGCTGAAGATGAGGGTTGGGTGTTGGGACTGTTTTATAACGCCGCAAGTCAGTGTTCAGAACTGCTTATTTTGGATGCTCAGCATATTGCCCAGGGGCCAATTGCAACATTAAAGCTTCCCCACCATGTCCCCTATGGGCTACATGGCAACTTTACTCAAGGGTTGGTCATAACCCCTTAGTCAAGAGAGGTCTTTACCGAGGATCTTGCTCCCAGCGATGGCTATTAAATGAAATGATATAGTTGACTCAGGGAGAGTACGGATCTATACGATCGCGAGTTGAACGCTCCCTACTGACGGGAACTCTACGTACAGTAATCGAGTGCTCAATAATACCTGCCACCTTCCTGATGAACAACAGCCAAACGTCAAGCAAAGACACCTTGAACTATCGATTGCGACCCAATTCTAAAGGGGTGCGTCTTGACATTTGGGAAAGTAACCCTACATCTGGACCAGGCCAAGCATCCTACCGCTTTTTCTTAACCTATCAGTTGGAGTCAGTCGATGAGGCTGAGGCAATTCTAAACCAGTACCTCATCCTCAATGAGGTGGAGGCAGCCGCACCATCATCGAATGAAGCGGTTACACCGATTCATTTAAGAACATTGGCAGAAGCGACAGGATAAGCCTATGGGGTAGGCTGCAGCAGCTGTCGTTCTTCCTCTTCTACGTAGTAATCACCTAAATCTGCTTGATTGATGACAATAGCTTCGTAGCGCAGCACACCCTTTAAATAAACTTCCTGACCAAGCTCGGGAGCTGCTTGCTGTGTCAATACCCATACCTGCCCCGTACCATCATCCACTTGATACAACCAACCATTCAAGATTACCAATCGCTGAGTCACAGAACCCGCTAGGGTAATCGACTGCTCAACTTGCTGAGGCTGACGGAGTGATTCAACCGTAACCGTTACTTTTGGTAGCGCTTTTGGAAGTGAAACTCCCGGCGTGCTCACATCGCCGGACGACTGGCAAGCTCCACATAAAATTATGATGCTAGTACCGAGCCCTAGGGTAAATCTATAATTAGAAAAATGCATGACACACTTGGTCAGTGGAAAACGCCCCTGTTTGGGTTGGGGAATGGCCTTTGGTACTCTGAGGAAAGCCAATGTGGCTAGTATCCCCCAATCGACTAGCTAGATAGGCTCAATCGCCGATAAAGTTAGTAAAAATTTCATGGCCCAGCGGTTAGATGGCAAAGCGCTTGCCCACAAAATCCAATCTCAGCTTGCAGTCGACATCGGTCGTGAGGGTTCCCAGAGAGAACGACCGCCTGGCTTAGCCGTTGTCATGATAGGAGATAATCCTGCCAGCGCCGCTTATGTTAGAAACAAAGAACGAGCTTGTGAAAGAGTAGGCATTGCATCCTTTGGCTCCCATTTACCGACAGATACCTCCCAAGCTACCGTTACCGATTTAATTGACCAACTTAACCAAGATAATCGGGTAGATGGCATTTTAATTCAGCTACCACTGCCTGAGCATTTGGATGCAGTAGCTCTACTCAACTGTATTGATCCGGCGAAAGATGTGGATGGACTTCATCCAGAAAATATGGGTCGCCTTGTAAGAGGAGAGCCGGGTCTCCGCAGCTGTACCCCGGCTGGCATTATGGCATTACTAAATGAATACACCATTGACCCGACAGGAAAAAAGGCTGTCGTCTTAGGACGTAGTATTTTAGTGGGCAAACCGATGGCCTTAATGCTTTTAGAAGCGAATGCTACTGTAACCATTGCCCATTCTCGAACAGGAAATTTGCCAGCACTGTGCCGTCAGGCAGATGTTTTGGTTGCTGCTGTCGGTCGTCCAGGTATTGTGAAGGATGACTGGGTAAAACCGGGAGCCACTGTTATTGATGTGGGCATCAATCGTATTCAGGATAAGACCTCAGGTAAATCGAAGCTGGTCGGCGATGTAGATTTTGCCAGCATAGAGCCCATTGCTGGAGCAATTACCCCCGTCCCTGGTGGAATTGGTCCCATGACCGTAACCATGTTGTTGCACAATACAGTACTAAGCTACCGTAAGCGATTTAATGGTTAATTAAGAGTGACCATTTCGTTTTTTAGCGCTAAGCGATCGCAAGCTTGTTCAGTAACGTAGCCCCCCAAATCTATAAGTTCGTTTCTTGTAATCATGATGACTACCGATGTCGCTGTTGATTTTGACCTCAAAACCTACCTCACTCGCAAGTGTGCAGAGGTTGAGGAAGCTCTCGACCAGTCATTATCGGTGGAATATCCCGAAACCATCTATGAGTCAATGCGCTACTCATTAATGGCAGGGGGTAAACGGTTACGACCAATTCTTTGTTTAGCGACTTGTGAACTGGTAGGAGGTACGGTCACTCAAGCCATGCCAACCGCCTGTGCCCTGGAGATGGTCCACACGATGTCGTTAATACACGACGATTTACCCGCTATGGACAATGACGACTATCGTCGGGGCAAACTTACCAATCACAAAGTCTACGGTGATGATGTGGCAATCTTGGCTGGAGATGCCCTGTTGGCCTACGCATTTGAGTTTATTGCGGAGCGAACTGAGGGAGTGTCAGCCCCCGCTATCCTAGAGGTTATTCGCCGACTGGGACGAGCTGTGGGAGCCGCTGGGTTGGTGGGAGGTCAGATCGTAGATTTGGCCTCAGAGGGCAATCCCGACACCTCCATTGACACACTGAATTTTATTCACAGGCATAAGACCGCAGCCCTGCTTGAGGTTTCTGTTGTCTCAGGGGCCGTCCTAGCCGGAGCAGACTCTAAAACTATCGAATGTCTCTCGCGCTATGCGCAGAATATTGGCCTTGCGTTTCAGATTGTGGACGATGTGCTCGATATTACATCTACTCAAGAAGAACTCGGCAAGTCTATTGGTAAAGATGTTCAGGCTCAAAAAGCAACCTACCCTAGCATCTGGGGATTAGAAGAATCACGGAAACAGGCCGAGGCTTTGGTAAAAGCCGCTAAGGATGAGCTAGCCCCCTTTGGGAACCTCAAGCAACCTTTAGTTGCGATCGCAGACTTTATCACTGCACGCACCCACTAATATCTTATTGAATTGAATATTTTACATGGAAGCCTTTACCGAGATTTTTCACAACCACGTGCTTGTTGTTTCTCTGATCGCTTGCTTGAGCGCCCAGCTACTCAAGCTAGTTATCGAGGTGATTGCTAATCACCGGCTCAATTTTCGTGTTCTGGTAGAAACTGGGGGCATGCCCAGCTCTCACTCGGCATTAGTCACTGCCCTAACCTGCGGTATTGGTCAAACCATTGGCTGGTCTAGTCCAGCATTTGCCCTTACCGCTGTGTTTGCAGTTATCGTCATGTACGATGCCGCTGGAGTTCGTCAGGCAGCCGGAAAGCAAGCGCGAGTACTCAATCAAATTGTGGATGAATTCTTTAAAGAACATGAGTTTCAAGAAGATCGGCTCAAAGAACTTTTAGGCCATACTCCTGTACAAGTGATTGCTGGTGCGGCCCTGGGTGTCTTTATTGGTCTCTTGGCCGCTCCTGCCTATTGAGGGCGGCTTAATCGCCTAACAAACTTTCAAGCTGGGGCAGACTACGGGTACAGATCCTAGATACAGCTACTGAATCGTATCGGTCAGTCTAATTACCTGCTCACTATCTACCAAAAAAGAAGTCAGTCCATCGTCAACCAGCTGCTGAAGTTTTGCTGCGGCCACCGATGCATCAGTAGTGTGAAGTACCAATAAATAAGGCTGCTGTTGATACACAGCTAATCCAACACGACCTTCCTGAGCTAAGCCACGTCCAATCTCAGGATTTTGTTGATAGTCAACCAGTACAGCGACCCCCTCACCTAAAAGGGTAGGTTGATACTGGGATGGACTTTCGTCTGCAGCCATGGGCTCGACGACTGGTTCTGCCGCAGCCGATGACTACACAACAACCGTTTCAAATTGTTCGATATCGCTCAAGTACAAAGCCCAAGAATTAGCTACTTCTAGGGAATTAAAACCACCTGCTCGAACAACGGTGTCACCTAGGTAATTGCAAACTAAGGTGGGTTTATCAACGGGTAACACCGCTATTGTGCGATCGCGAGTAGCTACATCATCACCACGTACCAATTTTAAATATTACACACCAGCAGGTCAACCAGAATCAGCGAAGCCTGGCACCCTTACT
>ERZ1740059.1737-NODE-1737-length-10843-cov-4.013163_pt1 | contig 10843 bp, 7 predicted proteins | sample MGYA00581744_ERZ1740059 | MGnify/ENA primary metagenome ERZ1740059 (study PRJEB43018, sample SAMN04849738) | marine metagenome | isolation source: floating plastic debris | place: Pacific Ocean | collected 2008-08-28 | study: EMG produced TPA metagenomics... | reverse complement strand
GGAGCGCGGCGCGCCGCCCTCGGCCGTGGTCAACGTCATCCCGCACAACCCGCGCCGAGACTCCCCCTGGCCCGCGCCCACCGAAGAGCGCGTCGCCGACTTCATCGCCGAACTCGCCGATCAGGGCCTCTTCGTCAAACGCCGCCGCACCACGGGCCGCGACACCATGGCCGCCTGCTGCCAACTCGGCGCCGCCAGCATCCGCAAACGCCAATACGTCGGCGTCACATTGGCCGGCGAAACCGCCGACCCCGATCCCCGCTAACGCCAACACACGCTAACGTCACCGCATCATGCGACGATGGCGGCGATGGCTCTCGAAGTGGTGGTGGGCGATCTATCTCGCGCTGCTTGTCGTGTCGCATTGGGTCCAGGGGTCATTCAGCAGCCAAGCCGATCCACGCGATCCCAATACGTTCGACCGAAGCGTGGTCACGATCGACGTCCCCACGGCGACCGGCCCGGCGCCGATCGACTTCGCCTACATCGAACACGCGCCGACACCCACCGATCCAACACGCCCCGCCGTCGTCCTCCTTCACGGCTCGCCCGGCAACGCACGAAGCCTCTCCGACATGGGCGCCCTGCTCGCCCGGCCCACTGACAACCAACTCGACGCCCACTCTGGCTATCGAACCCTCGCCGCCGACCTGCCCGGCTTCGGTTACTCCACCGGCTACATCCCCGACTACTCCATCTCGTTCCACGCCGACAGCGTCATCGCGTGGCTCGACGCCGTCGACGTCGAGCGTGCCCACTTCGTCGGCTTCAGCCTCGGCGGCGGCGTCATCCTCCACGTCGCCGAGCGACGGCCCGACCTCATCGCCTCGCTCACACTCCTCGCGGCCGTCGGCGCCGAGGAAACCGAAGGCTCCGGCCGACACTGGTTCGAACAACTCAAATACGCCATCGGTTACGGCGCCCTCGTCGTCGCGCCCGAAGCCGTCCCGCACTTCGGCCTGCTCGGTTCGCGCCAACCGCGCCACGCGTTCCTCCGAAACTTCTTCGATACCGACCAACGCCCGCTGCGCGCGCTGCTCGAAACCAACGAGCACCCGATGCTCATCCTCCACGGCCGCAACGACCCGCTCATCGCCCCCTGGGTCGCCGAGTTCCATCACGAGATCACGCCGAACAGCCGGCTGCTGATGCTCGACGACGATCACTTCATGCCCTTCCTCCGCCCGGAACGCACCACCGCCGCTCTGCGTCCGTTTCTCGAACAACACGACGACCCAACCGCGCCCGTGCGCACAGACGCCGAGTACGAAGTCGAACCCAGCGTCCACCCCTTCGGCCCGTTCGGCGCCAACATCGAACGCCGCGTGCGCCTGGCGCCGCCCGGCCTTGCCATCGCGCTCATCGCCATCGCGTCCCTGTTCGCGCCGCGGCTCGCGCTCGTTGTCGCCGGCCTGCTGATCCCCGGCGCCTATCTCGACATCGGCGTCGTGCTCGTCGGCGTGCTGATCGGCCGAGCCGTGCGCACGCGGCTGCGTCGCCCGGTCGCAACGTTCTTCCGCGCGCTGGGCGCGTTGATCTTCGTTGCGTTCATCCTCGGCCCGGTCGCGTTCGCGCTCGTGCGCGCGCTCGATCCGCCGCTGGCATCCATGGCCGTGCTGCTGGCGCCCATCGTCGGCTACGCGGTCCTCGCCCTCGTGCCCCGCGGCTTCACACGCCGCGGGCGCCAACGCCTGCACGCCTCCTTCCGCAAGCGCGTCCACCACGAGTTCTGGCCCGCGTGGCTGCTCTACCTCCCGCTGGCGCCGTACGTGGTTTGGCTTTCGATCCGACATCGCAACCCGCTCGTCTTTACCGCCGCCAACCCGGGCGTGCCCGCGGGCGGCGGGCTGGTCGGCGAGAGCAAGCACGAAATCCTCGCCGGCTTGGGAGCAACCGACGTCGGGCGCGCGGCCGTGCTGCATTACGCCTTCATCGAAGCGGGCCCGCCCGAAGCCCGCGCCGCCCGAGCCGTGCGCGCCGGCGAGACGGACCCCGACCTCGGCGGCTGGCCCGTTATCTGCAAGCCCGAGCTCGGCTGGCGCGGCGCCTCGGTCCGACTGTGCCGAAACGCCGACGACATCCGCCGATACTTCGACGCCGTCGATCGCCCCTCCATCGTGCAGCGCTATCACCCCGGCCCGGAAGAAGCCGGGGTGTTCTGGATCCGCGACCCGGCCGGCATCGCCGAACCCGCTCGCGCTTCGGCCGGATCCATCTACGCCGTCACACGCAAGCACTTCCCGACCATCACAGGCGACGGCGTGCGCACGCTCGAGCAACTCGTCATGGATAGCCCGCGCCTCCGCCTCCAGGAACGCGCCTTCCGCGCACGCCACGCGGAGCACTGGCGCGACGTGGTTCCCAGAGGTAAAACTCGCCGACTCGTCCAAGCCGGCAACCACTTTCAGGGCTGCCGATTCACCGACGGCGCCGACCTGATCACACCCGAACTCGAAGCCGCGATCGACGCCATCGCCCGCGGCTACCGCGGGCCCACCGGCGCCCCGCTCGATTTCGGCCGATTCGATGTGCGCTACAAAAACGACGAATCCCTGCGCCGAGGCGAGGCCTTCGGCATCGTCGAACTCAACGGGTCCACCAGCGAAGCCACCAACATCTACGACCCCGAACGCTCCACGCTCTGGGCATACCGCGTGCTGTTCGGCCAATGGAAACGCCTGTACGCCCTCGGCGCCGCCCGTCGCGCGGCGGGAGCACGGCCCATGCGCTCGTGGGAACTCATCGCCATGCTGTGGCACTACTGGCGCAAGCCCCGGACGCCGCCCGAGGCCGACTGACAGCATCTCAGGGTTGCAAGCGCGTCGCCGACCAAGGTCCAAGATCGAACCGATCGCCCGCCGTCGTCAGCTCACGCGTCCATCGGGCGCGGTCGTGCACCCGCGCGTCGCTCTGGATCCAAAGCTCCGCCCACTCGATCCACAACCGATACCCACCCCAATGCGCCGGCCTCGGCACGTCCAACTGCACCTCGGCCCCTTCGTCCGCCAAGCCCTCCATCGGCACGCCCAGCCCGATCATCCGCTCGGCGAGTTGTTCCATCATCGCCGAGCGTGACCCGATCGGTCGGCTCTGATCGCTCGCCCACGCCCCCACACGCTTCGACCAGTGCCGACTCTGGAAGTACGCGTCGCTCTCCGCCTCGCTCACCCGCGTCACCGGGCCCTCCAGGCGGATCTGCTTGCACATCGTGTCCCAATGGAACACGACCGCCGCCCGCGGGTGCGCGCCCAGAGCTTCGCCCTTCCGGCTCTCGTAGTTCGTGTAAAAGACCACAGCCCCAGGATCCACCTCGAAGCTCTTGGCCAGCACGATCCGAGCCGAAGGTCGGCCGTCGGCGTCGATTGTCGCCAGCGTCATCGCGTTGGGGTTCGGCTGCACCTTCTGTGCGTGCGCTTCGTCGTACCACGCCCGCGCAATGGCCATGGGGCTCTCGGGCAGGTCGTCGGGCAGATACTCGTCAGGGCTGAAGGGATCCGCGGCGGGGCGAGTGCTCATGCCGAACGCTAGGCCTGACGCATCCGATTGAGTGGGGAGCACTTGGGTACGAGCTGTCGGTTGCAAAAGTGAGTCGCGTTCTGTGCGCTTGAAGGCCGACGCGGCGGAAAGCGGCTTGTCCGGCTGTTCATCCGCGCCGACACTCATGGCAGCGTGATGATCGACGACCCAGCACCAACCCCCAAAGCCAGTTCCGGCTTCTCACCCTCGGGCGCCTCAGGCGCCGGCGCCCCCGGCAAGAACGGCGCCCGCCGAGGTGGTCCGCGACCGCCCGAGGACCTCGCACGCCTGTTCGAGTCCCCCCCGCCGCACGCGCCCGAGGCCGAGATGGCGTTGCTCGGCTCCATGATCCTCGAGCCCGGCGTCATCGGCGAGGTCCTCCCCCTCATCGCCAAGCCCGAGGCGTTCTACCTCGAAAAGCACACGCACATCTACTAGGCGTTGCTCGAGCTCTACGACCGCAACAACACGGGCGACCTCGTCCAGCTCGTCGAAACGCTCAAGGGCTGGGACGTGCTCGACCGCATCGGGGGCGCCGGCTATCTCGAAGAACTCGCCGCCTGCGTGCCCAGCTCGGCCAACGCGCCGTATTACGCCGGCATCGTCGGCGCCAAGTACAAGCTCCGGCGGCTCATCGAAGCCTCGGGCGAGATCCTGCACAACGCCTACCACGCCGGCGGGCACGTCACCGAGGAAGCCCAGACGATCATCGATCAGGCGGAGATGTCCGTCTTCGAGATCGCCGAGGAAGCCGAGACCAGCGAGCCGCAGAGCCTGCGCGAGCTGCTGCACCGCGAGCTCGATCGGCTCGAAGCGAACGAGGGCAAGGGCATCAGCGGGCTGCCTTCGGGCTATCTCGACCTCGACGACATGCTCAAGGGCCTCCAGCAGAGTGAGCTGATCATCGTCGCCGCACGCCCGTCGATGGGTAAGACCGCACTGGCGCTGAACCTCGCCGAGCAGATCGCCATGGGCGGCCGGGACCCCTGGTCACGCCCTTCGGCCGACCGCGCGGCCGTGGCGGTGTTCAGCCTGGAAATGTCCCGCGAAGCCGTCACGCAGCGCATGCTCGCCGCGTACGCCAAACTCGACATGAACATCTTCCGCTCGGGCCAACGCTTCCGCGAGCGCGAGTTCCAGAACATCGTCGAGGCCTCGAGCGCGCTGGCCGACGCGCCGATCCTGATCGATGACACGCCCGGGCTCAGCGTCATGGGCCTGCGCGCCCGCGCCCGGCGGATGAAGGCCAAGCACGACATCAAGTGCATCATGATCGACTACCTCCAGCTCCTGACCTCGCCCAGCCACGGCCGCGAGTCGCGCCAGGTCGAGGTCAGCGCCATCAGCCGCGGCATCAAGGCGCTCGCGCGTGAGCTGAAAGTCCCGATCATCTGCCTCAGCCAGCTCAACCGTGCGACCGAACAGCGCGAGGGCAACCGCCCGCGCATGAGCGACCTGCGCGAGTCCGGCTCGATCGAGCAGGACGCCGACGTCGTGGTCCTCTTGCACCGCGAGGAGTACTACCACGTCAACGACCCGAGCTGGGCCGATGAGAACCCCGACAAGGTCGGCGTCGCCGAGCTCATCGTCGCCAAGCAGCGCAACGGCCCGACGGGTGTCGTCAAGCTCACCTGGCACAGCGGCACCACCCGCTTCAAGAACCACGACCACCATGCGCACACGCCGCCCCCCGGCGCGGGCGGTGGGTACGACTACGGCGGCGGCTCGCAACAGAGCAGCCCGTCCAGCGGCGGGTACAACACCGTCGAGCAAGCCGCGCAAGACTTCGAAGGCAAGCCGGCCGCGCCCAACCCGCCGTCCAACCCGCCACCGGTCACGCGCCCGGGCAGTTCGTTCGAGAACCGCGCCCGCACCGGCCCGCCCGAAGACCACCGCGACGGCGGCGGGCCGACGGCGTTCGACGATGACGACGACGTGGACGTGCCGTTCTGAATCAGCGCCGGCTTACACGCCACGCGTCGGCTCATCGCCGAAGCACGTGTAGACCGCCCGCGCCGCCTCGATCATGGCGTGCTCCAGCGGCACCAGCCGCTGCTTATCCTCGGCCGCCGTCAGATCGATGTCCGACAGCTTGGCTTCCTGCATCACGACCAGCCGACCCTGAGCGCCCGCTTTGAGCAGTTCCATCGCGTGATGGCCGAAGCGCGTCGCGAGCACACGATCCAGCGCGATCGGCGTGCCGCCGCGTTGGGTGTGGCCCAGGCTGACCGAGCGTGATTCGAGCCCGGTGTCCGCTTCGATCTTGTCGGTCAGCCACCGCGCCACGCCGCCGAGGCGGATCGGGTCGGGCGAGGTCGGATCGACGCGGTCCACCATGGCGGCGCCGCCCTTGGGCTGCGCGCCCTCGGCGCAGCAGATCACGCTGTAGCGCTTGCCGCGCTCGCTGCGCGCACGGAGCTGCTCGTAGATCGACTCCATCTCGAACGCGATCTCGGGCAGCAGGATCACGTCGGCGCCGCCGGCGATGCCCGCGTGCAGCGCGAGCCATCCCGCGTTGCGGCCCATGACCTCCACGGCGATGACCCGGTGGTGGCTGGCCGCCGTCGTGCGCACGCGGTCGAACGCCTCGGTCGCGGTCTGCACGGCCGTCGAAAAGCCAAAGGTAAGTTCCGTACCCCACAGGTCGTTGTCGATGGTCTTGGGCACACCGATGCTGTTGATGCCCCGGCGGACGAACTCCGAAGCGATGGGCATGGTGCCGTCGCCGCCGATAACCACGAGCGCGTCGATGCCGGCCGTGCGCAGGTGCTCGACGCACGCGTCGGTCCGGTCCTCGGTGATGATCGTGCCGTCTTTGTTCTTGCCGACGACGAACCGCGACGGGTTGGTTTTGTTGCAGGAGCCAAGCACCGTGCCGCCGGTCGTCATGATGCCGCTGACGTCGGCGACGCCGAGCGGGCGGAGCCGGTTCTCGACCAGGCCTCGGAAGGCATCCTCGATGCCGACGACCTCGAAGCCGGCGTGCAGGGCGTCCTTGGCCACGGCCCGGATCACGGCGTTCAACCCCGGGCAATCCCCACCGCCCGTCAAGATGCCGATGCGTCGAACCGAACTGCCTGAGGCGTGCTGATCAGTCATACAGCCAGCGTAACCCCGCTGTCACCCCGAGGCGGCGATCGGTCGATGCTGCAATACGACCCGCCGATCCGCGTTGAGCCCCCTGCGGCCGCACGGATCGCCCCGAACAACGGATCGCCCGAGAGAGGACCCCGGGCGAGAGGCCCCGCGAAAGGACCCATCGTTATGAAACGCACCACCACCACGCTCCTGACCGCCGCCGCGTTGTTCGCGTTCGGCGCCGCCGCCCACGCCCAGAGTCTCCAAGCCGACGACACGCCGCGCTCCATTCAGGCCGATGCCCCTTCCTTCGAACGCGGATCTGATCGCGGCTTCGAGCGGGGCTTCGAGCGGGGCGAGCGCCCCCGTCGCGGCGGCAAGCACATGAAGGCCCGCATGCTCGAACAGTTCGACGCCGACGGCGACGGCGAGCTTTCGAGCGACGAGCGCGAAGCCGCCAAGGCGTTTATGCAAGAACGCAAGGCCGAGCACAAAGCCCGCCTGCGCGAAGAGTGCGACGCCAACGGTGACGGCGTGCTCTCGGCCGACGAACGCCCCGAACGCGCCCGCGGCGAAGGCCGACGCGGCAAGGAAGGCCGGCACGGCAAGGGACGCGGGGGCAAGGAACACCGCGGCAAGCACATGCACAAGCAAGCCCTTGAGCTGTTCGACGTCGACGGTGACGGCGAACTGAACGAGAACGAAAAGGCCAACGCCAAAGCCTTCCACGAGCAGCGCAAAGCCGAGAAGAAGGCCGAGATGCTCGAACGCTTCGACACCGATAGCGACGGCCAGCTCTCTCAAGATGAGCGTGAACAGGCCAAGGCCGCCCACCGCGAACGCCGAGCGGCCCGCAAGGCCGAGCTGCTCGAACGCATCGACGCCAACGGCGACGGCGAACTGACCCGCGAAGAGCGCGAAGCCGCCAAGCCCGTGATCCAGGCCGAGCGTCAGGCCGAGCGCGCCGCCAAGCTCGCCGAACGCCGCATGGACACCAACCTCGACGGCCAGATCGACGCGGCCGACCTCGCCGAGGCCCTCCGCCGCGTCGCCGACGGCAGCCCGACCGCGGATTACAACGGCGACGGCGTGGTGGACGCGCTGGATGCAGAAACGGTCAGCGAAGCGGCCCGCCCGTAAGACCGGCTATCGGGTCGCAGCGACTTCCAAGAACCATCCCAACGATCGGCGTGGCCGTCCCACCGGACGGTCACGCCTCTTTTTCCACCCGCCTCAAGGTGCCACCGCCGACCATCCACGCCCGTACCATGCCCCGATGGCGGACCCCACCGAGCACCCCTCCTCCCAACCCGCGCCTTCGTCGTCCTCTCAAGATGTACGTCCGCCGGAAGTGGACGCCTCGCTCTATCTCCACCCGCAGACCCTCGCCAGGCTCAAATCGTTCGAGCTGCGCGCTAAGACGGTTGTCGAGGGCGTCGTCGCCGGCCAGCACCGCTCGCCCATGCAGGGCTTCAGCGTCGAGTTCGCCCAGCACCGCCCGTACTCGTCCGGCGATGACCTCCGCCACCTCGACTGGAAGGTCTACGCCCGCACCGACAAGCTCCATCTCAAGCAGTACCAACAAGAAACCAGCCTCGATGTCTTCCTGCTCGTCGACGCATCGGGCTCGATGGACTTCGGCTCGCGCACCTTCGCCGAAGCCAGCGGCCAGGGCGTCAAAGCCAGCCTCGATGGGCGCGAGTACTGGTCCAAGTTCGATCACGCGACCGCGCTCGCCGCGGCGATGAGCTACATCACACTCCAGCAGGGCGACCGCGCGGGCATGACGGTCTTCGCCGACTCGGTCCTCAACGGCGTCCGCCCGTCCTCCACCCAGGGCGCATGGCGGCAGATCGTCGGCGCCCTCGCCACGCACCCCGTCGAACGCCCGACCGACCTGCCGCGCGTGTTCGATCAGGTCCTGGGCGGCGCGTCCAGCCGGCGCCTGTACGTCCTGATCTCCGACTGCTTCTGCGAGACCGACGAGCTGCGCACCGCGCTGGCGCGTCTCCGAGGCCGCGGGCACGACGCGATCATCTTCCAGGTGCTCGACGGCGCCGAGCTCGAGTTCCCCTTCTCCGACTCGGCCCCGTTCGAGGGTCTCGAAGGCGAAGGCCGGGTCCGCGTCGATCCGCGGGCGTTGCGCGCCGCGTATCTCGAAGCGATCAACGGGCACGTCGATCAGGTCGAACGGCTCGCCCGCAGCTTCGGCTTCGATCATCACATCGTCCGGACCGATAGCTGGCTCGGCCCGCCGCTGGCCGCGTTCCTCGCTCGGCGGAACGCCCAGCTCAAGCGGAGCCGCATGGGATGATCGCGCTCGCTTCATTCGATCCAGTGCTCGCCCTCACGCTGGCCGCCGGGTTCGCCCAGCCCGCGCTCTTCGCCGCGGGCGCGGCCTGCATCGCCATCCCCATCCTCGTCCACCTGCTGATGCGCCGAAGACGCCGGCCGCAGCGCTGGGCCGCGATGCGCTTCATCATGGAGGCGTACCGCAAACAACGCCGACGCCTCAAGCTCGAGCAGTTCCTGCTCCTGGCCGCTCGCTGCCTCGTCGTGCTGCTCATCGCGCTGGCGCTGGGCCGACCGGTCCTCAGCGCCGCGGGCCTGCTGGGCGGCGGCGCGACCACGCTGTACGTCCTGATCGACAACAGCCTCACCGCCGCCGCGCGCGACGCCGACGGCTCGCCCGCGCTCGAACGCCACGCCCGCAACGCCGCCCGCCTCCTCGAAGAGCTCGACCCCGACTCGGGCGACCGGGCCGCGCTCGTCGCCCTCGCCGGACCGGCCGAGCCGATCATCCTGCCGCCCTCGTCCGATCTGGGCACGGTCGGCCAGTTCGCCCAGCGGCTGACCCCGCTCGACAGCCGGGCCGACCTGGCCGGCGCGCTGCAAGCCGTCCGCTCCACGCTGCGCGACGACGCCCAGCCGGGCGAGCGGGTCCTCATCGCCGTGCTCAGCGATTTCCTGGCCGGGTCGGCGCCCGTCGCCAATCGCCTGGCGCCCGCCGCACGCGGCGACGCCATCGGGGAACCAAGCGATGCCAACGCCGGCCCGCGCGTCGAGCTCCTCGCGACCGAGCCAAGGACCGTCGGCCCGGAGAACATCACCGTCGCCGAGATCCGCCCGCTGCGCAGCGTCGTCATCTCGACGCCCGGCGCCGACGCCGCCGACTTGACCGGCTCGCTCGGACAGGTCCGCGTGCGTCTGCGGCGATCGGGCGAAAACGTCGGCCGCGAACGCAGCGTGCGCGCCCAGCTCTTCGTCAGCAACGGCGGCGGCCAGCGCACCGCCGCGGGCTCGGCCACGATCCGATTCGAGCCCGGCCAGACCGAAGCCGGCGCCACGATCAACGCCCAGCTCGCGCTCGGCGTGGCCGACCTGCCCAGCGTCGGCGCGGCCATCCTGACCGTGGAAATCGACGCCGACGCGGCCGTCAACGACAACACACGCCGAAGAGCGGTCGCGCTGCGCGAGTCCATCCGCGTCGGCCTCATCGCGCCCCCCCGGCTCGCCGGAGGACCGGGCGTCGCCTCCTTCACCGCCGCCGACTGGCTCCGCCTAGCCCTCCAGCCGACCGACGACCCCGCCCGCTCCACGCTCGAGATCATCGCCATCGACCCCGCGGGCGTCGACGCGTCCCGCCTCGCCGGGCTCGACGCGGCCGTGGTCTCGGCGCCGGGCCGGGTCACCAACGCCGGCTGGGAACGCCTCGCCGACTTCGCCCGCGCCGGCGGCATGGTCCTCGTGCACCCCGCCAGCGAAGACAGCGTCCAGCTCTGGACCGAGCCCTTTACCCGCGCGATGGGCCTGGGCTGGACCATTGCGCGAGAGCCCGAAACCGCCGACGCCACCACGCCCCGCCTCGACGGCGCTGAGCCCGAGCAGCTCGCCCGTGCCGCGTCCGAAGACCCCCTCGCGCTGATCCGGGCTGAACTCGCAGAGCTGGCCCCGCCCGTCACCATCAATCGTCGTCTGCCGATCGAGACCAACGACGTCGGCGCTCCCGTGCTGCTCACCTCGACCGGGCGGCCCGTGCTGCTCATCGCGCGGCCCGGCGGCGATTCGTCGACCATCGGTAACGCCGATGCAGCCAGCGACTCCGTCAGCAACGACGCCCGCCGCGGGCTCGTCGCCTTGCTGACCGTCGCGCCCGATCTCGCGTGGACCAACCTGCCCGCCAAGCCCTTGATGATCCCGATGGTGCAAGAACTCATCCGCCAGGGCGTCGGCCGGGCCCGCGGCGGGT
>ERZ1740059.1736-NODE-1736-length-10849-cov-7.080508_pt1 | contig 10849 bp, 9 predicted proteins | sample MGYA00581744_ERZ1740059 | MGnify/ENA primary metagenome ERZ1740059 (study PRJEB43018, sample SAMN04849738) | marine metagenome | isolation source: floating plastic debris | place: Pacific Ocean | collected 2008-08-28 | study: EMG produced TPA metagenomics... | reverse complement strand
GCGAGGGCCTTCATATAGTAAACTTCTCTAGCACTCATGAAACATTTCTGATTATGAAGTGAGCTGTGCTGACCCAGATCGCATGACAAGGCTGTCCACAAATTTCCTGTGTCTGGAAAATTCACTGCGACAGGTTTACACCACAAGATTTGTATACAATTTGGTGCTTATGTGTGTAGGTTTGGAATTTATCAAAATGGCAGAGCAAGTATGGTACTCACCTCCTATGTACATGATGTTTGAGTGATCGAACTGTGCAGCTGAGTTAGCACTGAGACGTCTTCTCTGAGTATTGCCTTCATCTACAGTAACTGAAATGGTGTTCTGATCCTCTCGACTTATCTCAACGGTATGCCACATGTCATCGCTCAAATCTATGGACAGAAAAACATTAGATACTTAACCTATATTCATCATTTTCCGACACCCATCTGCTATCCCCTTATTAAGCGATTTTTTCAGCATCACCTCAATTCTCATCAAAGACCAGTCAGCTCAACAATTTAGTAAAATACTATGGCTGAAAGCTCAAAAGGGTTCGATTTAGATTATTGGTGCTATCTCATAGTCAAACATCAAAATTGTTGTCCAATCTAAATAATACCATGACTAAACACTACTAATAATACTATAGCTCACATGATCCAGGTACACTGATAAGCTCATCTGCTCCACCGAAGTTAAATCTCACATCTAATCTGCCGTTGTTAAGAAGTGCTGCCAGATACTGATACTCTGAGGCATCATTACCAGGCTGGTACATAAACAGAGAATCTCTCTGTGCAGTCTTAATCATCAGTATCAGTTTGAAGTCAGTCTTCATCTCATCCGGTGTGTTAGGAACTCTGATGTATGCCACTGGAGTCAGCACTGTGATGGAATTTATCGGAGGCAGACCTGTATTACAAATAAAATACAAAATAAAGAACTGGTACGCTGTAAATGTTTGAGAAGGTAGGGGGGTCAAAAGTATCTGAAGGCAGTATTTTAGTCAGACCTACAGGCATCAAGTTACAAGGTGTATGACATACACAGTTTAGGTTGCAGAGGAGCGCAGTGGCAGGCCACAATTGCTTATCCGATGGTGTAAGTCGTGTATAGTCAGTATGACTTTGGGACTATCTGACTGGGGATGTCTGAGAGTTGTTCGTCAATGCACTACCATGTAGCCATGGATCACCACCGGATCACCAAAGTTCTACTATTGACCTTCAAAGAAACAGCTACCACATTTTCTGGATGATATGATTTACTTTTTGGCTTATAGAAATGAATTGATGTACATGTGCACATCGCTTCTTGAGTGAACTTTATAACTTACCAGTAGTATTCACGTGTATGAATGGAGGGCCGACAACTACTAGAGGAATTTCAAAGTTTGTATATTGGCCGAGGAGATATGGTTTCTGAGGGTTTGGTATATCAGCTCCAAGCCTGATGGTGTTCATGTAGATGTAGAAATCTTCACCTCTCAGATCAACTAAAACATTAAGCAAACATAAACTTGATGCTCTCAGCTAGAAGCATGCTAACAGGGGAGAAGATTGCATTGGATCTACATGCATGAACATGTGATGCACATACAGTATAAGTCCTTTAAATACTTAGCAGTTGTCAGGGTCAGCGATTCAGCTACATTATGGCTCCCAACCAACTACATCTATGATCTATGTAGTAATAAAGGTTTCATTATCAAAGCGTCACATGGCATTGTTTGAGTCTTCCAGGCTTTATGTACCCTGACACTCGGTAGCGTTGTACACTGTTCACGCATATGTTTGTATGGAGATGATAGCGCAATGTGGTGCCAATTCAAATTGCATGCTGATATGTATGCACCCATCACATGGACATATTCACTTATATCATGACATCACATTAAACTAAAAAGTGAATTACTGTTACTCCTGTATGACGACTGAGTGATACAAAGGATTTAAGGCCTGGATATACTTCTATGGAGTGCATTCGTGGAGTGGGTTCTAGGACACCAGATTTTGTGCTACAGCTAACATGCAGAGTCGCAGACTCTAACTACATGTAGCTACCACTACCATAAAATCTTAATCTCACCACCAACTTGAAATGAGAAAAATCAACTTGTACATAAACCATATGCATATGAAGCCAACAAAATAAATAGGCTCCGGCTAAGTTGTTATGCACAAGGGTGAAAGAAATAGTCATGCTCAATCAATACGGATAGGCTGGGCACACACACACAAGAAACCTGCCAGGCTAAAATTAGGGTGTTTGATCTGCCAAAAACAGGCTCTCATTGCCGGGTGCAAAATTCTTTAAACCACTCCAAACAGTAAAAATAATGGCATGATCATATAGGAATTATCTCATTTTAGACAATGAGCAGAAAACTCCTAGTGTTATCGATTATAGAAAGACATTTGCAATGGAACAGCTGTTGTGGGCCATAGTGGCATTTTAAAAGGAATCCAGCGTACTTAATCCAAAGAGTCAATCAGGCTGAACACTCTGAGTGTTCAGCCTGATTGATGTGTTGTTTTTTTTATTCTGTTCCAGAATTGAAAGAATTAACCATTTGGACCCGCAGGATATCAAACAAATCCAGTCAAATCATTACAAAAATAACACAACAAACTGAAAGCCTGCACAAAGACCACAGGCTTGCAATGACAGATCGTCAACGCATGAAACAACACTGCATTTTTACTTACTTGGCACAGGCTGGTTACCATCGACCCACACATGCATCTTATCTGCTCTTCTTCTGACATTCAGAGTATGCCACTCAAAGTCATTATACTCTCCTGGTACTGTTACTTGATCCACAAACTATTATAAATGAAAAATAACATTCTTATGTGATGAGCCGCCTTACATCTTGCCAGGGAAATAACAGTGGGAGTGACACAATCATACGGATACGACATATACATCTGGCCACATCTAGTCGCCTAACTACAACACCCGTTCGTGTCCTGATTAATTGTAGGCTTCACACACACACATATATATTTGTTATTATGAAAGTAAACTATACTTACTTCTCCAGCCTTGACCTTCACCTTCAGCACACCATCCTCAAGGAACACTCTGATATAATCAGTATTAGTCGGGCTGTTTGTCATCCACAGAGTTCCCGTGTCTGACAGAGTCTTGAACTTGGTGGATATGTCATTGACGTGGGTTTTGATATTTCTCCCCAAATTGATGTCTTCATACACAGAGCCATTTAAAGAAGCTTTCAATGTCACTAAAAGACAAAAAGAATAATGTTAATATAATTGCAAAACTTGAACCTTTGTCGTGCACATTCTATTCTTGATTAACATAACATCACAATCACAAACAACCATAATCAACCAACCTCAAAGCACACAATATCACAATGATCACAAAGTGTCATTATAACCATCATGCCATCAGACAACCAAACTCACAACAGTACTGAGGAGTTGTTCCATCCTAATATCATCAAGGTGGCACTCCATGTCAGTCACAATCAAAAATTGTCTTGTGGCCTCTGAGTACTATGAGGTCATACCCTTGTACTCTGGAGAGTATGGTCTCATACCACTACTCTCCCCGCACTAAAGACAAGACAAGACATAACATGTAGCTGGACTTAATGGCACATAAATATGCAAAATATTGAACAAGTGCAGTTGTGTGGAATAGTTTTCACGTTGAACTTACACCTGGCGCACACATCCTGCCCAATGTTGGCATAGTCCATACCAGTACAGTCACAGTAATAGCTATCCTTCCTGTTGTAACATGGTGCACCGTTTTGGCATGGTGAAGACAAGCAGTGGTTTGGATATGCTACGCAATCATCCACAATATTAGGAGAGTTTTGGTCGCGGTACAGTTTCTGTAGCTGGGAGGAAATTGTGTTTATCTGTAAAAAATACAGCAGGAGATTTAATGCTGATAATACAAAATATAATAACAGGCAGAAACGGGAGCATAAAATGTGTATTTTTTCCTCTCCAACAATACCATCGAAGTCAGCTCAATTATACATCATCCTTGTACATCCTAATATAACTAGTAATGAAACAAACCTGTAGATATTCCACGCAGCCCATAAATCCAGCCTCAGACCATATGTGCCAGGGAAGTTGGGTATAGTCTCGCACCCCTCCCAGGTACACTGTATTAGCAAACAAGGTACTCGGTCTATTCCTGGTTGGGAGGTCCACGTCTTGACTTTCCATTCTCTGTCTATCAAAGTAGACATTAATCTTCCCCTCGTCCGAGTTGAAGACAAACTTTGCTGAGTGTGGCTTATTATCATTCACTACACCAGATGAGACCTAAAATATAAAACCACAGGAGCAGATAAAATTACTATATCTGGTAAAATGTTAGGTATGTACTTTCATAAGCTCTGATTGCTAAGAACAAAGTTAGATTGATCATACATGCACATAAACATAGTTAAGAATGTGCTCATACACCGCAGAGCAGCTCACCTGTTTTCTTACTGGTCCATATCCGACATCTGTTACCATGTATAACTTGTCATCAAACACCTCAAGCGCAAAGTAATCATCACCTTCAGCACCGGCGAACAGAAGCAGACCTCTCGGCTCCACTGTCGTAAATCTGACTTCGAGGGAAGGCTTCTTACCCACATTAGCCCACTCTCCCAGCATTATGTATGTATCATTCTCGAGGAAAGTTACAGCGGAGTCACCCTTGTCACAGATAAACTCAATCTCCGGCTCAAACACCATGTCACATGACGTTCTAACGTAATCTGAGGGAATAAAACCAATCATCACTGGTACAGACCAGAACCTAATACACCATACTAGCCCTACCTCTGAATTATGTGTTGAAAATAAAAAGGCAGCTGCCCATTTGTAACTTATTATGCAAATGCACCACAAGTTAAAAGACTCTTGTTACACGAAGCAAAATAATGGTATATACGTAGAATTATGACAACAATGTCTTCACTTTGATAATTGCTATTAGTGAAGGCTCATGACTATCATTGTGTCAAAATGATAGCTTACCAGGGAACTGATCCTTCCACATCTCGAGGAAGATATCAAACTCTGTATCAAAGCCAGTACTGTTAACAATGACATCTTTGATTGTGCCGATAAAGCTGCTAGTGACGACTCCTCCAGTCACCTCTGTCGGGTTCTTGTGACCTCCAACATTGAAATCCTCTTTGATAAATCTGATCTTGTGATTGAGGGTCATACGATTGACTTCACCACCATCCAGATAAAATATGAGCTGAAAAATAAAACCATACAGAAAATTAAAGGAATGAGATATATACATACTATATCTTGTATACTAATACTTATATACATACAAATATCTCAGATCTAAGAATCCACACACCACTAACATCATCATAGTAATTATGTCAACAAGTCTCTCAATAACTGCTGTCGACAAGTTCTGTAAGCAATCGACAAATCAGGATAGATTGAGAAAATGATACAAAATGTTACTGGTTATTCAGAATATAAAATATATCAATAATACTATAATAAATGTAATAAATAATTGTAAAATGGATAATAAATAGAAATTCTGAATGACACAGCACAACATTATTTTGGTGAGTATATTTGCTTTCATAAGTTATCATTATTTACTACAGTTTCATACCATGGTGCATTTCAGTCAAAATGTGATTTCTAAAGCAAATTACATTATTATATGTTCCAAGAAATATTTCATTTCGGGTTATCATAATGTCAAATCAGAAAGTTATCTTACTGGATTTACAGCCTGGCCACCTATTGGTATTGAGACTGAATAAATTTGTCTCCTTCTTCGATATGCCTGTGGTATAAACAAGCTAAACCATTCAAATGCATGCAGTTAGATCTCAGCGAACAGTACACATCTTTGTTAATCTAGCAAACAGTCTGATATTCTTTGTTTATCGCAGTCATGAGTTGGAGTTGTCTCTCTGTTTCACATGTCGGAACAACTACTAACTAGCATCATATCCCACTACTTCCGCTGGCCTGGTAAAAGAGACATGTTGGTTAGGGGATACCCTGAAGCATGTGCATAATTCCTAATATCCCTTTCTTTACAGCAACAGAAATTATTGCCCCTAATGGATAAACTCACAGGATTTCCGTTGAGACTTTTCATAAGTAGAGTGTGATCTCTATTATCACCCAGGTTCTGATTGACTGTTATCTGTCTCTCAGTGGTAGGTCTATCTCCATTCTTAGTAGCAAACCACAGATCTCCATTCTGTGAAATTGAATAACAACATCTCTTTGTTTTAAAGCGTAAGAATCAGTACTAAGGAAATGCGTAGTCCAAGGCAAGAATTAATTAACGTTGATAGATGATGAACATGGTAAATAAATAGGCAAGACTTGTATATGTGTAGTTCAAGCTCATCAGAATGCTTCCGTTCGTAGTGTAAAGACTACCAAGAACTGCTAACTAACAGCGGATTGCTTTGTAAAAACAAATTGTGTGTAAAGGTTCCCTCTAAAATGCAATAAAGTAATTCCAACAGATGTCAAGAGAAAATCAAGAGTGTGGCATTTCTTAACTGAAGGTTGCCTGACCATAGTCGAGTATCAGAAATTCCTCTGATTTAGCACAAAAGTGTTCTACAAACTACTGACCCTCATGTACACGTATGATCTGACTTCACCGTCCTGGTTATACCACAGAAGACCATCCCTACGCCCAGTCTGGAATCTGATGGTCATATCCTCACTATGGTAGCCGTTTACATCAAAGTTAGGTGGCAGATAGAATATTCTTATATATCCACCTCCTCCAGTAGGATAGAGAGCATGATGTTTCACTGTCTCTGTCAACGTAATCAGATATCATGTACTATACACCACATACTATACAGGATAAAGGTAACAACACAAATCAGCAAGTTCTTCTAACCAGTACTTTACGGTTCTAAGATATTGTGAACTAATCCGGAAAAGGTTTCGGGAGGTTCAGTCATAAAAAAAAAACAAAATATGATGAGCACATTCCTACATCTGGAGACACAACCCGGTAAGACAGCCTGGTAAAACAACCCAGTAACACAGTCTGGTATCACAACCTAGTAACACAAGACACCCGAGAGACACCCGAGTCACACAGACCCACTAAGTAGGTAGAGCAATCCAGGGTTCCTCGTCGGATATTGAACTAAGTAGTGAAAACTGAGCTTGTGGCTATACATATTCTGTATATTACACAGCGCTGTCCCACAGCCAGGGAGGTTATTACAACAGCCTTATATATTGCCAACATTGGATCAAGGATCAAGGATTGGATCTACCTCCCCGGGCGAGCGGATCGAGCAGCTGTGAACAGGACCTGTGAGCCGGAGCAAGGAGTACTGGGGAGCTTGAGCATACAAGTTTCTAGATTGGCCAAAAGGCCTAAAAATGTCTGCATATAGTGTATGTACCTCAATATCAATTTGGTCTACTTAGAGATGACTTGTGCTTGATTCAAGTTCCAGTTTGTTGAATACAAATGGATGATTGTTTGTGTGTGAGCATCAAAGGTGAGTTATACATTTACATGGAACAATCCTAGTAATATCTGACAATCACACATGAAATAATAACATGGATAAGACTATGACTCCGCCACTCTAGTATAGCAGAGGAGCCAAACTGAACGGCAAATATACAAGTAGACGCTGACATGATGGACATGCTAATCTATAGTGCATTAAACATGACAAGATAGAGTGTGGACATGAGTTTGACACCGGATAGTCAGTATTCTGCTACACATGTGATTTTTACTGCCAAACAATGGACAAAATCCCCCAAACTGTTTTATGACCATTGAATGGATGTAATAATAACATAGAAAGATCCTGACAATTCAAGTGCCAACATCTTATTCACAACTCTATTTCAGCAATTAAAAGGAAACGTAGTGACGGATTAGGAAGGATATCGAAAATTGTGAAACAAACCATTATAATCTGTAAAATAAAACAGTCAGCTTGTAAGTTGTAGATCAAAGCATTTCAAAAGTACAACATTCTTCCTTCAACACCACAATTAATGAGATTTTGAAAACATTCAGCTTTCTATAGCCACTTGACTAGAGAGATATAAGAACGTCAATTTCGCATATACGGGTACATGTTACACAAAACGTATGTAGAATATCAAAGTAGAAAGAGAACTGGTAAATATAGGCAAACTTATTTAAGCAGTAGATCAGACAGTAGAAGCTTAACATACCTGGTACTTGGGGTAGGAGTCCACAAGATTTGAGTTTTTCTAGTTTAGCATCCCATAGCTGGAGATTATCGATAATAAAGGCTGACTGCTTATGAGCTATATTAGTGTTTGGCTTGTTGATGAGGAAGGGATTTGACTGATCATAGTTCGAGATGGCGGAGGATATCAACTGCATAGAAAATATGAACATAAGTGACGGTTACCATAGTTATAAACATTGGATTAGATTGAACAGATAAATAAGCAAAGGCTACTGACCACTGGAGCTATCCTCTTATCATCAAAGAACAGAAAACTCCATGATGCATGCATCCTTAATAATGGTTAGCACTCAATAGTGATGAATAATTCCCCATACCTGTGACCATGATCTCTGCTCATTATTGACATAGACAGTCATGCCGTTCTCATTGTCCCAGGAGAGATCAATGGTGTACCAGACATCACTCTCGAGTCCTGTGAGAACTCCCTCCCAGATACCAGAGACTGATCGATATCTAACATGCAGGTTACCATCTACAAACAGTATACAAAACTGAATCATTTATACTCAAAACAGCCTGTTGACCCTTGTATTGATATCAAAACACGGGAGTCCGCTTAACTTATATGGTCGAAGATCATCAAAAAAAATAATATGCAGGGTGGGCCCACAGCGAATCCTCAGAAGTGAACATCGCAATTATGTAGACCAGTAAGAGATGAGATTAAAACCTGAATAAGTCAGGGCGCAAAAATATCATTATAAACATGACGGTAAGTGGTGGGGTGGTACACTAATATTAGTTATTATTATAACGATTGAGACTTACCGTTACCAAACACTACTTCAGCAGGATTACTGGAGATAAGATAAGAGTTTCTGTCCAGTCTACTCGGTTTGATTGAGAATCGCATAGTGAAACCATTAGCGCAGGCACTTGGTCTAGACTGACAAGTCAAACGACTTCCCACAGTGATATGTTCATAAGTATCGAGCTCTATTCCATTTCCTACAAGTTAAAAAAACAACAATGGTAATATACAGGAAAGCAACTGCTTTGTAGACACTTGCCACAGTTTGCTGCCAATAAAAATTACTAATCTGCTCAATACTGATGATACAGTCAGATAGAATTTACCAAGCATCGAAATAACAATTCCTGTTTCAACCCAAAGTAAACTCTTAGATTTCTCAGCTGGCCTGAAATGAGTTGCCTCACCACTTTCTGGAAGAGGACAACTCCCATCATTGAAAACAACATTGATCAACAAGATAAATAAACTATAATAATCTCATTGAACTGACATACGTAACACAAGTTAACACCAGTTGTATTTACCGATTAATCCTTCCACTATTCTTGGATTGTTATGGGCAGTAATTCCACCATCAGTGAGGGTAGTCATGTTAAAGAACTGTCCACGTATATCACCTACAAGATCATAAACCAAGGATGTGTAGCACTTAACTCCATCTGAACAAAGTTTATTCACCATATTTAATTCAGTGGCTGTCCATTGATCGGACACAAATATCAAATACAGCTATGGAATGGATAATTCATCTAGCCTGAAAGATGGGCAATGCAGTACAAGACAAAGCAATGTTTAGTCTTGTTACCGATAATTGAACACCATATGTAAAGCACAAGTACATACAGCGGTTTGGTATGATAATCTCCTTCTTGATGAGTTCTCTGCGTGTTGTCTGGTAAAAGTTGATCTCATCTATCATGCCATTGAAGTATCTTCTGTTGGCATGATTGTTTGCTTTACCAACCAACAGTAAGTGTCTGAATGACCCCTGGAGAGTATGCATAAATGATTGAAATAGCACCTCTACAGTCAAACAATGTATAATGGATGAAGTTTCACATATGCCCTGCTGTCGTAGCAAATCTTGAGTTGTAAAAACCATTGGTACAGCAGCACAGAAAGGAATAAGTGGCATCACTATAACTTGTGCACGGTTGAGATCTATCTACATGTGCTAGAGTATTGTGATAGAGAATCGGTGTATCTAACTAAGAAATAAAGTTATATACTACTAACTACCACCAGAGCACTACCATCAACCCAACACTACACAATCTTACTCGTCAGACCTGCTGAGTGGGTTAGATCATCAATCAAAGGACACAAAACCACTGATAGAAAGATGGCAAACTGAACCGGTGATAAAAGACAAGAGTAGGTGTAGATATTTCCCGCTCCTGGGGTGATTGGTATGGCATAATTTGGTCATCAAAGGATTTGGGGCTTGGGTTATCCAGATCACAACATCACATCAACTATTAATGTTTTGCACAGTACTAGCCACTATTGTATATGGATGTGATCCATATAGGTTATTGGCAGGTGCTCTTACACTGGGGGAATCCAGCTGTCGTTTTTTTCTGCTACCATAGAGTCCCTGATAGGAAATATCATACAAAAACATTGACATTTAAAGCAAAGCAACATAACTAATGCATAGAAGAGCAGCCTCTACATGATATGTCTGGAAGCAGCAGCACTAAAATATTTGCAAAATAATTGATTTTTAATTCTAGTCTATATATTTTTTCTCTTTTCACAGCACCAAAGACGACACTGTTATACGAATAATTAATTGAGATAAGTTGTTGTTAGCACCGGTCTGATAAAAGGGTCGACATGACATGGGT
>ERZ1740059.1735-NODE-1735-length-10854-cov-10.387906_pt1 | contig 10854 bp, 8 predicted proteins | sample MGYA00581744_ERZ1740059 | MGnify/ENA primary metagenome ERZ1740059 (study PRJEB43018, sample SAMN04849738) | marine metagenome | isolation source: floating plastic debris | place: Pacific Ocean | collected 2008-08-28 | study: EMG produced TPA metagenomics... | reverse complement strand
ACAATTACCAAATAACAGCATAAAAAAATATTTTGTTGTCACAAAATTTGTCTTATTTACTATAGTCCCTATGGAAGAGGTACACCCTACACACAGAAAGTATTCATCAGCCCTAATTTTCGCTATTATTGCTAGTTGAGGTAGCTAATTTTAAAAGTAGCTAATATCACTCTATTTTTATGTATAATATGATGAAGGGAAAACAAAGTAACTATTATAAAGTAAAAATAACTTATTTGCCTGATAAACCTAAGAGTGTGAAACCTTTTACTGCCTAAAATTAATGTGTCTAGGGTAGGCAAAGTTTGGAGAATATTTTGGATAAACTGTGACACATAGAGTTGACCCAAGTCATAACAAAGCAGTGACTTGAAATCTTTCACACTATGTAAAGGCCAATGAATTATTTGTCGTAGGAGACCTGCCTATATACTGAGTGAATCGTCTCGCTCTCTCCTTATCATCAATAGCTGAGTCGAGTTCATACAGACTGATGATATAATCAGCACACAATCCCACAGACAAAGGAGTTGTCTGTGCACAGATCACTCCTTTCAGCAATTTTTCTAGATAGTCAAGAGTCATGCCATCATTCAGACTTTGGTCCGTGGGTGGAAGAGCTGGTACTTTGAACTGAATAGCTATCAAGTTCCCTTCATCCGCGTTGAATCCAATAATTTGATCAAACCTACAGGGTTAAATGCTGTGTAGTTTCATCGAAGTTATTGATTGGTGCGAAAAGTGAGATATTTGAAGTACGAAAATCAACGGGTCAAACCAATGGCTATTGTGTGAATCAGAATCGGTTGAAATACTTTACAAGCCAGGATTTTTTAGTGGAAACAAAACAAAAACAAGCTGATGAGTCATTTCTCTTTCTCTTAGTACAAGACTTTCAGAGTTAACTGGCATACAAGTCTCACCTTTGAGATAAGACATAAGATTGACTGGAGATATCTTCTGGGAAAAAGTCATTGTCAGGCGTCGGAACCATAGGCTTGGGTGCGTTGGCATCCAGCAGATTAAATGTGTACATAACCTCCAATGGTGTCTTGTTAGCCAGACATTTATATACTGATTGCTCCATATCACAGGTATGTCTCTGTTTAGCGCCTTCGGCTAATGCTTTGATTTGTTTGGCTGACAGATTCCAGCCCCATTCATTGTAGAGATTACCTGACTGTGTGAGGAGGTAAACAAAATACATGACCGTAGCATAGTGCATACATCGAACAAAAACCAGAACGCATGACACACTGCACACCGAGGAGGGCAACCCACTCGCCTGATCTACCAAGCTCACTGTGTTGCTTGTTGTATGTATGAACTTACGCAGACTGTCAAAGACAACAGTAATCATTATTATAGCAAATGATGACCCCTGGTAAGTGATATTCACCTGTTGTATGGCACGCTGGAACAGACCCTCATTGTATCGACCCAGAGTCTGAGCTGACACAGAAGCAGCACCTGCAGATTCTCCAAATATGGTTATACGGTCAGCATCTCCTCCAAATAAGGCAATATTCTCTCGCACCCACATCAGAGCCAATCTCTGATCCCAAAGACCGTAATTACCAGTTCCTAAAAATTACTAGTAAGTCTGATCCATTGTCAAATAGCAGTAAAAGATACATGACATCATCAGCACATGCATAGCAAATAGCGGCTTCCAAATATGAAATTCAAAATCCTGTGGTACCAGTCACATACATCAAAGCAGGAATTTATTGTTGATCGTCTCCTTTCCTCAGGGTATATGAACGCAGTTAACTTACCTTCACCCTCTGAGAGAAAGCCGAGGACACCGAGACGGTAGTTAATAGTGACAACAATCACATCCCCTCTAGCTGCGAGTATGGCACCCATATAGCCATTTTTGGAGCCAACAAAATACCCTCCACCATGAATGAAGACCATGGCAGCTTTGTTAGCTGCTACCTCAACTCCACCAGGTACTACGATATCCAGATATAAGCAGTCTTCATCTCCAATATATGCGAAACCAGCTGAAAAGCATGAGAAATCTTATCTACATGTAGATACCCAACAGACCCAGGAAGTATAGCCAATGCATGGTAATGTCATAATAGCCAGGTAATTCTGTATTTAAAGCAGTTAAGACCCTTACACACACCACAACTGAAACTGTAAAGATTTTTTTTCAAAAAAAACATGAAAATTATCCATTTTATAAAACTGTTGAAAAAATCTTTGCAGTTATGAAATAAAGTTGTAGCACGTATGGACAATTAATGGATTCTTGCAGTTACAGTTGTAGTGTGTGAGGACCTTTATTACAGGTTTTTGTAAAAACATAAATGTAAAATTTCTTAAGCATATCCAATGAAAATTTTCTGATCAGTTATTAACCTATATAAGCATTCATGTCGTATTCTCTCAGAACGCCGCAGTCATTTGTGAAAAGACCAACAAGACAAATGAATTTATCTATTCGTTTTAATTATTCATTCATCTCATTGGTAAAGACGCACACAGTTATTTGGAATTATCTGTTTATACCAAAAGTTGGCACAACTTCCAAGCATCATAATATGAACGATCATACAACCATTGTTGCTGCAGAGAGGGTGGGGCCGCTTTCCCAGATACGTAGATGATAAGGGGCAATGCATGTAAAATCAATGAATGTGTGGTTCTATCATGATGAAAATAGATGATACACTGTAGATCATGGAACTCACTGACGGAACTGTACCAACTCACTAGTGAAGTCTTGGGAAAACTGAGGGCACATCTTGGCCTCAGAAGTAGAGACATCTCTCACACCGCTCCATCCTTCTGCTTCCTGTGGCTTTTTGAAACGTAAGTTCCCAACTGGCGGCTTTGCATACGGCACCTCTGTAGGAAAAATGGAAGTTAGTGTTATGAGTTGCGATGTAGCATCTCACCACATGCATCATCTCACTCACCACACCTAGCATTATTATAAATTTCCAATACTTGGATCTTATTTCTTGATATACTTCCAACTTACCTAAAAATAAGTCGACTGCAAGACCATCATATTGAAACTGTTTACCAAGCAGCTGACCACCGTGAGAAAAAGTCACTGTTGTACAATTAACATAGAATAGTGATATGCTTATAAGCAATGAGAAAAATAGTAGTTGCTCCATTGCAGAGAGTCACGCTAGTTATTGACCACCTTTGGATGATCGAATTTGATCTGCAGGACAAACATAAATATGGGCAAAACTTACGAGTGTTTGCATAGTATGAAAATGTCAACACAAATCTTACTTCGTAATGGGAACGATTTAGCAATTCATTGATCTCAAGGGTACAACTAACTGATGATGTAACGGCAAACTCTCATTCCTGCAACGAAAACAAGAGTTTGTGGACGTAAAACACAGATGGGCAATGACATGTGTTTGACTGTACTCCAAATTGAGGCGTGGCAGAGTTGTGTGCATAACTGATGTCCAGCTCACCGAAATCTCCCCAAGTTCACATAATTTTTCCGAATTTCTTTAAATATTGAAGTACCCATAAGCCTCAGAAAAGGATAAGGACCTGCAAGAATCTTTTTTCAGTTTTTGAAGCTATGATGATCATTTGAATTGTGGTAATATTTCATATACATTAATTGCACATGTATTTAAATGCAACAAATTATAATATGTACACAAATTATATCATGAATTCTATAGCAGTTTGAATAGGTTTTTTATAAGACACAAACAGTTATTGGTATGAAGCGAAGAGGAAACATAGGTAATGCTATCAGCTGCATTAACTTAGTTTTTGATAAAACTTTACTGCCTAGAGCTGGGTCTTTTCAAGTAATACTTGATGAAGAAATGTGGAATGAATGTCAGAGCACCACAAAGGCAAACAGCTGCTGAGATCCTAAATCCCAAAACATCATCAGCATTGAAGTACCTCCTCAACAAATCTAAAATTAGAGAAAAGTTCTCCTCAACAAATCTAAAATTAGAGAAAAGTTCAGCAGATAGAGCTCAATACATGATATTTTAATGAAGAAATAATATTCTGTGCTTAAACACACCAACATATACATACAGATACCTTACAACTTCTTGGAAAACGACTAGCCGCCAGCAGCAGGTATAGAAAGGTGGCTCAGCTTGGTTTCTAGGATCTGCATTTTACAACGGCATCCATATTTATCCGCAATGAATGTAATTATGCAAAAATTTTAGGTAGCGTTCTTTAACTTTTTGCGGACAGCTGATATGTCCCATATACATATGAAAATATAAATATTGCATGTATAATGCACCAACATGGACTCAACTCACCAATAAATGGTGGGGACACAAGAGACGCAACTCCAACAAACATCATCTCGACTCCAAACACAAGCTCTATACGATACATACCATGCATCTCCAGAATCACTGGGTTAGCTAAACTGGCAATGATTCCATGTCCGATGCCAAATAATGCAGATGATATATAGAATCTGCCAAAAAAAGATCAGTCATTGCCATGTTGGTTTCATTTACATTGATGTAGTCTTCCAGAAGCTGATGGTCTAGAGAAAGGCCATACTTTTTTTCTAAAAATACCATATATACATGCCTAGGACACTATTGTGCTCCTATTCTTCATCTTCTTCAATGCGGAGAGCACAGGTGCTAGCACACATGGTACTCTTTGCAAAGAGGCAGAAGGGGAGTTTTAGACTGCATGTGGGGTTTGCAAACACACAGTGGACCTACAGTATTGCCAGTCCCGTTCCGCAAGTACCTGGCTAGGATGAATGGCGCGCCACAACCAAATCGGAAATGACTGCCGGCGCGAGTCTCAACCGTTAACCATTGGACCATTCCTGACTCCCTTGCCACTATTGTTTACATAAGCAAAATATAATCTTGTGCCCCTATTGTATACATAAGCAAAATATAATCATGTTCAAGTGTAATAATTAATTTTTGATCTTGCTTTTTATTTCCATTACTTTACATACCCAACAGCATTAGGGTACACCGTATATCCAAATAGAGAACTCGATATTGAGATCAATCCAAGGAAAGCCACCACTGATTTGTTGTAGTCTTTGATCTTACCTACAAAAGATGGGCAGAAACCAAAATGTTAGATTGCAAAACTATGCAAAATTTTGAAATGTTGTATAATAATAAAGGAGGTAACTGAGTCCCATTACATTACTTCACAAATATGTTAAGGTGAATGAGAACAGTTATACACTAAAGCTGCAACATGCACAAAATCATGGTGGATACAGAACACAGAACACATTTATCGCATCGTGCAGAAAATTTGATAATATTGAGTTATTGTCTCAGTGAATAAAAGAAGACAATTATCCAATGGGATTACATGTTTTGTCGAATGGGATTCGATTATGGTTCTGCATGACAAACCTACCAGCTTCAATTGTTTCACATTCATTTCTTTCAATCAGAAACATACTTCTCATGATTTTCTTACCTGCAATGATGAGTAGAATCCGTATGCTGATATTCATACCACCGCCAACCATGTATAGATAAGTGACTCTAGTTGCGCTAAAACCATACTGTTGAACAAAGTAAGGTACTAGCACGTAGTAAACACCGCTAGACCAGCCTCTTATAAAAGATTTAGAGAGAAGTAGAATCATTCGCCAGTGTATGAGAGGACGAAATCTTGTCACAAATGATGATTTAGTACTAATTGTGTCACTATCCTGCTCAAGTTTCTCATCAGCGTCATCTAATTTCATATCCACATTGGCACCGCAGTCATCCCCCATCTCGCAGCTCTTAGTCATTGACACATCATTTAGAAGTCGAGGTGGTATCATCAGAGCAGCTAGAATTGTCACCTGGGAATATGGGATATGAAAGAATAATTATAATCAATTAGCAATAAAATGAGAGAAATCACAACGCGAAAAATCTTCTAAACCACAAAGCAGGACAAGCAGTTTGTACTTTCGGGCATTTCATACATATTTCGTCATTGACATGACTATATTGCCGATCAGAAGGAGAAAAGATATCCGTCTTATCAGACCAATTAAAAGCGGATAACGGTTATGACAAGTATTCAATGTGTATTATGACGTATTATGATATAATCACCGATGAGATGCATTACATTATCATCCAAAGTTTATGCCATGTATATGCAGAGATCCTGTCCTTTCAGTTTACAGTGATCAAAGGAAAGGCTTATTCAAGGTTCCCACCAGTCTCATTTTGTTCGAATGGTCACATGATTTCCTGTAGTCAACTCATCAATTTTGTTTTTATAATTGCGGGGTTATGTGGACATTGAAGATGGGAAAACAACTCTGGCATTGGTAATGCAATGGGATACTTGATCAATTTCAATCTAAAAAATAACTTTGGCAAAGTTTGAATTTACCTGTAAGCTCATAGCAGCTATGAAGAGTGTTGCTTCTCTCCAGCCGTATGCTTGTAGAATCAGTGCTATGAGTGGTGGGATGGTGAGAAATGGAGAAGCACCAGTCACTGTAGGTGTTATCAATGCTATATGTCGATATTTCTTGAAATGATGAGCAGCGAATGTACATGAGGGTATGTACATACAGGATCCAAAGGAAGCTAAAAACAAAGGCGTTTACACTTCGACAACACCACACTGGCTGGTGATTTTTTTTACATACAACCCAACACATTGAAAACAGCGCACAGAAAAGAATTCTTTGAACCCCCACTGTCAATTTTTGAAAACCCACTCTTAGTCTTTGAACCGCCACCATTCCAACAAATATATCATTTTCCATTATAAAACTGGTCAAAAGTAACAAAAACCATGTTAAATAGCACAAAACACGTTTTCAGAATTTGAAGTACAGCTATAGTTATAAGCATTACAATGTGTGGGATGTAAAACCCAGGTTGAAGCCCGCAGTTCTAGAAATAATACACCGAATGGTTTGGTATAGGCGCTGCAGATTTGTGGACACAATCCATTTGCAGGGAAAACAAAAGGGCAATTTTAGCTCTTAATGGACATGTCTCACCTGCCAGCAGGCCATACATGAGGAAGAACACAGGAAAGCTGGTTGTGAGCCCTGCGATAGCTAGAGAGATTCCCATACCAGCACAGCCAATCATAGCACACACTCTAGCACTGCTCTTCTCGACCAACATGGCAGCAAAAGGGCCTGAAATAAAAAGTTAATAGCAAGTATGCAGTGATTGGAAGCTGTTGAGTCATGAGACATGATAGCTGACAGAACCATCTGCTGTTATCTGTTCAAAGTTGGTGTTCGGTTATAAGAGTCAGCCACAGCTGCTCATCAACTGGTTTGTACAAGTTTTCATTTTTATCACTTTTTCTTATCCACATGAGTTCTGGTATGGAGTTTTAAAAAGCATACAAGATGACCATACTTCCCTGCGCTCTTCATATATCAACTACCACTATTTTGACCTCACTCTCAGAATAATTTATTTTACAAAATTGTATTTGAAATGTTGTGGCACATGGCATCCTTTAGGTTAAAAAAGCTCAGAACTTACCAATCAGATAGACTAGAGCGGCGTTAAGACTGCAAGCCCACAGTGTAAGCTGGCCGTATTGAGGAAAGCTGCTGAGAAATTCAACATAGAACATCCCAGAGGTAGTCATCGGGATGACTGCGACAGGCATGATAAGTGAGCAGGCAACTAGTATTACCCAAGCATAACCAGTATCAGTCTCATACTCAGGCTCTGTTTTTTTGACTTTGTTGTTGGAAGTTGACAGTCTCTCAGCTTGGACCTCATGTTCAGGGGAAGAACTGGTGAACATAGAAAGAGTTATGGAGACATTTCTTTGGGGTGTGCAAGACACTTTCTACGATTATTTACAAAGTAAAATATTTGTATTTTACAAAAAAAAACAAATTTACAAACAAAATTATAAAACCAAACATTCAATTGATCTCAAAATCACAATAAAACTCTGAAGCTGGATGTGATAAATTTTGAGCAGACTACAAATAACAACAGCTACATTATGAATAATTACTTTTGAATCCATGATTAAAAATTATCTGAAATGAAAAATGGCTCAATGGAAACCAATGCTATCGGTACTATACATCCTGGCTGCCCAACCTTTTTGCAAAAACGAGTCGCTTCCGTCTTGATGACTGTTAAATGATTCACATAATTATGCTTTGTGAGGAAATACACTTTATATCACAGTCAAGTGTTCCCATCTTTTTTGTTTTGAAAGTGGAAATTCTAGATTATGAATATGGAGGAGCGGTCGAGCAGCCCCCGCAGGGAAAGGTTTTGAGAAAAACATGAAAACCGGAAACATGTGACGAATCGAGTGAACGTACTGTGTCAAGTACAGCTAGCAGGAAAATACAGTTTTGAAACTTTAGATGCCTGTGCCAACAAACTTAACTGTCAGTGGTTTCAAAGTTTTCTCTAATAAAATGTTACGATACACAGAGAGTGGGAGTGGAGTTCAGGAAGAGTGCCTTCCCACAATATATTTTGTGTATTCTGAGTTGAGAAATAACTATGTTTTATGAATAGTGACTTTCCCATGTATTAAAAACTTTGAATAATTACGCAGCTGCAAAATTCGCAACACAAGTGCGTGAAATTGTCAAATATGAAAATGAGCCACAAAATTATTAGAAATGAGCCGGCAAATCATAAGGTTTTAAAAAAGCTGGATTACAAACAAAGAAGAGTTGCAAATGATAACTTACTGTTCCTCCATTGTCATCTTGTTTGCAGATAAACCGATCTATGCCTGGCTCAATTGGACAAAATCATTGTGCTTTATCTTTACCCTGGATATTACCCTCTAGTGAACAAAACCTGTAAACTACATCAACTATTACCCTTCAATTCAATAAGATAATAGGCTGCACATGGAAAAAAACATACCACAAGAGCCAGGTATAACGATCAACTGAAACTGGGGAGCTCCATCATAATAGTCAACACATAATTCGAGTGAACTGCTCCACAACTGTATGCACGTGTGACACTTAGAACTGACATAATCAAATTGAAATATTCCTGCAAATTACATCATACTGTGCCGTAATTGCCAAAAATGCAATATGTATTTTAAACTAAGTATATACCTGCAAAATCCCATTTAATGATTAAATTCAATCAAACCTCATAAATTCAATAACCTGCCTGATTTAAAGTTGGTTGATCGCTGCAATCAAGGCGTAAACTAAGGCGAGTTACATTGCAGCTTTTATGGAGGTGGGCCAGCAGGTGGTACAGCTAGCTGCAGGATGCAGGTGAATCATTTCCATACCAATATAACTGAACGGGATTCATTTGGAGTTTGGACCATCTACAGACTAACACAAGGTTAATTCAATTCCCCTCAAAACATGGCAGTGTGCAGCCTGAGGCCTCAGACTGTGGAAATACAATAGGCAATAGCTTTACTTTTTAATTCTTTGGTTTTGCCTGCTTTTACAGATCAGTCAAATCAGTTCAATCAAACTGGCTGTTACTATCATATAGCATAATGTATAAAATTATAATTTTATGTTTATTTAAATGAAACTAAAAAAACTCAATTTTTAAAAGCCGTAGCTAAAATTGGATCAATTCACAGATGTCAAATTGCCTATCTATGAATCATGTGTACTATTGTGTGAATGATAACCGCTAAAGATTTATGGAGTTATATATCTGCGAGCAGTGGTGTTGGGGAGCCCCAACTGACCCCAACTCTGTTGGGGTAAGAATTTCTGGTGCCAAAACAATTTTCACAAAATGTAATGGAGTTGAACATTTTCTCACCTCAACTATGCCAAAGTAGTCCAAAACATTCATCTTAAGCAATAAAATCAATTTTATGAACATGTCTAGACCTAGTTTTTGTCCTTTTCTGCACCCACATCTGACCACAATTGGGGTAAGAATTTCAGGCCATCCACACCACTGTCTGCGAGTACAGACACATTATGCTTGCTTTATAAATGCCTAATAAAAGTAACCGATCACCTTGAAGACTTTGGCTTTACATGCATTCTATATAATTTGTGGAAACAGCTACAAAACAAATCAAAAATGGACCAACAACTCTGTTTTTATCACATCATTATATCACAGCAGTGGAGTTTTACACACACAGCAGATAAAAGAAAACTACGAGCGATATGACTGACATTGTGTGAGACGTCGATGGACTGCCGTTATCTGGGTCGTCTCTCATCTGATTTCCACCGTTATTATTGTCATCTTCATCATTGTCACAATTCTCTACAAATACCATGAGAGTTTGCAGACGTCTGCACAGGAATCAACTAACCAACATTACAATAAATACGGGTAGCTAATAGTTTCATATCTCTAATGACAACAAGTGATTCAAACCCAACAGTGGTTTTTTAACCTTTTTATTCCTAAACCGTCCAGGTGAAACTTGTTGAATTTTTGTATCAATGCCTTTCTTCCTTGTGTGTGTATTCAGGCAATGGAGACCCTTTGTTTCCACACAATCCACCCCAGAATCAGACACACCGCAAAATGCAAACCATGTGGCATAGTCATAACGAGCTGTTTAAAATGAAAATTATGGGCAAATTTCAACTTCAGACATTTGTGGGTATGATCTTGTATAAAGGATGAAGTGATATTGATATTATTAGGGTTGTTGTTTTTATTTTAATCTCAGGCATGTCATGATTTTAATATTTTCATGTTGTGAATACCTTGTGACGGAGAATCCACAGCAGCTTGCTCCCTTCGAGCCGAGAAAATATTTTCAATAAGTCCCTCAAGTTTTTCCTTGTTTGGAGTTGTGATAATCTGCAGATTCTTGTTCAGCTCCATAAATTTATCGTTAACCGAATCATACTGCGGCCATTCAGCTGCCCCTGTTGACACTGGAGAGTTGGGATTTCTG
>ERZ1740059.1734-NODE-1734-length-10857-cov-4.199222_pt1 | contig 10857 bp, 12 predicted proteins | sample MGYA00581744_ERZ1740059 | MGnify/ENA primary metagenome ERZ1740059 (study PRJEB43018, sample SAMN04849738) | marine metagenome | isolation source: floating plastic debris | place: Pacific Ocean | collected 2008-08-28 | study: EMG produced TPA metagenomics... | reverse complement strand
AATTTTCAGGATTTAGCTGTTGGCCCGTCTGATTGAGGTAGATCCCCGTACCGCCATCAGAGGGGTCTAAATAAGGTTTGAGATAGATGCCATCGGACGAGCGTCGAGTAGAGCGCCGCCCCAAGAGTCCACCGACAGTCCCTAAAACATCATTATCTAAACCGCCCAGCAAATCGGTTCCTGGTAATCGTGTGCTGCCAACAAATGTATTTACCGCATTCGTATCCGTGCCTGCATCCGCCAGAGTAATGTTCGAAAAAACCGCGTCACGGGTAGCCACCGGATCTTGACCCACCGGCACCGTAAACACAATACGACAGTTTTCCAACTCTTCTTCGGTCGTGGCACAGACGGTGTTATAACCATTTTCGATATCGGTTCGCAGCTCCACCAAACCATCGGGCCGATACTCTTCTAACCGAGCGCTAATCGTTTCACATCGGAGTTCAGGTGTCCATCCCCCGCCCATCTCTGTGGGCACCGCCCAAGGATAGGCTTGACCAGGCTCACTTTTAGGGCGGTACATCACCGTATACTCACCGTCCTGAATTTCACAGGTAAATCGAGAGCTGGCCGAGACAGGAGCTGATTCACCATCACTAGCCAATGCGTTACTCACACCTAGGCCAGAGCCTAGCGTAACGCTAAGGGCAAGTAGGCTAACCGATAGCTTTCTAAATGAGGTGGGGATGGCACAATGTAAAGTCGGCAGCGCTGTCATCCAGTTCATGGAGAACTCCTTTATTGACCTTAAGACGTAGGCATCAACTGATGTCTTGTTACTGAGCCTAACGTGGAGTAACGAGACAGAACCCTGGTTAGGGCCAGTGCGTAAATTGGCCACGTGGTAAATTGACCGGACAATTCGGTAGCAGACATCTGTGACAGTTCATCCGTGACAGCGCTTAAATTTTTGACCACTGCCACACCAGCAGGGTTGATTGCGTTTGGGTACTAGCGGTGGCAGCAACTCGCCATCTAGATAAAACCACCGACCATTTTCTTTAACAAACTGCGATCGCTCGTGAAGCTGCCCCAATTCTGGTTGACTGACTGACTGGCTAGCCGGCTGGCTGTAAACTGCCACAAACTCGACCTTACCACGGGTATCTTGCCTACGACCTTTGTTTACGCCAACCACCGTAAGTGATCTCCATACGGTGGTTTTGAGGCTTTTGATTAGGTTAATGCGGTCATCAAACCTACGCTTTGACGGATGGCGAGTGGCGATGAGATAGTTTACGTTACCCAGACAATAGGCGACATATCGCGATCTCATTAAAGCCTCTGCTGTAGGCGCTACATCAGCCTCCATCAGATAGGGCCCACAGCAGCCAGCATACGCAAAGCCACTTCCACAGAGACAATCACTATTGGCAGATATAGACATCGTCTATCTGGGATTACACAACCGACAGACTACCAGACGCAAGCTTTGGTCAGATTGCTCAGACTTACTAAACATATAGACATTACACCCAATGTCTATATGTTTAGTCCTCTTCTAAACTATCAACGCTCAACGGCACGAGCTCATGATCGGTCGTAAATGCTATCCACATTTCTTCCTCAGGCTCGATGATAGCTCCAGTCAATGCACAGCGCTCACGGCGTTGAGCTTCAGCCGCCATAATCGCTCGAATTTGTTGACGCTGTATTTGGAAACCAGGATCGTCAGAATGTTGGCGCACATAATCCCACAGCACCTCTCGGACCAGCGACTGATAGCCACGACTGCCTGCCAAGGTTTTGAGCTTATCAATTAGCTCCCGCTCAAACCGAATGCTCGTGACTTGCATATCAGTAGTCGGCAGTTTGGTGTTTAGACTCATTAATCGTTTTAGTTATGAAAATACTAGAATAGGCACTTACACACTACAGCTGTAGTACAAAATTAGAAACCCCAGATACCTGAGTGTACATCCCTCTGTGGAAAGTTTTTTTATATTCTGAAAGAAAAGCAGTACAGCCATAGCATGTACGGAATACACTATCGCTCGACGTTGCTCCACCCAAGCGCCATAGGACAGACTGTAAACTGGTCGCTTGCCCTAATGGCATATATCCTGGCATTGGCGATTCTGAACAAATCTTTTCAATTCTGACAGCAGGCCCTGAGCGTCAAACATCTGAAGTAGTTTTTGCATAAGACATAAAGCAATCAAAAAGAAAGAGATTCTTTAATTAAGGCAGCTGCATCCTACATCCTTTAAAGGCACATGTGTCACTCTAAAAAATTACGATTGGTCTGGACCTAACAAGCAAAATCCATCCCGAAGGGTCAACAAAGCTAAAAATTCTTTAAAGAGATTTAGTTAAGATTGCGAAACCATTGACATAGCACCTGTAGCTATGACGTGCTCCTCTATAGGGGTGCCTATGGCAGAAACACTTACTGTCACGTTACGCCAGCTAGCTCACCCAAATGCTTACCATAATTGCATTAAGCCCCCACGGCCAAGGTTCCCCCCATAAACTACAGTTGGGCAAAAAATTACCGAAGAAACTCAACGCCCGCTTAGGGGGCTTTTAGACTAGATGTAATCGTGAGTGAGCTTTACTTAATGCGCAGCCAAGGCAATTAATCATTGCGCATCAAATATACGATATACGAATCCACGTATTAGCCTCATTCACACGCTCACATTATTCTCATGCGTTATCAACTAACAGGGAGCGGTATGACAACTAACCAGCAGGTGCCCTACCTCATTGGGGACAATAAAAAGCAGTCCTACTCCGGTCGCCTACATCAGCGATTAGATGAAGCCATGCAGGAAGGCAACGAGGTGCAAGTTCGACTGCCCTGGGGTGGTTTGAGCGGTGTTCCGGTGTACTTGGATTATACCTGTGTTGAGATCGTTTACGTCCATGTATATGAGCCCGACGAAGATGATGAACCCGACGACGAAGTGTCTCGTCGTACCGTTTGGCTGGTACGTCTAGAAGAAATCAGTGCCGTATCCTTTGTCAGCGAAAGCTGGTCTAAAGAACGTTTGGAAAAGCTCTTTATTCCCGATAGCAAAGAAGGCACCGCATCCCCTCAAGATAAAAATCCTGAAGAATTGACAGACTAACCCAGCGAGTAATCATCAGAACACAAACTTCTTGATTACCCAACTCTTTGCCCGTCTAATAGCATCACTACGACTGTAGGCTTTGGGTACAGCTACCGCACTCCCCGTAGCATAATCAACCCAGGCCGTATAAACCCTCGCACCTAGATAGGTACCGCTGGCAATATGAATCGTTACGCCGCGATAGGGAAACGAAAAAACGGTATTGATATGGTCGTGGTCTGCAATATGCATAGATATGACAGTGTGACCATGGTAATGATCATTTATAACTCCATTCAGCCCCTGCCATGGCCACTGAAATTGTCCGTTGCGAACCTTCGGATTATGATTCCGCCATTTTTACCATCCGAAAAACCGTATTCGTAATAGAACAAAACGTTCCCTTGCAGCTCGAAATGGATGACCGTGACCCCGTTTGTCAACACGTTCTGGCGCTGGTTGACGGTTATCCTGCAGGTACAGCCCGCTTAGACATTCCCAAGGATGGCAAAATAGGTCGCCTAGCTGTGTTGACCAATTTTCGAAGTCAGGGGTTAGGGCGTTTGATTATGGAGGAAATCGAATCCATTGGTCGTGAGCACGACTTACCATTTCTATGGTGTCACGCACAAAAAACAGCAGTGCCTTTTTATCAGACCATTGGATACACGATCGTCGGCACTGACTTTCTTGAGGCCAGTATTCTACATTGCAAAATGCAAAAACAGCTTAGTTAAGCATATAGACCCGCCACATACTCGCCAAAGCCATTGTAAATTAGCGTCTCTCGCGTCTCCCAGTCCAAAGCTACGCCCTCCCCCACCATGCGCTCACGTTTTTGCGACCAGCGAGGATGGGAGACATCGGGTTCTACATTCGCTTCAAACTTATACTCGTTCGGAGAAATCGTATTCCAGTAGGTTGCAGGCTGCTCTGCCAAAAATTCAATTTTGACAATGGATTTAGCGCCCTTAAAACCATATTTCCAGGGAACCACCATACGAATCGGCGCACCATGTTGTTTGGGCATAGTACGACCATAGATACCAACAGCGAAAAACGCCAGATCGTTGGCCATTTCGTCAATACGCAGCCCTTCATGGTAAGGCCAGGGCAAGTCTGAGAATGAAATAGCCGGCCCTTCAGTAATGCGTTCATCATAGAACGACTCGAAACGCACATATTTAGCCTCTGAGGTTGGTTCTACATCTTCTAGCACCTTATTCATCGGAAACCCCAGCCAAGGAACCACCATGGCCCAGGCCTCAACACAGCGAAATCGGTAAATACGTTCTTCTAAGGGAAATTTCTGATAAAGATCATCCAAATCATAGGTTTTAGGATTTTTTACCAGCCCTGACACCTCCAACGTCCATGGATCTGTCGGTAACTTTTGGGCATTCGACCAAATGTTTTTAGTCAGGCCAAACTCATAAAAATTGTTGTATCGACTGGCAAACAACTGATCTGTCACCGGACGCCCGGCATCAGCAAACGCTGGATTCGTCACAAAATCACGGATGGGCTCACCAAAGGTGCGACTGAGTTCTTCCATACCCTCAGAACTCAAGGACCGTCCGGCACAGCTAGTAGCCGTTAGTCCCAAACCGAAACCCGCCAAATTTTTTAGAAATTGACGACGCTTGATATAAGCGCTTTCTAATGTCACTAGCTTTTCAGGTAGTTGCCAGTCGGGACGAATGTGAACAAAGCTCATGGCTCAGAGGAAACACGACATACACGATTGTTGACACCTTAGCCTATGCTGCTGAGTACTAAATGAGCAGAAACTGAATCACAGCCGTATCACAACAGCAGGCGAGCCGCACTGTGGCACAATTAGAGCTAGTCGTTAAAATAACCTGCGTTTAAGAAACCCTGTGAGTACTGCTACCTCTACCCGGCGTGCCGTTTTTCCCTTTACTGCGGTCATCGGCCAAGAAGATATGAAACTTGCCCTGATCTTGAATGTCATTGACCCTAAGATTGGTGGGGTAATGATCATGGGCGATCGCGGTACTGGCAAATCAACAACCATTCGTGCCCTAGCTGACTTACTACCTGAGATCAGCGTGGTAGAGAACGACCCGTTTAACCGGACTCCTGAAGATCCCGAAGTTCAGCGCGAATACGACGGTCAAGCCATTCCAGCAAGCACCATGAAAGTGCCTATGGTGGATCTGCCCTTGGGTGCCACCGAGGATCGCGTATGCGGCACTATTGATATTGAGAAGGCTCTTTCTGAAGGTGTAAAAGCCTTTGAACCAGGGCTACTGGCTAAAGCTAATCGAGGGTTGCTGTATGTGGATGAGGTGAACCTACTAGATGACCATCTGGTAGACGTCCTTCTAGACTCTGCTGCATCAGGACGCAATACTGTAGAACGTGAAGGTATCTCCATCCGCCACCCGGCTCAGTTTGTCTTAATTGGCTCGGGGAACCCTGAAGAGGGGGAGCTGCGACCTCAGCTGCTAGACCGTTTTGGTATGCATGCCGAAATTCGTACCGTTAAAGACCCGGCTCAACGCGTGCAGATTGTGGAACAACGTTCCGAATTTGACCAAGATCCCGATGCATTCTTAGCGAAGTATCAAACCGAACAAACTGCCCTGCAAGCAAAAATTATCCAGGCTCAGCAACAGTTTAAGAGTGTCACCATCGATCATGAGTATCGGGTTCAGATTTCTCAAGTGTGCTCTGAGCTAGATGTAGATGGTCTTCGAGGCGATATTGTTTCGAACCGAGCCGCCAAGGCGTTGGCAGCCTATGATGGCCGGGCGGAAGTAACGGTGGACGATATTCAAACTGTTATTGCGCTTTGTCTACGTCACCGGTTACGGAAAGATCCTCTGGAGTCTATCGATTCTGGCTACAAGGTAGAAAAGACTTTTGGCAATATCTTCGGTGTGACCATCCCCGATCCATCTAGCAATGGTCGTACTCCTGTAGGTGCCCGATAGATGCGGAAACGAATCCTAGGACTGGACCCTGGTTTAGCCATTTTAGGATTTGGCATTCTTGAATATGACCCAGCCACCACCCGAGATCTCAAACCGGATCTTGAGGTAGTAGATTTTGGTATCATCGAAACGCCTGCAGGAACCGAAGTTGGCTCACGGCTATGCACTATCTACGATGATCTCAACAGTGTCATCAACACCTACCAGCCCGATTCTATTTCTATTGAGAAGTTGTTCTTTTATCGGATGGGCAACACAATTTTGGTGGCTCAGGCAAGGGGAGTGGTCATGCTGGTGTTAGCTCAACACCAGCTTCCCTTTGTAGAGTTTACTCCAGCTCAAATTAAACAAGCGCTGACTGGTTACGGGAACGCCGACAAAAAAGATGTGCAAGAAGCCGTACAGCGAGAACTTAAGCTAGATAAAATTCCTCGTCCTGACGATGCAGCTGATGCTCTCGCTGTAGCTATGACCGGCTGGCTCAACCTTAATTGAAATGACGAACAAACAACTTTGCACAACATTGGCTCCTAGAGATATTCACAAGGATATATCTCTAGGATATTGAGTATCATCGAACAATTAAACTGGATGTAGGGTTACTACTGTGAGGAGCGTGTTTTATCTGACCAAATGCGGGTGGGTAGGCCCCAGATATGGATAAAGCCTTCAGCAGCCTTATGGTCAAACTTATCCTCTGCGCCGTAGGTAGCTAGTTCCTCAGAATAGAGAGCATTAGCGGACTTACGACCGACAATCATGGCACTGCCTCTGAACAGCTTTAGGCGAATGGTGCCAGAGACACGCTCTTGGGTCTGCTCGATAAAGGCATCAAGCGCGGCTTTGAGGGGGCTAAACCAAAGGCCGTTGTACACTAGTTCGCTGTAGGTTTGTTCGATACCACGTTTATATTGAGTGACTTTGGCATCAAGGGTGAGACTTTCGAGATCGCGATGGGCAGCAATTAGCAGCAACAGGGCGGGGGTTTCGTAGATCTCACGAGACTTAATACCAACGACACGATTTTCAACGATGTCGAGACGGCCAATCCCGTGATTACCGGCTAGGGTGTTGAGCTGGGTAATTAGCTCAACCGGTCCTAGGGTATTGCCATTGACCTTAGTAGGAATCCCCTGCTCAAAGTCAATTTCAACATATTCAGGCTGATCGGGAGTATCAGCAATAGCTTTAGTTAAGGCATAGACGTCTTCAGGGGGTTCTGCCCAGGGGTCTTCGAGCACGCTAGCTTCAACGCTGCGGCCTAGCAGGTTGCGGTCAATGCTGTAGGGGGATGACTTTTTGACTGGAAAGGTAAGGCCAAACTGTTCGCCATAGGCAATGGCTTCTTCACGGCTCATACCCCATTCACGAGCGGGGGCTAAGACTTTTATATTAGGGTTAAGGCCTGCGATCGCAACATCAAACCGCACCTGATCATTGCCTTTCCCTGTACAGCCATGGGCGACCGCATCAGCCCCATATTTCTCAGCCGCTGCCACCAAAGCCTTGGCAATTAATGGGCGAGCCAGGGCCGTGGATAAAGGATAACGATCTTCATACATCGCATTGGCCTTAATCGCCGGAAACGCATAGTCCGTGACAAACGTTTCTGTCACATCCACCACCAGCGACTCCAGTACCCCAGCCTTCAGCGCCTTTTTTTGGATCGGGCCGAGTTCCTCGCCTTGGCCTAGATCCGCCGCCAGCGTGATTACTTCTTTTACACCAAATTCATTTTTTAAGTACGGTATGCACACAGTAGTGTCCACACCGCCAGAATAGGCAAGTACAACCCGTTCAGCCCGACCCATAGTTTTAACCTAATAAAAATCACAGGCAACTATTATTGCAGTTTAGGCAGGTTCAGGGTATCTGAATTCTTGATATTTGTGATTAAATCGTGGCAAGCAAATTGTCGGCACAGATACAGCACCCAAATACAAAATCAGAGTCTCAGCTAATTCTATTAACCAGCCCGTTATCATAGAGGTCGCTCCTATAACGGTTTGCCCATGTTTTTTAGTGTTGTTATTCCCACCTACAACCGCAGACCAATTTTAGAAAAATGCCTGCGAGCGATGGAACACCAGGTTCTACGGGGACATACCCAGGTACAAGGCTATGAAATTGTAGTGGTAGACGATGGCTCTACCGACGGCACCGAGGAATGGTTGAAGGCTGAGCATTTTTCCCATGTCAAACTCTATGAGCAAAACCATAAGGGCGCTGCCGTTGCTCGTAACTTCGGTGTGGAGAAGGCTGTAGGGGATACGATCATATTTATCGATAGCGATTTGGTGGTGTTAGATGGATTTTTGCAGCATCATGCCGATGCCCTGACAGAACACTACACCAGTCAGGGAAATGACCAGGTGTTTACCTATGGGCGGGTGGTGAATACCTGCAATTTTGACGACCCTACGTCGGAACCGTTTAAGGTGACAGATTACTCCCAGGCATTTTTTGCAACAGGCAATGTTGCGATCGCAAAACACTGGCTCACCGAGGCCGGTCTTTTTGATGTGCAGTTTACCCAGTATGGCTGGGAAGACCTGGAGCTAGGCGTCCGGCTCAAAAATCTAGGCCTCAAGCTGATCAAATGCCCTGAAGCCGTCGGCTATCACTGGCACCCTCCCTTTAACCTTGACGATCTGCCTCGACTGATTGATGTAGAAATCCAGCGTGCCCGCATGGGAGTCGTCTTTTACCAAAAACATCCCACCTTAGATGTGCGAATGATGATCCAAATGACCTGGCTACATCGGCTGCTGTGGGGATTGCTATCTCTCGGCGGTTTGTTAAATGAGCGCACCCTTAAACCCTTTTTGCAATGGTTGATTGACCAGGGGCGACCTCAACTCTCCTTAGAAGTGGCCAGGATTTTTCTAAATTGGTACAACGTCAACGCCGTCTATGCAGCCTATCGAGAGCAATCATAGAAAAGAGTCTGTCGGCAAGCTTAAAATCTCTTTTCCAGAGAATGGGTAATTTCAAAGGTTATTTGAATTATTTAAATTCTGTAGTAAGTACATCAACTCCCTTGTACAGAGTACCCATCACGGGTGAAGCATGGAGCCATGCTTAATACCTATGATTGAAATTAGTCCCTGACCTAAATCAACCACACACACCAGGATTTTCCTAGAAATAGAAAAATTTGCTATGTTTGGGGGATTCTGTACCCAGAGATACACCAGCTAACATCTGTAGTCGCTAGCTTGTTATGAAATAAAACCTATTAGAAATTTATAACGTCCATCTCTAATTAGTCCGTACTATGCATTCTGATAACGTCCAACTCTTTCGTATGCTCATCGAAGCAGGAGCTCAGCCGGGAGAAGATTTCTCCTATGATCTCAGCCAAGGAACCTGTCATATCAATGAGCGTGGCTTTATTTTGCTGCAAGCGGCTTTTCCCCACATTAACTGGCATGAGATTTCTAGCGTCGTTGAGCGTGATCTAGACAGTCCGGTTCAAACGCTGCAGCAGCAGCTGGGGGTAGAGTTTACAGCGCTAATCTTACATCGGCTAGAACAACGCCTAGAGCAGCTCCCGACCAATGAAGCGGCCTGGTATGTGCATCAGATTTTGGGTGGCGTAGAGCAACGCACCGGCATAGCGCTCTATCAAATTATTCAGCGGGACCTATCTGCCGACATTTGCCAACGCCTAGACCAGCTGCTCAAGCTCACACCCATTACTCCCTGCCATCTCTGGATCGAAGACCTGGTAATGGCTGCCGGAGGAACCGAGGCTGATATTGAATACGAAGGGAGTGAGGTTCTGCTAAGTGAATCGGGTGTGGCGCTACTGACTCAGGTTTGGGTAGGTGAATTAGATATTCAAGAAGAAGACCTCGCGGCTTAATGCTTTTGAGCCTTATTGGCTCTACCTAAGCCCATTGGGGATAGTCGGCATCAACCACAACCATTGCTCCGGTCACATCCACGGATGAATCACAGGCCAAATACAGCGCCGCTCGAGCAATTGCCCGGGCCGCATTTTTGTCTAGTCTAGACATGCGAAAGACCCTTTGGGCTAGCGCGGCTTGACAGGTTGATAAGGTAGCTCCACTCACAGCCACATGGGGCCAAATCAGATTAACTCTGACACCAGATTGGGTCACTCCATCGGCAATATCACGGGTCATGGCCATCATCCAGCCGCGACTCACCCCTTCTACAACATGCATCCCTTTATGAGGATAGGGGACAATATTAATAATTGAGCCTGTGGTTGAACGACCTAAGAACGGTAACGCATGATGACTAAATAAAAAGGCTCCCTGCAAACTTAGACCAACAATCCGTTCCCATGATTCGGTGGTTAAATCAAGTACAGACGCATCATTCCCCAAAAGGCTAAAACTGGCGTTGTTGCACAAAATATCAAGTCGGCCAAAGGTCGCGATCGCATCCTTTACAACTGACTCTACATCATTGGGTACAGTCACATCCGCAGGCAGAAATCTTGCCTTAGCGCCTTGATATTCTAACCGCTGTACTAGCTGGTTTCCTTGAGCCTGATTCAGACCACACAGGACTAACTTAGCCCCATGACGCGCAAACAAACTGGCCAATCGACGTCCCACTCGACAGTCTCCTGCTGTAATGAGAGCAACGCGATTCTTAAGTAGCATTTTACGTCCGTGTTTTTACCAGTTTTGATTGTCTTCTACAGCTTGACGCACATAGTTAAAGACATTAGCAATTGATAGAAGCTTGACAGAACAATAGCTATGTACAATGTAATCCACTAAATACTTCAGCAAATTACATTGTACATAGCTATTGTTCTGTACAATGAAATTTGCTGAAGTATTTAGTGGATTACATTG
>ERZ1740059.1732-NODE-1732-length-10857-cov-70.763933_pt1 | contig 10857 bp, 6 predicted proteins | sample MGYA00581744_ERZ1740059 | MGnify/ENA primary metagenome ERZ1740059 (study PRJEB43018, sample SAMN04849738) | marine metagenome | isolation source: floating plastic debris | place: Pacific Ocean | collected 2008-08-28 | study: EMG produced TPA metagenomics... | reverse complement strand
ACTCTAGCATCCCGGTATCTCTCATTTGAACTTTTTTAGGGTAATTAGCTTCGGACCCTGTGTATAAGCTACCGGTACTTAGGGTTTTTTATTCATTTTACAATGCCAGTAAACCTACCATCATCCATAAAAATATTAAAGGAGTTAAACTACCTGCAAAGACTAAAATTAATGCTTAATATTTATGCCGTGTACTGGTCTTTTATCTCAATGTTCAAGTCTGTGTTGGATGGAAAAGTATTTATAATAATTCTGATATTTCAAAATACCAGAATTATTTCACATGAACATGACATCCCATTGTTTCTGAATATTCAAGCAATAATTCTGGATCCATAATTAATCATGGTATTAAAGTTTGACCAAGCCTGAAGCTTATCAAGTTGCCAGCATTAACCATCAGACATTTCAAATTAGTGACATATTTACTTGTAGCACTGGTCTTTTAGTGTCGGAGTACAGGGATATAATATTATATATACATCTGTATGTCTTTATGTACCCATCATAACTAGGCTGACCACTCGCTAAGATTTAGGACTTACATATTTACATATATCTAGAAATTCAGATTTAGTTGCTATAAGCTTGCAGTATGTCTAGCAAGAGTCGTGCTGGAAAAAAACGCCGGTGTGAAGTGCAGGATGGCTGCAACGAAATGGTGTCTAATACTACATTTTATAAGCACCGATTACAGGGATGTAAAAGACAGAGAATTGATAATGACAATGCTATGCTTCCAGATGCTGGGTGAGTGAAATTATTTTAATGATTTTATCGACATTCTTTGATAAGTTTTGGATGCAGTGCAACCAAAATTGTAATGAGGTATTAAGTTTTGGGTAATAATGGACTTGAATACTCAGTGTAATTGGTCTTGGTCGTCTGTTACTAGAATTTATTTGTCAAAGCTACTTAGAAACGATGCATCATTTAGCTTACAATCAAGGATAAATATGTATAAATGGTGCCCGTATTTTATAAGATGAAATAGGTATTTCATTTGTGGTAGTGTAAAGTTGATTTCAGGTATTCCATTCAACACAAAAATCATTAATGATTCTAGTTTCACATGCCGGAGTCTTGATATGAATGTTTGAATCATCAGTACATATACACTTCTGTCTTGGTTCAGTCACAATTTGTCGGAGCTGTAGATTTAGTTCTCAATCATCTGATGTCTATCCCGATTTCAGTCTGCTAGGATTTGATAATTCCCCAATGCCTCCTATTCTGATTTTTGGGTTTCTTTCGTTACCCTAGTGAGAACATTGCCGAAATTTAAGCTCAATTTTTTTTAGTATCCACTTATTTTACTGAGTCTGATTTGAGCCATGGAACTATTGATGCCCAAACATCTCACACACAAAGTGCCTAACCCACATCTGCTTGAAATATTTCACAATATTTTTGTGTTGGTTAGGTAGATTCAATTGTTGGTTGGTATTATTATTCCAAGATTTTGTACAACAGGTTTGGCAGTTGGAAAAAGCTGACCTTCTGACAAAGATTCCTATGGTTGGCATATTTGTAAATAAATGGCTTGAATGTTGTGCACTATTCAGAGCTTAGCAAATACATTGTACTTCTTATGAAAAATCTTTTGTTTAACTAGGCTCATAATTATTAATACAATACTAGCAAATTATCAATTTTTGATACTTTTGGTAAACATAAACAGACATTAATCAATCATTGTCTACTTTGAATTATGAACCAGTCGCATGTTGGCGGATTTTTGCAACTGGTTACCTTAATCCTAAAATCTGTTAATGGTAATAAAATACTGTAAGGCGACTGAGATTGACGACTGAGATTGACGTCAAGGAAATGGAATAATTTTGGTCTCCATGTCATCTTCAAAAATCCCTACCATAAAATGAGCCTCAAAATGAAGCAAAGACAATGTGATCTATAAGTATATTACCCGGTATGTATTGTTTTGGTGTTTCCAATTATTAATGTTGGGATGTATTATTGCAGGCATTCTGATATACCCTTACTGAGTACTCAACAACAGAAAATGGATATGCTAAAACCACTAAGAATGATACTTCTCACTGGTTTACTCATAATTCAGAAACTGGCAGGATTATCAGACCGTGCTATCAGTCTCATAATACGTTTTATTGTGGCCTTCCTTACGCTATTCGCTGTGACCCTACAGATTGATGTCCTCCAGCTGTTCGCAAAATCAATTCCAGTGACCTATCTGTCCGTACGTAAACTTCTCGGCCTAGACGGTAATGACTTCAAACAATATGCGGTTTGCCCAAAGTGCCACTCACTATATCCAGCAGATGATGTAGTATCAGGCAAAGTGAGTAAATGCGGGTACATAAAGTGGCCAAGCCATCCACAATGGAGAAAACGGAAACCATGCAGCACGCAGCTTCACAAAGGTGCATCAAGAACTCCAAAACTCATCTACAGCTATAAAAGTGTGAAGTCGTATTTAGCCAATCTGGTGAAAGACAAATCATTTGTAGATAAGTGTAACTCATGGCGTACCAGACATATTAGAGACAATCATCTAGCAGATGTTTACGACGGTGCTTTATGGCAATCCCACAGACAAGGATTTTTGGCAAGCCCCCATAACTTTTTCGGACTAATCAACGTGGACTGGTTCCAACCATTTAAGCACACACCTCACTCTGTTGGTGCAATCTATATGACTGTTCTCAACCTTCCCCGCAATGAGAGGTTCAAGGAGGATAATGTGATGCTGATCGGAATATTACCTGGACCCAAAGAACCTGAACTAAACATTAACACTTATCTCAAACCGCTCGTTGATGAGCTTCTCGAACTTGAACAAGGAGTCATGATGAATGACTATTCTGCAATGGGGAACAAATATCGTTTCCGTCTCTTTGGATGCTCCTCTGACCTCCCAGCAACTAGGAAGCTTGGAGGATTTCTCTCTTTTCATGCTAAGCAAGGTAGGCTAAGGCTTATTTTATGGTAATTTGGCCCATCAAAAAAACTGTCAGTACGATAAATAATGCCAGTAATCCAGCTACTGCATACAATGGTGAATAGTAGTAACCAACCCACCTCTACTCAAAATATTTCACTCATATTTTTGTGCTGGATTGGTAGGTTGAATTGTTGATCAGTATTATGATTCAGTCAATTACGCAATTAGTTTGACAGTAGAAAAATGCTGGCCTACTGACAAAGCTTTTTATGGCTGGCCTATATGTTGTAAATAGTGATGACTTAAATGTTGTGTATTATTCAAAACTTAGCTAACACTTCTTATGAAAAGATCTTTTGTTTAACTAGGCTTAAAATGATGATTAGGACCAAATTTTCAATTTTTGATACTTTTGGTAAACATTATACACAGTCATCAAATCATTGTCTACGTTGAATTATGAACCAGCCGCATATTGGCCGATTTTTGCAAGTGGTTGTCTTTGTCCTAAAGTCTGTTCATGGTAATAAAATAATGTATGGCACCTGAGATTGGAGTCAATGAAATAGAAAGTTTGTGGTCTCCATATCGTCCCTACCATAACATGAGCCTCAAAATGAAACAAAGACAAAATGCTCTATATTGGGCTAGTAGAAGTATATTATTAGCTATTATGGTGAATAGTAGTAAATTATTTATTGCATAAAGAATTTAAATTTAAAAGTGCTTGATGTATGGCCAGTACAGCTCAACTTGTATCAGCATGATATCCTCATGCATTTGAGAAAGATACCCTACCCATATCATTTGCAGAGCAATTGAGCAACACTACAAGTTAGCCTGGCCCTTGGCAGTCAGCCCGGTCTAACTTGTATTTATGACTTAGATACAAGGGCTATATATACGGATGGTGTTGCAGTTGTCACAGATTTGTTAATGTCAATTACTGTGTTGTGCTGTGAGCTTTTTTGATACTGCACTGACATGGGTAGATTCCATTTTGTCCAAATAATACTTTCAGCTGGTGATTACAGCAATTAACCTGTTTGCATTAGAACCTAAAACTCCTAATTCCTGCCTACACTGTAACTGATGAGGAAGATTAGTCTGCAACTATATTATTCTAAACAAACTGCAAACTGCCTGCCCTGCATGTTGCTGCAAATGTATCCATGTATCTATGTAATTGGAAAATAATAATAAAAAATGTCTATGTTTTTTTCAGGATGTAGCAAGTGTCTTAAACAATTCCCACGACAAGTGAATGAGACCGGTAAAACTAGAGGAGATTTCTCAGGATTTGACCGACAAGCATGGACATCGCGACAGGCAGCCACACACAAAGAAGCTGCAAAACTGGCACAACTATCAAAAACTGAATCTGAACGAAAGACTTTGGAGAAAAGTGGTGCCAGATGGAGTGACCTTTTTCGCTTGCCTTATTTTGACCCCATTGATGGACACACTATCGATCCAATGCACTGTATATTTCTCGGGATAGCTAAGCATATGACTAAGATGTACATCAAATCAGGGATCATCGACAAACCAGGTCTCGTTAAACTCCAGGATGCTATAAATAATATACGTGTCCCATCTGCTGTTGGACGAATACCGAACAAAATTTCAAGTGGTTTCTGTTCTTTCAGCGCAGACCAGTGGAAAAATTGGACACTTATTTATAGCTCTACCGCCCTAAAACCAGTTCTCCCAACAGAACACTACAAAATATGGTTGAAGTTTGTACATGCTACAAGCATCCTCTGCCGTAAAATTGTGACCTCTGCTGACATTCAACTTGCCGACCAACTGTATCTGAGCTTCTGCCGAGATGTTGAACATAAATATGGAAATAACTTTGTCACTCCAAACTTCCATATGCTGTGCCATCTAGCAGATGTAGTCAGGAAATATGGACCAGTATACTCCTTCTGGTGTTACAGCTTTGAGAGGTGATTAAAATCATAGCATGCAAATGTGTGATTTACTAAGTTTAGACCTTTATCAATTGCAACATAATGACAAATTATGAATACGGCATTACATTGATTAGTTTGGTACTGACTGCTATATGAAATGATTTATTTGGCATTGATTTACGTAACGTAACGATTTGTATAATTATGTGGGTTCGAATCAAAGCAGTTGGATTGCACAAAATTCAAAGTTAATATCAAAATGCTTTTTGTGAGCAAACAGCCCATTGCCCTGAATGATGCAATGTTGTTGTCTCTTTAATATAGATAGTACAATAGTATAGTATAATAATACAGATAATCATCACAATGTGGCACCATACACATGTGATAGCCTACCACTCAGACCAGATATGTATGATTATGAATTGATACATTCTTCTGTTTGCAGGTATAATGGATTACTTGGCGAGTATGCAGTCAACAATCACAATATATCCGTACAGTTTATGAGGAAATTTCTTGTCAGCCACCAACTTGCCAAAACGGAATGGCCTGCATTAATGTCAACTCAGCTAATTGATATTCTAACTCCGCACACAACTCAGCGCGGCACACTATCAGCTGTTGGAAATGACATAATGGACCATGCAAACTATGCTCTTGCAAACACGATGCCTTCTGATCGTTTTTCGCTCCATTCATCCGTTGTTGATGGTTGTACAAACTTTGAAAGTCACATACAACTCAATGGCAGGGAATCATTTTATTTGTCTGAGTTTGAGTATGGCCGCTTGACTGACTTTTATGAATCGATATTTCCGGCAGGCGAAACACCTAAACTGTTACGACGAGTTGAACTTGTAAAATCTTTGTGTTATTACGGCGAGCATTTCCAATCTGACAACTCGGACAGGGTAAACTGTAACATTATTAGGGCCCGCTGGCTTAAAGCTGCATATCCTTTGTGCATCGATCTTACTGAGAAATTTGCCAGAGCAGGATTTATCAACCGTATCATCATTACAAAGTATTTGCTAGCAGGGATCGTTCGTTCCATAATCTTATTTGACATGGAGTGGTTGAGCATGCATGATGATCCGTATAGCTTTGGAAATCATGTCCAAGTTTATCACAAAAGCTCTTGTGAACCGGGCCGCTATTCCTTTCTTCCCATTCAGCGTATTCTCTCTAAATGTGCAATCAAATCTTGCCGTCACGATAATATAAATGTTAATGTGATAATACCTCTGACCGGAAAATGGGCGCTTTAGTCCAATTTTGAAACAAAAAGGTACTGAATTTTTTGCTCCAGATACAGTTATATTCAGAGACTCTATATCCAACATCTTATATTTAACTTGATTTATGAAATCAAAGCTTGTACCTACTATTATAGTTATAGCCTCAGTGATACAATTATCTTTCAGTAATTTTGATTTAAATTATGATCCTACTTCTCTATTATGTGTTTCCATTCATTATCACTTTTGTTTCATTACCATCACCAAATAATATTTATGTCTTTTGGCCATAATAACGCTTTTGTAACCATGTATATTTTTCCTCATATTTTTGTCCTTATGGAGTCGGTGGTGTATAGTGCCACCTGAGTTCATCTATCATCATGGTTAATCTCATGCGATTGCATGGCAGGATTTTGTTCATGCTGTCATTTTAAATAAAATAACGAGAGCAGTTAATCCATAGTTTGCTTTCTGACCGCAGTATCCTCAGTTATTTTGACATGACATGCTCTGTGTTGACATCTTTCATCACTGATTAATTAATGAAAACAAAGCTTGTACCTTTGGCAAATATGAGCAAATTCTAATAAATTATGACTGAATTTGGTGACAGCCATGCTAAACACACAATACAGATAATACAAGCTGACTGACAAACTTTTTGTGCCAAAATAAATGCGACAAAAATTATTGCCCGATTCCGGTTGCAAATATTATTTGAATATTTCTGGCACCAGATATAGCCTACATAGTACAATGTTGGTAATCCTTGGAAAAACTTGCTCATTGTCTCTGAATTATGAGTCAGAGTTAGAGTAGGGCTGGATCGTAAACAGACAAGAATGATAATTATGAGTTTGCATAAAACAATGCCAATCAATTAGCAAGAAAATTTTGCAAAATCATGAAAAATCAGCTTAAATTATTTTTTATAGAGACAAACTATCTGATTATAAGCCTTGAAGTTTCCTTAGCAAATTTGAATTCCATGAAAATGTTAGCTAGCTGATCCTTTATGTGATTTAATCTTTGAAGCTCATAATACAATGTGCTTTGCTATTGTTCACAGTACCGGTATTCATACATCCACAATACTGCAACACAGCACTTCAAACGGAAAATGGATAAACTAGTATAAGTGGTAGGGAATTTTAGCTTGGATTTAAAAATATAGCTCAAAAATGAACAGTTAAAATTTCTCATTCTGAGTAGCTAAATTAAACCTCTGAGAAAATTTTCTCCCTTAGGGAAGCTTCAAAATTTAATTGCATAATCAATACTTTGATATACCCTGCGCTCAGAGACTTTAGCTAGCTACAAGTTGAACTACATTGTACCTGGCCAAAATCTCGGTATCAAGTTTCAGTAGGCGTGCTTCAAAAAGCGGAAAGAAACGGCTAGAAGTGTTAAAATGTCTGTGATTAATACATTGTATGTAGAGGACGTGTCATAATGGCGCATATGAGAGCGCTGAATTGTTATGCTCTGTGTAATGATGAGTGTTACGGTGTCAGGTTGGGCTTGTTCTCTATCCACCATTGATCATGAGTACGTATTGCACTAGGCAATTTGTGAAAAGAAAACCCCTGTTAGCAGGATTTTTAGATGTGTCTGCCATTTTTATTTCAGATACCATTTAACTGAGTTTTCTCCACTATAACGTGAATAAAAAAATGTTATGGAAATGTGACTTCAAAAAACGGCAACCTGTAATTAGTTATTACGGCTTTCATACTTTCATGGTATAGGCTATGCCGTATAAGTTGTTGACATGCCATAGAATGTTTTATAATTTATTAACACCACAAAACTTTTGTGAAGACTGAAATTTTTGCTCAACTTGTGACGGACTAAGTCAGACAGAGTCACTCCACAGTTAATTACACACACAGATGACTGGTAGACAGCTTCTCTCAGCTTTACAAACAATGAGCTTGAAATTTTGTTGATGACCTTAGCTAATTTTAATCATTTGTAACTGTCAACAACAGAATATTACAGATTCAGTTTTAGATCAACGCCCGTAGGAACAACACCGTTTATTTATTATTGTACCGTCATGGCTAACCGTAGAACACGGCTTAGATTTAACGAATCAGATATTGTCGGTGCTGTTGCTCAGAGAACATCAACACCAGCCAGAACAAATAATGGTAAGGGTAATTTTCAGCTTACATTTATTTTTCTATTCAAAATTTCGTTTGGCTTTGGCACTAAATCAGGGTGATTCAGATAACTCTTAATGCCATATCTTATTACAATCCAAAAATGCTGGTCCGCAATTAATCTTGTTTTGTGTAAACGCCTAATTGCATGAGCCAAAGTTTCTCTGCTGCATGTTCCTATGTGGTATGTTTCCATTGCATATAAAATACAATAGATGCAGATTTTTGACTTACGTAACAAATTTCACACACTTGGGTTTTCCAATTATAAACACTTGGCTTTTTATCCATATTGTAAAATACAAAAATATTTGTGAAATTAGCTACTTACTAACATAATTAGCCCCCTCAACTGGCAAATAAGCCAAAATATGCTTATGGATATATACTTTTTTGTACAAAAACCGAATCATTCTAAAACGGTTTAACTTATAATCGGTAATTATTGATTTTATCCAACACAAAATTTCTCCTTGATTTGTTATATCCATTCTCGTGAAATAATTTTTGTTGTCCTCTCCTGATATCTGTCGGCGGAACGGGCTTTGGATATCATTGATATTTTAATCATAAACATGCTTTCACAATTTAATAATATTGCTACTCTTTGTTTCAGACGAGGGTCGATCATATACAAATATGGACAGTGATACTTCCTGGAGGGGTGAGCTGACGCCCTCTTTATCTCTCAGTGGTATGAACTCGCAACAGGAGATGTACGAGCATATGAACAGTCTATTACGTACAAATGAGAATCTATCACAGGAAATAGTCAATAAGAATGCAACGATCGATCGCCTTGAGTCATCGCTTCAATCACTAAACAAGGAACTGTATGAACTGCGAACTCGAGTTGCAAACCAGACAAAGTCAACAAAGATAGACAAGCAACTATCTGCCACTGTCAAACAAGCTTACGCTTCTCTCGCTGATTCTGAAAAGTTTCATCTGGCTGAACATTTTTTAAGTCCACATAATATCTCTACCAAAACTCAACTGATTCATATTATCAGGGAAGACCATGTAACTTACACTGACCAACAACTTAACGATCATATACGTGCCAAATATACTAACGACCGTAGGAGAGATAAAGAGGTATCAAGTGGCACCACTACAGCCGCAAGAAAACGTAAAATGAATGCCCGTCGCCACAGTGCTTACAACTCTAGACTTACTATTGCTAAAAAGAGGAATATGCACACAAATCTTATGGCTGGCCTGACAGCCCATGATATGTCTGATCACGAATCAGATGGTGACGATCAGTTCATAGTAAAAAAGCCAACATGGCGCTCCGAGCAAGTCGACCAGGCACTTAAACAGCTTGATAATTTTGCTCCGCTCGTTAGAAAACGTGTCAATGGTTCTCCTTCAAAACGAACCAATGCTTGTGACAATTAACAGAAAAAACCCGGACTCACTGTGCTAAGTCTAGCTGCCTTGATGCAATAAATTTGTGTTTTCTAGTTTGTATTTATATAGTTTTTTTACCTCATTTTGTCATATGTATCCCCGTAATTTTGTCACTTTTTTTGCTTGCTGGTAGTGAATTGTTGTAAGCGAAACAAGTAAACATTATTTTCATCGCTATTAACTGAGCTGTAATCTCTGCCTAAACATTTCTTGTCTTCCATTTTGAAATTTACAAGTTGTCTTGGTATATAATAATAATTATTGTTTCAGACCGTAAGTTGGAAAATTACAACAATGACAATAGCTCGTAGAAGCTCCAAAACTGAGTCTCTTAATCTGTCATGATTTAGGTGCTACAAAACAACAAACAATATGAATACCTGTATCTTGCCACATTGCTTGCTTTTGCTATTAGTTCAATTACTACAAAACAATTGATTTTGAAAAATGCCTGAGGTAAATTGATCGATTGATTCTTGTTCAAGAAAAAAGAAAAATTGGGCAGAAATTTCTGCTTCAAATTGCTAAATTAAACATATACGTATCTCCAAAGCAGCAGCTATTTAGGCAAAATTTTCGTAATCTTTTTTACACAGTATTCTATACTCTAATGAAACCAGTCTGCTCGAATTAAGGTGTTATTAGACTAAAGTTGGTTAGGAGAGAAGCAGACTGGGACTTTTTGATATGCCAGTTTGCAGTTACTCATGCTCATGAGTTATTAAATACAAACATGTAAAAATTTATAATATCACAATCATTGTTGAGCAAAACTTGCTGTACATAGTTGACGGTTTGAAATCTTAGCTGGTAATGCATGTGAAGTGATATTTTATCATACTAAAGTTCTCAAAATCAGCAGTGGAAATGCAACTCCAAAACTTTTATATCTTGCCTGCCCCAACTAATGGGATAACTGATGAATTATAACTAAAACAAAGGATAACCAAGCTCTTAGACCCTGAATAGGATTAGAGGGATATGTTTGGTTAATTATTGTACAAGAGTAGGATAATCGCTCTTATGTATACTTGTCCCTTTTAGGATTGCCATGTGATAAGAACACCTCATTCGCAGTGTAATTTGGATATGAAGAGTGTCTAGAATTATGTCATTCAACAATAGAATTAAAATATCAAGTCGGCGGTGGTAATGCCCCTGATTGTTGACAAATGATCACAAGCATAATT
>ERZ1740059.1731-NODE-1731-length-10859-cov-37.983987_pt1 | contig 10859 bp, 9 predicted proteins | sample MGYA00581744_ERZ1740059 | MGnify/ENA primary metagenome ERZ1740059 (study PRJEB43018, sample SAMN04849738) | marine metagenome | isolation source: floating plastic debris | place: Pacific Ocean | collected 2008-08-28 | study: EMG produced TPA metagenomics... | reverse complement strand
TTAAAGAATTCAGGCCATGAGAATGTGTTGATTGCACATGGGGCTTTCTATAGTTATGAAGAGATGTTTCACTCACAAACTTATACTGACAGGCAGCTCCAAATATTTTATCTCATACTTCAGTTTTTCAGCACAGTTTGTGGAGTTGTTTCCCTTTTAGGTTTTCCCCAAGTTTTCTAAGCTGAGTTTTAAACCTTGCTTTGACCTTGCAAATAACGGGGGTTTTGATGATACTCAGGCTAATTGTCAATGACGTAGAAGATTCCTGCATCGTGATTGGACAGTTGTCATGTAAACAAAAGAGCATGCCGCACATGTTACAATTTCAATAATCATCAGCAGTTAGTTGTTTGTCATTCACTCTGCAGTCATTTATTACTATTCTCTGCACCCTGCAGCTATTAATCTCATGTGAATCCACTACATATACTGAACAGCAAATAATTTAGTCATTCACTCTAGACTCTTCTATCTATATACTTCTACTACTACATAGTACGAACTGCTCTTCTTCTATAATAGTAAACCATTATTCAAATGTTATTGTTGGATTGGGAAAGCTGCTGCTCTCTCACTACTGAACTAATCAACCTTACTGACTGTACTACCAACCTAATTACTACCAAACTATGTCAGACTTAGAGTCACTGTCAGGATCATCATCAGGTACAGAGGATTCTGAACACTCATATGCACAGGAACCAGTCCAGTATGTAAACTGGGAGAATGAGCCTTGGAGACAGGTGGAAGTAGGTGAACATGTGGAAGATGTTCAACAACAAGGAGAGAGGATTGATGTATGTAACATGAGTTAATTACTTATCCTGTGTTATTTGAGCTCACTTTTCTACAGGGTATTTCTTGCTGTTCAGACTTTGTTTCGTTTCCCCCCCCTTCTCAAGTCTTATCCTGAATGGAAGTTATTAATCTCATCTAAGGAGCTTACTCCTATATTTATTTGTTTATCAATTCTAAAGGCTATGTCTTGTCATCTCACTACTTGACTGTTGTACCGGGTAGGCTGTTTGTCCATAGCTGTAAACTCCTGCTTGTCGTAGTGGGCTTGACATGCAACCAAATATTTTGAAGCCTTTTTGCAGGCTTTTGTCTACTAAATTTGTCAGGCCAGGACATCTTTAATTACATGAAAATGGAATCTATTGCTCATGGGGATGGCTTTCAACTGCCGCAGAATAAAGCGCAAACTTCAGAACTTGGGTTTGAGGTTTACATGTATGCCGATGCTACAGAAGGCTTTTGATCTAAAAATTTTGCCCACTGATTATCTACCTGTATAATATGGACTGGAGATATCTGTGCTACGTTGTGAATTTCATCTCTTTTCCGAGAGAGACCTGCCAGGTGTTTACTCATATAGGCCTGGAATATTTCTCACAGTCAACTGTTATGTTAATGATCTTTATTGTAGATACCCGACGACAACAGTTTTTGCCGCTGTCACCACATCGGCCAGGCTGATGGTGCTCGACGCTGTGTTGACTGGCACAATCAGTACATGAACATGTGCTGTATGGACCATGACATAAAGGACAAAATGAGGGAAGAGGAAATCGGTGCTGTTCTCTGCGTTTGTGACACCGAGGACATCAAGGATTTGCTAAAACCAGCTCCACTACGCATTATTTACCAGAGCTTCACAATCGCCCATCGTAAGTTACAAGCTTTAATGTTGGAATGTTGTATAAATAGCGTATCATTCTCTTAGACATGGCTATGAGTCGAAGTTTTCATTATTACATAACCATGTACATAACACCATCTGTATCCGTTGTGGTTAACCATTCCTCATACCATAGGAGTGCTTACATAATCAGGGAGGCTAAGCCTCAACAGATGCAGACGGCAATGACATAAGTCGGTCATTAAATACAGTCAGTCAGCAATTGAAATTGCAACGTGATATATGAAACGATGAAGACTGCTCAAAAATTATATATCAACAGCTAAGGCAACTTATCAGTGGTGAAATAACATTTTAAAAATTTATATAACATATTATTTTAGCTCAACAATATCCAGATGCACATACTCTTGTACCCAATGAGCACTGGACGGCAGAGGCGATTCGAAGACTCAAAAACAAGCAAATGAGGATTGCTGCATACAGAAGCCTTGTGTTCTGGGCATTCCCCTATATCAGGAAAAAGCAGAGAAAGCCTCTCCCATCATGTATCTATATGCTGGTGAGAGCTATGTATCCGCCAACAGAGGATGACGAGCTGTTTGCAGAATATGACTTTACACAATACGTGCCAGAGGCAGTTGAGGAAGATTAATCTTTGCAATTTCAATCAGTAACTATTGTAAATAACCTATGTTATTCACACTTTACTCCATTTTTAACTCACTACCCATTACATTTCTATCATACAGAACATATTTGTGACAAAATTTCCCAGCCTGTTATTATTGTAAATAAACTTTGTAAGACACCTTTAGTACAACTTCTATTTCACTTCCTAGGCTTATGATGTGGCAAAATGTATTTTGGTTTCTCAAGTGTCATTATTACAAACCAACTTTGTATTGCACAGGTCGCAATGGATTTCTTCAGTCAACTTAGCACCAGACTGTCGTTAATGTGTACACACTTAGAAGTACGTGTAATCTTGTATGGTTTTAATGTATTGTGAAAATGCTCTGCAAGCGACTGTTGGATGTGAGGTATATAAGTGTTAATATAGGAAAAAGCAGCACAAGTTGCACAAATTGTGTAAACGTAAATTGCGTAATTGCTTTGTAAATAGCTATAGGTTGGACAGTAAATGTCGACTATGTGGTGTAAAACTGAAAATACTAAGGAAAAATAGCAAAGTTTTTGTTTGTAGGTACAATCACAAATTGAAAAGTGGATCGTGCCAGAGTTTCTCTTACAAAATTTACATAACAGGTATTCACATGAAATTTACAGATGGCTTATTAAAATAAACATGGAAAATGAAATGAGCATAAAATCAGAGAATAGGGAGTTATGTCCTCCTGCGGCCACGTCCTCTGCCACGCCGTGATGCAGCTCTTGTGCCACCACGAGATATTGGTAGAGTACCTTCTGCTGTCACTGAATCTGATTGTGCCCTTGTACCCTGCAATCCTCTTCTTGACCGTGATCTCCTTCTAGAAGCTGTGCCAGTCTGTTGGTCTCCAGGCTGAGCTTGCTCCACTGTCATCATTGAGCGTGACTGGCCTCTTGTACTCTGCTGGCGTCTTCTTGATGCTGGTATCCTAGATCCTGTACCAGCTGATTGGTCACATGGTTGTACCTGCTCTTGGAGCACATAGTGAGGCTTGTGTTGCAAACCCCTCCTTCTTTCCTCTTGTGCTTCCACCAATGACTGTATGGTACCATACTGTGGTCCTGTGCTGGCTAAAGAAGGTGGTTCTGCAGGGATGGCTGGTGTGGATTTTTCATTCAGTATCTTGGACACTTCCATAAAGAGCTCATGAACATAATCTAAAAGTTTGAAACAGTACAGCGTACTATTATATTACAGTCGACATGTCATATAAAAATGTGGCATTGCAGTGTCTGCATTTGAATCACACATTACCCATCAAGTTTGGATTCCACATTTACTCTGTCTGGTATGCATTTCTTTCACTGGTAAGTCTCGTAATTGACGCACCGATTGAGTAGTGTGACATTTGTGTCACTAAATCGTAGGAATCGTCTGAATAGTTCAATTCAGTGACACTTATATATGCGACCTGGCTTGATTCAAAATCATCACACAATAGCCACCATTTTAGTACAGACTCATTTTGGCTCAGCTTACCATATGTTGGGTTGACTCGGATATATTGAATGGTGGGCTTCAGAGCGGTAGCTTTACTCCTTACAACCCTACGCCAAGGTGTCACCCCGTCTGCTTTCATTCTGATTGGCCTGTTACAGTTCTCGTTATGGTGCAGGACTGATATCTTTACTCTAAATCAAAAGAGAATAAATGTTAGATTATATTACGCTCTAGGCCAACCTTGTTTGCACATCCCTTTCCAATGAATGACTCTGTCAACAAAAACTTGTCCTCAGTAGGATTTGAACTAACTGGCTCCATGGAGTTGATTTTTGCTGTTGCTTACATGGCGCCTGTAATCCAAGACGCATTTTTCATCGCAATGATTTGAATACCACAGAAGTACTAAAGTCGCTGTGCATACTAGGTGCCACACAAATACTGAAAATCACACCAAAGATATGCAGCATTACACAGAACACAATTATGGGCAGTATGTGAACAGCTCACAAGCTCACCTATCTGACATTCCTCGGTGAGAAAATCCTTCTGCTTTTGGTGCAGCACGGTTGATGGCAGCGTGAAAGCTCTCCAGCTCACTGGTGGCATTGGAGCTGGCTCTACTGATGGCTTTCAGGAATTGGGCGTCGAGAATGATCTTCCGCAGCTCTATTGCCACCTGATGTTCTATATAATAGCAACAAATAAAGCTGTCATGTCATCTGTCAATGGCTGTAAGTATTATGTATACGGTGAGGAAACGACAATGTTAATATGCACGAATGCACAGAATTGGTGTAATTGGAGCAAGCAGGGAGTAAAAAATTACTCATTGTATGAAAATATTATACACCGCAAGCAATGCACACTGACACTGTTTTTGTAGCAGATTCGCAGACTGACTAAGTCAACAATTCACTCGGAAGAGCCGCTTTGGATAGCAAGGTAAATTATCAGTATACCTGACTCCAGACTAAAAATAGTCTGGGAACTCTGAAACTCACCTGGATTAATGTAATCTCTAGTCCACACCTGACCATCTTCATCAATCTTAGTATCCTCCAACTCTCCATGTAGGCACTTAGGGAATGCCTCAGACTGATGGTTGTGGATATTACAGACGTGGTTCACTGAGGACTTCCACATTTCTGTCCTTTTCTCACTGTACTTGTCTGTGGTTTCAATCGTTTTGTAGAGATGGTTCACCAATGGTTTTGTCCATTTGCCAACCTGTCTGTAAGCAACTCTCTTAGAAGACAATTTGTTCAGCTTCTTCTGAAGTCCTGTAATATCGTGAAACACAGTTGTGAGTGAATATTTTTCACAAATAAAAATTGTACATTTATCCAGTTACTTTCAAAAACTAAGCTTCCCAAAGGAACACTTGTTCGTATATATTCCCCTACTCTCATCGTAAGATTTACCTACATTCAGTGATAGAGATAAAAAATAAATTACGTGTTTTGACACTGAACATACCCTTTGCAAGATGCCAGGTATCAAAGTAATGTTCCACATCTTTCCATTCCCTCTTGACATAAGCATTGATGCTTATGTGTCGGTCGGTCGTCAGTTCACTCACTTGAACATTATTCCTGCTCATGTAGGCCTGGCATCTTTTTAAACCCTCCAGTTCCATAGCTGAACTTGAGGTGGTCTCTGTACTCTGAATATCAAAATAAAAGCAGGTTTTACAAAGTGTTACAGCCCAATACAATTCAGATGTGACAAGCATAACTGCGTATTTTTCTGTACTCTATCTAGATGATCAGTGGTGCCCTTGTTCTGGGAGTGAAAACCGGAGTAAATTTCGGATCCACATTAAAATGCATCAGTAGCAGCTGCAACATCATCAAGGAAATCACAAAACAAATAATTATCCAGATATAGCTGGCAAAAGTTATGGTGCTGAATTCAAAAGAAGCAAGGCACACATGTGGCATTCGTTGAATAAAACAGAATATGCACTGCAAAGTTTGAAAAGAGACTGCAAATTACCTTGACAAGCTCACATGCCAGTATCTTGCTTGTATCACAGTCCATGAAAGAATACACACAGTACAAAGCCGAATGACCAGGACTGTCAAACCTGCCATCTCCATTCACTTTCACTGGTCCAGTGTTAGACTCAACCTGAGCAGTCATATGTCGTTTGTACACTCTCTCGACAGCCTGTGAATGAAAACACAGCTACCACCTAAATTCTCAATATACTACAGTAAGCAGCCATCGCTTGATAAAGACTTATAATGGTCAGACATAGCTCAAATTAAAATTTTGGCGAATTACATCAATATACATTATTGGCAAACAAACACCTAATAATTCTAATTCACTTTTAACTTTGATCTATCTTTGAGTGAGCTCCCAAAGTAATTTTAGCTTGAAAATATAAAGTGATTGCTATCTATGATTAAAAGCTTGCCTGCATTCAGGGTCAATTCTGGTTTTTCGTTATGTTGATGAATTTGTGGTAAAGGTAAAGCACTTACTGGAAACAGATAATGTCTTTGGTGGCGTGAGTAAGTTCTCTTTGCATGAACTGCAATATTGACGGATGTTAAAGCTCTCAGTACTTTCGAGACTAAGCATGTTGTGAAAAGAATTCCACCACTGAGCATAACATTAACAGCTTGTTTGGTCACATTCTCCTTGGCGTTTGCCCAATCTCTCTGGTGAGAACATCGGCCCTCAGTACATGTGGTACGGAACTTCACGTAGCACCCACTCTTCTCGACCAACTGAAATGAGTTCTTGCCAGCACACTTTGGGCAGGCTTCAAGTAACACCAGTAACTGTGAAATAGGTACAATGAACTTCTGCTCATTGTACCATGATTCCTCTCTGTGAATAAAAAGAATTGAATGTCAACAAATGCAGCCAAGCAAACAGGAGGATGGCAATTTGTACCATTCCTTTCTTGGATTCTTGACTAGCTACATGTATTTGCAATAATATCAGCGGACCTATTAGGAAGGTAAAAATATATACGAACTGAAGTTATGGATAGTGGATGTGTCATTGGATAAAATTACAACATCTTTGGGTGATTGGCCAGCAAAGCACCACATAGGGTAGTTATCCACTAACTGACATTGATGAGACAACTCTTATTTCTATCAGCAATCAGTCAAAGAGATAAATATGACTTTTACTTATGTGGCTGAACCAATTAATAATGCCTACATATCACAGTAGACTAGTTATCATGTTCTAAAAGTGGGTTGAAAATGCTGTGTCAATTATTTTAGAATAATGCATTGAAAACTAACTTGTGTTTGAATATATGCTCATCCTCTGCCCGGTCTTCTTCAAATTGGATCTCATCTTCAGAATCTAACTCATATTCTTCATCTGTTGGCTCTTCTGGTGTCGTCTGAAATGATAATACACAAAAAATATATAACAGCTGCAATGTTAGATCTCGGACTCTGAATTGTGTTGAGTTTGTGGGATCCGCTATGAAACTAGGTGAAAGTACAACTATCTCCAACCGATCCCAATTATGAGCATTTATGTTGTAAATTTTGCACAGAATCGTTGGGCTACACACTCATAAAATTAGTTATTCAATCTTGATTAATATTCTTCCTGAAAATACTACATTGCATCTTGACATGGCTGTACAATAGTTCAGGACTGCTGGCAAAAAACAGGACTAATACCATCATAAAAGCTTACCACAGTTTCTTCCAACGGGTCAGTTGTAGGAGTTGTAGTATCTGACGCTAGTTCACTGCTCCCTCGTACACTCGGAGTTTCAGGTCTAGCTCTCTCCAATGACTCAGAGAGAATATTCTGTTCTTGGATTACAGGAGAGCTGATGTGTCTTTCTCCACCAATGACTGGTGTAGAAGCACGAGCGGTGAACGGTTCGGCAGTTGAGGATACATGTGGTGATACAACCGGTGCTATGATTGCAGGTGATGTAGCAGATGCAGATGTTGATGCAGTGTGCAGGGATTTGACGGGGGTTGATGTTGATGGACGAGTTGTAACTGGCGTTGCTGTAGAATGACATGTAACTGGTACTGATGGCCTATGTGGCATAGGTGTGCTGCCACTAGTGCCAAGCAAAGTCCCTGGTAATATTCTGACTGGTCTGATTTGTGCTGATGTTGGAATCGACTTGGGCATTCCAACCATAATCTTGGGTAACCCTGTTCTACAATATAAAGTATTTATCATTTATCAAGGAGTCTTTACATAAGCCTAAACATCAAATAAAAAAGAAACATAAGGAGTTGCATATGGCCATAACTCCTTGATCACTTTGATTACAATTTTTTTTGAACACATAACATTGTTGTTGCCTGGTCATTTCTTTCATGAGATCTTATAATTGTTGCAACAAATGTCTTGGTCTGTATGCTTATCAGATTACGAACCAATGAAGACCATGCAGTACATAACACAAAAAAGCTAAAACATCGAAATGCATGATATTTTATCAGCCCTACCGAACCTCGCCTTCCAACCGTAAAATATCACCTGACCAAAATATTATATCATAAACTTATTTAGATTACTCACATGCTAGCACTAGTTTGTGTTTCTACACTGACATAAGTCTTAGGGGTGTGAGGTGTTTTGTCATGAACACTAGTCTCTGGTATGTGTGACTTTACTCCAGTTGTCTCACGCTCTGTAAATAAAATGTAAACATATATGTAAGGCCAGACCACGAGAATAAGATGATCAAATCAAGGAGATAAAATCTAACTCATCGATCAAATCAACCAACCCTGCATGTAGAGCATGGACCATAAAATGGAACTCCAGCCAGCCGCCAGCATAAATTATGACAATATAAATAAAATAAATGCCTCCTCTTTCAAATAATAGCCAGTAAAATGGGTCCTCGTGGGGGAAAATTGTCAATCAAATTGTGATTCCTCTGTGAACAGGGCATCAAAAATAAACACAATATACAACCAGCCCTCCAGCTTGATTTGGCCATTTGCATCATCTAGATCATGACATTTCATTGGTGTAGCCAAATATGAGTGTATCAATTGTACTGGGATCATTTCATTACTCTTTTCCCACCCAGCAACAAAGACTGATGGGTTAAACACACAGACTGACAGTATGCATAATACCTAGGATACTACCCAGAAAAAATTATTACTAGACATGCATCATTGAATAAAGGTTTGCAGTAAATCATTCACTATTTGAATTCCGACCTTTTGCAGAAATATCCAAAATGTTTGCTTCATGTTTGTATGGTTTGATCGCTTTGTCAAATTGATTTTAGTTGTAGCTGAAAAGTTGTTGACAGCTCACTACTAAAATATTACGTACAAGATGTTTGTCAATATTCACCTCGTACAGTGAGAAAAGTTGCATCAACAGGATGAGGAGGGGGAACTGGACTGCTTGGCTCACTGAAACCAAAAAGCATCACAGCTGATGTGTCTGGTGTCTGAAAAGATGTATCAGTGGTATCATCCTCAGCCAACATCGAGGTTGTTGGCTCACTGGATAGCATAGAAGCTGTAAGGTCAGCAGCAGTTGTCGACTGAATTACCACGTCAATACTGGGAGATGGTGGAGAGATTAGACCAGTAGCGTCAGTGTGTGGCTGTTCGGCACTGCTTGTCTCAGTGGATAGCATAGAGGCTGTGAGGTCAGCAGCAGCTGCGGTTTGAATTACCACGTCAGTACAGGGAGACGATGGAGACATTACAGCAGTAGTCTCTGTGTGCGGCAGTTCGGCACTGCTTGTCTGTTGTGGGTCTGACTGGTCACCCATCTTTGCAGACTTGGGTGTACTAGCTTCTCTAAAAGATCAACAAGAAAGTTGAAAATCATCATGTCAGTATTTATCCTGAAAATCCTGAAAAGTTGAACAACACACTCACATATAATACATTTTATTAAATTACACCCTTCCTCCTTCCAAGACTGAATGTTCAGCCAGCCTGATCTGACAGGCCGAGTATTACCTCAGAGCTAGATGAAATCAAATAGAGCCTAGCAGGGCAGACTGACCACTCCATTTCTGAAGGACGGAGTTTCAGTAGGATTAATAGGATCTATTGTGCAAGTAACGACAGGCATCTATTGTGCAATTAATGACAGGCGTTGCAAATGAATTGCAGTCAGATTCCCACACTTATTTATAGTGAATGGAATAGTATGGTAATGGGATTTAGCAGTAAAATATTTCATCAAAAACATTATCCTACGAATTGGATACTTCATCAATATGGAAACACTTGATGCAAGATCCTAAAATAACCTGTACTGTGAAGGGTACGAAATATAGTAGTTCGGTTCCTTGTCTTTATATTTCAACTTCAAACACACCAAAGCATTCTTGATAAGAGCAACATCTTTGACAGTGAACCATAAAGCAGTAAAAGTTGCATAACAGCACTTGTACAAACAAAAGGCTCAGCAGTAATCCAAACACCGGTGGTAGTTAGAGTATCAAATTTTATTGGTACTAGCTCAGAAAGTTGCATAATCTGCTAAATGCTGTGGTTGAGGTGGAATTAACAAAATGATGAATCGTGATCCCCGTGGTCACAAATGCAGCCAATATTTATTATGGAATACATGGTTTTGGAGCTGTTGATCAGGAACAGGAGTGAATTAATTTTTATGCCTTACTCTGATGATTCATCGATGAGCTTCCTCACAATAGCCTGTCTCTCCGTTCTCTCCAAAGTTGTTTTCAACTTTCGCGGAGTCAAATCATGGTGATGATCAGGAACATGGATGGATGGTACTGCAGCAATCCTGTCCACATACAACCTTTAGAAATGAAGAACATCATTACTGCTCAAAAAATACACCAAGTGACAAAATGCAGTAAATAATAAGAAAATTCGGTGAATAAGGTGAAATTTGAGAACATGCTTACCTGTTCAACGTAAAAAAAAAGAAAACACGGACAAATTGAAAAAAAACAGCAAAACATTTTGTCCTGATCTTTAGTTTACGAATCACAACCTGTCTTTGATCTTCCATGGGGTATGGAAAATGACAAACCTACCTTATGAATCACAATGACTAAATGACAGTATGACACTGCTGACTGTTACGTTGCTAGATAAATGACTTTGGTATGAATTTGTAGGTATGAGTGTCTGT
>ERZ1740059.1730-NODE-1730-length-10860-cov-8.755761_pt1 | contig 10860 bp, 4 predicted proteins | sample MGYA00581744_ERZ1740059 | MGnify/ENA primary metagenome ERZ1740059 (study PRJEB43018, sample SAMN04849738) | marine metagenome | isolation source: floating plastic debris | place: Pacific Ocean | collected 2008-08-28 | study: EMG produced TPA metagenomics... | reverse complement strand
TGCACTACATATTTGACTATAAAACTGACAGTGAAACCAGTGTGTTGCTTGCACCTTAGCCACACTACAAGCTTCAACTATCCATACATGCCAGACTTCTGCTGGAGTCTGTGTTTATCTGGAATCTGTGACTATTCATCCCAAATTGCTTGTCCCTAGTCCAAACTCCCAAACCCTGATCACAAATTAATAATCAAAAAACTCCAGGGACAAATCCAATGGGGACGATTTTTCTTGTTTCCATCATGTTTATATTTTTTTATTTTAGGAACCAATACGCATTAGACAGCCTGCTTTGTGAAATTCATGCTGTTCAATCGATAATAGATTATTTGTGGACAAGACTGTGTTATGGTGAAGTAAATGACCAAGAACATTCTCTGCTTCGGTAAGTGGTACAGTTGTCTCATACACTTTGATTTCCTAGAAATATGGGATAGATTTAGTCGACATTGTAATAGCTGATGCATAAGCATAGTTACCGAAATACCTCACCGATTGTATAAGGCCCATACCTTGTATTGTAGGTGAGGGTCATTCACGCACCCAATTTCAGCCTTTACCATTTTTTCCTGACATAACACAACTTACATCCATGCAAATTAAATTGACAGGACTGAAATAGAATAATGTGCATGAAGCATTTTTCATTCACTGATGCCCCTTCACTTACAAAACTGGCTTATTATACCCTACACACAAAAAGTATTCATCAGCACTAATTTTCGCTAGTTGAAATAGCTCATTTTTAAAGTAGCTTAATTCACTCTATTTATATATATGATATGATGGAGGAAAACCAAAGTAGTTAAAATAAAATTAGCTAATTTACCTAGTAATGTCAAAAGTGTGAAACTTTTTACTAGCTAAAATTAATGTGTCTAGGGTAGGTGAGATGTTACAATTTGTATGCCCTCAGATCTTTATAATGTCTGTATTGGAGTTGTACCATCTTTGATACATCACTGCACTGTATGACCAGAGCGAGGGGTTGGAATTCCACCCTACCTTACCACTACCTACATTTCTTTTCTTGTCTTATTTTGCTGGATTGGTGAGCTTGTATGTACATTTTTATGTCATGTACACTGCAATTCTTGAGAGATACGTGTAGGTGTGGGCAAGGTGCTAGGTTTTCTGAAGAAGATTGAGGCCAAGTGTCTTTGCTACTTATAACAGTGTGCTATTGATGTTTTTTAACCAGCATTGCTCCAGATTGTAGCAGTATGTAGCCTCAAATATAGTGCTGTTCAACAGCCATCTGACTCAGTGGTGCCTCCCCGCTTTTACTATGATAATGAAAATATCAATCTCCAGCATATTAGTGTCCTGACTGCACCCACCAGACGCTGGAGTGATGATGTGGATATGCTTGTGGTTGTGAGAAGCGCCACTGATCATTTTGAGAGACGTGATGCTATAAGGCTTACCTGGGGTAAGAACAATAATACTGTCGATTTTTTCATTTCCATTGTCAGTTTGACTTTCGTTACCCCGGCCAACTACGGTTCATAGATGTGCAGGATGCGTACGCGTGTGGTAAGCTACATGCTTTTATGTGGACCATGTTGATTTATTTAAAAAAAACTGGGTATTCTTCCAGGAGACACCAGTAGGTATGACAATCAGTACAGAGTGGAGTTGTTATACTTGGTTGGGAAATCACAATCCTCGACTATCAATAAACTGGTGTACAGAGAATCCGATGAGTGTAAAGATATGTTGTTTGCTGATTATTTGGTAAGCATATTTTGTATCGTGACATGGTATTATTACAACTAACAATATTGCGACCATTTCATGACAAGCATAGGCAACACTTTCATACTGAACCATCAACACCGAGATGGCATTTTTTCGGGGTTTGGTTTTGGACCCTCAGACAATTAAGACAGCTGTCAGGGTTACAGCTTAAAATCTGATATCTATGAGTTAACTCATCAGAACTGTGGCATTTTAGCTTAGTAGGCGTGAAGAACATCAAGGACTTCTAGAATCCTGAGATTTTCTAAACTGGGTACAATTGCCAATCTTTAAACGACCAAAAATAAGTAAATGAGATGTAAATTGACTTTTGAGTTGAAAATTAAATGAAAGCATAAATGTTTAATGATAAGCATCACGTAAAAGATTTGTTGAGGAGATTATAATTTTTATTGCAAGTTAATTAGAAGCCAAATTGTATCATGTGTAACCCACTTTTGAGTGATTTAAAATGTAAATAAAAACCTCAAGTACCAGTTATTGGAAAGCTGTTGCATGCATAATGCTATGTTCAATCTCTTATATTTTCAGGACACATATGCAAACCTAACTATCAAAGATATAATAGCATTTGACTATGGCAGACAGCATGCAGGTAGATACAAACATTTTGCTATAGCGGGAGACGAAGTGATGTTAGATATCCCGGGTAAGATGTGATATATGCATAGAAAAAAGCCTCGAACCATTTCAAATTTGTTTATCAATTGGAGTAAAACCTATTGTCTTTCTGGAGATAGTGCAGCTTCTGGATGTCAAAATGTTTCGTTGTGTCAGCAAAAAGTATCAAGAAAGTGTTTATAATGTTTATTTTGGTGTGCTGAGATTATTTTGGTTTGGGTAGGTTAATTAATAATTGTCTTGCTGAATTATAATACGCTAATATTAACCTCATACTGGCTAATGAGACTTCCACATTTTGAGTGTCATTATAGTTTTATTGCTTGAGCAATGAATATTTACACAGGAATCCTGAATAAATTAGCTCAGAGGGAAACTATCAGGATGTCCCCTCAGACGGGAGAGGGTCGGAAGGTTTCATTCTGCTATGAATTTCCTTGTTGTACACCTGTCATCAACGACTCAAACTCCAGGTAGGACATAATAAAAAATTATTTTCTAGGAGTGCCATGCCACTGACCGGCCTTACAAAATTAGTCTAGCCAGATTCGAGTACCATGTAGGTTTGTAGAGGTTGAACCTGGATGTCTAAATGAATAACGGCTATTTCACAGAATTGAATTACAAGGACGTAGTGGATGTATTCTGACAATAATATTGTTTTAGCAATTAGTTAATAAACTCATGAACATAGTAGGTTACCAGAGTCTGGCTGAATTGCATTAGAGGTTATGACTATTACGCACATAACTATGAGACGATGTCAATGACAAAATTTCGCCTCAGTATTCAAACATGCAATTCTAGCTAAGCAACCAAGTCGCACAATAATATTGATAACAAAATGTGATTATACCCCTGATGATTGGACCGTAATGGATATTATGGCCTCTGCACTGTGCCAAGGGCCACATCCACACTGTATAACATAATTAAATATGAAGTATGACTGCCACGATCGGAAAACTGGTATTGCAATGAATAATTTAGCTAAATAGATGCAAATATTCTAATTTGATTATCCAGATAGAGTATTTTTGATGCTCCGCGTAAATTCATTAATATTCCCTGATCAAAATAGTAAGAATACAAATGGTGTTATAACACTCTCCATGTGACAACGCAACCATCACATGACTGACAAAAACTCGTAAGTAAAAGCCGCTTTCCAAATTTTATTGAAATTTTTACCCCGACCTGGATTCTGAAAACTTTTGGCATGTGGATTGTTTTTAAATTACAGTACTCTCATTTCGTCATGCCAAAATTCATGATGGTGTGAATAATTTATCCTCATTGACATGGTGCTGATTGTTGTTTTTATTTTTGGCTGAGGCATTAATCCATTTTGCTCTCCTTTGTTTTATCCTTGAGCTTCGGTCTACTGTCTATAAAATGTTGAGGTCATTCTAACATTTTATTATCATATCACTTATTATGTAGATACATCGTCCAAAACGGATACTATGAAGGAAAAACATATCCGAGATATTGCTCCGGAACTTTCTTTGTGATACCGAGCGGCATAGTATCGGAGGTGTACTACGCAATGCTTGACACACCATATTTTATGCCTGATGATGCATGGCTTGGAGTGATTTGGGAGAAACTCAATATCAATATAATAGACACTCACACACATTTCTCAGGTATTAGCTCCTACAGAAAAGAACTGAGGATAGTAAAGCTGTTTACTTCTGGTAGATTTGATGAGATGGAAATATTGGCTACTATTCTTGACTACGCATATGATCATGACGACATACCCACAAAATTGATAGAAGTTTGGTTTGCTTTTAAATCCAAACAAAAACAGATTTCATCACAAGTATATGCATGGGTGATCGATGAATATTGGATAATTTGTTTTATGATTTTGATGATAATTTCTTGTGTAACTTGCTGTCTCAAAACAAGGAATTATCGTTGTTTGGTAGCTACAGGAGGATTTTGAACTTCCTTGTTACGTGAAGTTGTTTTTATATTCATTCACAACTTGTTATGTAATGTTACCAAAAATTGTTTTCCGCGAAGGCTTTCCCAGATGATACATTCCAATTTTACGCAAGCAAATATGCACTCAAAATTTTGACCAAGTTACTTTACAACAACACCAGTTAAGCTTTGGATAATGACATGTTTTGAGCTTTTATGTACTGCCAACAGGATACCAATGCGGGACAAGCGCATATATGATATGTCTTGTGGGGACGTTTCCTCTGTTACAATTGTAATGATGGGTGATTAATAATAACTATCTTTTAAGCAATTTTCCTACCTTTGGCTCACCTACTTGTTAGTGCCCATATATTTGTAGTTAACATCTTTGTTTGGACAACTTGGTAATTGTCGTAGTGCCTTACCCGAAAGATATGATAAAAAGCAGTACAGTCACAGGCCAAATCATGTTTATAAATTTTTGCATATTAACCCATACTACGCTTAACAAAAACCCAGCGGTGTACACTCATGGCACAAGAAACTTTCCGTGACTCAACGAGATAAATAACTATTCATCTTGTTCGTTGCGTGCATTCAGCCTTTTGCTTTGAGTTGTCTTCTCTTCTCTCACAGCAGCAACAATGATTTCAGTGCTCAGTGGTGATCAACAATAATAAAAAGATTATTATAAAATATAACCAGGCACCAAACTGATGTCCCATCCAGATTTATGATGTCATAGCTATTATTTTCCTTATAAGAATCTGGAATTTGAAGTCAATGACAGATGAAAGACAGTCAGAGTGGAAATACCTGAACATAAAATCATTTATGAATTCATTGTCTTCAGTTGCCCTTTCATGACTAAATCCTAAAAACCTTGGTCATGACACGTACGTAAGTGTGCCCCATGCCTCCTATTATGGCCTAAACAGACTGCTGCGGTTCGACCCGCAGCCCGACAGCTAAGATAGTATTTTATATGATTTTCAAACCGCAGATCAACCGCAGCGGTTTATATGTTTAGGCCATAATGATTAATACTCAAGTTTTTAAATTTCAAGGGTCACCAACACCAGCTGTGTGGAACATCCATTACAAATCCGTAGATGGAATAGCTTTGGTAGCTGGTACTGGGTGGCATCTATTTTAGGTTTCTGGCTCATTAGATTTATCTCCACTGTAATGCACTCAGCTAATCTTATCTAAGTGTTAGAGCTGCTGATCTGTGCATGATCTGCGCATGGCCTTTAGTAATACTTTATTAGCTGCAATGTCAGTGATGACAATAAGAACTCTTTTTTATTGACCAGTTGACTTGTTTGAAGGGGTTTGAAGTAGGTTTATGTCCAGTATTGTAAAAAATGGGTGATCAAGTTGTGTGTTGGGTGTGCACAGCTCATGAGGAGAACCTGCATGTAAAGACTCAGGTAGTGATTCATAAAAAACAATCATTGTTTTCACGCATTGATTTATTATTACAGGAATAAAAAAAATCTTGCTAGATATCGCTGTTGTGGAGGCAGATATGCTAGTGTTTGCTGCTTTATTAAGAGACAGCATGTTTGTTTTATGTTTTTTTTTTACCCTAGGATTTAAACAATCAATGAGATAGGTACTAATGTCTTATTTGATATTTATCCCATTGAAACAATTGAGGAAATAACATAGCTTACCCAAAACAAGGCTGTGTCTGTGGTGGGCCAGAATACATGAGGTTGGCATCTCAATTTTCTGTCACCCTGATTCATAGCGGCGTATGACACATCAAAATAATTGTGCGAGTCAGGTACATGCTCTGCATAGCACTTGCCACTTCCAAAATTTGTACAAAAAATTCAGTTTAATTAATTAAACTCTTTTTATCAATTTTGGTTCTGGTACATTGGGAATGCGACAGTATAGATGAAGCCCACAGTAAATATCCAGAATGTTAGAAAAGCCTCAATGAATCAAAATTATAGCAAGGGCGCGCACCTGGTTGGCAGCCAGCCCAATAATTCCCCCTCCCTCCCGTGATATTTTGAGCAAGAATTACATCCACCTTAAAAAACAACTTTCCTACTGAGATTACCAGAAACGAGGGGGGTTGTCAGACGCATGGATGTTGGCAGTTAAACGAGTCAGCGGTGCATGGTGCTTGCAATAGGATTGCTATTGCACGAAGAGAGCATGCCCATAGGAACTGACCAATCACATTGCTTGATGAGAGTATAACAACCCATTATATAAAGCTGGTTGTAATAACTGTTGGGTGTTTAGAATTAGTTTCTCAACACCAATATCCACACCGGCGTTCAGTGCAATATAGGATAGCTTTTACAGCTCTCCCTATCCCCTGTCTTCATATCACCTCATCAGCCGCTTCACTCTCACTCACCCCACCCCATTTATTCTCACAATGTCTGAGGAAAAGTCGACAGCAAGTCAGGTAAGAACTTACATGGTACATGATGTTATCAGATACTGCTCTGAACTGATAATTGCTCTGATACTGCTCTGATGATTTTTTATGAAATAAAACAGAATTTGAGGTTGTGCTTCTTGATACATAGGTCAAAAGTACACCAAAAAGTTATCTTTTTCTTGTGTTACTGTAAGAAAAACTGATAAAATTTGGGTTTGATTTCTTATGACACTATTGACACTCTTGGCACTCGTATTATAGCCTCTCATATACAATGCATCTGAAGGAAATGGAGGAGAGGTATGTTTAATTTTGTAGTGGTCTTTGGTAACCAACACTATTTCTCTTATTTTCTTTTCACCAGTGTAGAGTAGTTTACCAATTTAACATGGCTTAGTGTAATGTGTATTTAGTTCACTCTACTTCAATTGTACGGTGGACTGTGGTACCATTCTCAAACCTCCTTTTGCACTATCTGTTCATATGGTCAATCGGTCCAATCGGACATGTATTACGTGTATGGTGTCGTATCTAACTGAACTTGAATTTTACATGAAACACTTATTACTAACCTGGTAATTGCCACAGAAAAAATACACTAGGTTGGTATTTAACTTCACTGCGTTTGCTGCCTAAAACACCTTCGATCTGTGGCACACCCAAGTGGCCTTGGCATGAATGTCTATTAGAGCAATAATTAATTAATTATTTAACTTATTAAAAAATACTATATAGGCCCGTTGCAGTTAATCTTGCACTACCCCATAGCTGAGATTTCATGTGTAGATGTATGTATATAAACAAAAGCGGCAAAAAACATCATAATATCAGCCCAGAGGGGAGAACAAACACCCGCCGCTATACAATATTTCTGCACTATGGAGAAGTGATGTTTTTCTTCTCCAAGAAGTCAATACTAGGATTCTCATTCTCATTCTAACAAGCTATTCCCATGTTAATGACCATTGTAAATAAACTATTGATGTCAATGAAGAGCAATATCCCTGTTATATGCATACACAAATGAAGAAGTGGATTGTATCCTAAGAAGCGGTACTGAAAATGTTTTATCTTCGCTTTCTATCCAATGCCCTAAAATAATGTGTAGTAAAGTTTTTTTAAATTCCGGTTATAGGTACAAGGGTTCACTGTCTGCAATCAAAGTATCGCATATCATCCTCATCAGTCAACACTCCATTCACTATGGCCCTTTACTGCCCTGGTACTATTGAAAATAAAATTGAGGATGTACACAATTATTGTTTGTCCCACCTGGATAATTTATATCAATTGCTCGACTTTTCTGAATGTGTTCTGTTGTTGCTTGTAGGTGGATGGCAATTACAGGAGCAGGGCGGACTTAGACTATGAAGACAACCCTCCTCCATATTATTCCTCTAAGGTGAGTTAAGCAACCTCCGATACTTTGGACAGACTCATCCCTCAGACAAATACACAGGCGCCCTATCAAAACTTGTATTTGTCACCAGACTACTTGTCTGACAGCTGAGACCAAAACTTCATAGCCTTTTTTTTGGAATTTCACTATTCAACCTGAACACAGCTACCCTTCCTATTCTTATGTAGAAACCAGGCTGTGGCCCAACATTTTTTGTCCAGAATTGATGAAGCCAATTATAATTTTTATGTCAATCAAAATATTATGCCTCCCTTCCTCATGGCTTTATGACCTTGTTTTAAGCTTCCGTCCTATTACATGACTTAGCACTTTTTTTTCCAAAATGCCCCAAATGTAGTAATAATAAATGTAAAATACACAATCATTTCCTATATGCAAACAACTTCCTATAAAGTGTGGAGGTAAATACATAATGATAAATGACCTGCTTCCATTTTACAGGAAACTCGGTTACAACACTCATAATAATTGTTTTTTTTTTCGCTAATAAGCCCGTTGTTGAAGATGACACTATTAATGTGGTGGTATTGACACGTCATTATTGTAGACCTGTCATTATTCGGAGTTTCATTGACCTGTTTTATTTGGGATTTTTGTGGACATGTTTCAGGAAGATAATAAATCTGAAAGTACTGCAACGGAGCAGGAAGAGGATGACCCATGGTCTGTAACTGATCTTGTAGATAAAACTGTACCCTGGAAAGGTAACAATTATGAAACATAGAATGAAAAACAATTTCATTTGGTTGTTAATAACTATGTAACCCATGTTTGTCTTGAATGACCTGCATGCAATTTCAATGCAATGCGTTTAATGATAGATAAAATTCTTGAATGCAGTTATATGATAAAGATTACATGAAAGAAAATGTAACTTGCATTTTTTTTTACATTTTTAGATTTGACCACCGGGGGCAAATGTAAGAGAGTGTTGTGGAATTATATCTTCAGACAGGTGTTATTGATCGGTCTGCTCTACATGTTCATTTGTTCTCTCGACTTTCTCAGCTCAGCTTTCAGACTTCTTGGAGGTAAGAAGAAATCAGGAGAAAAAACAAGCTAATGTGGTCAATTATTTATTGGGGGAAGGGGTTATTATCATCTACCTATTTTCCACATGTATATATCCATGCCAAAATGACAGGTGATGGTAATGTATCAACTGCATTAGTCATTTTATGATTTTTATTTATTTGATCAATCATTGCATAACATGTCATGTCTGGTTGACAACCCTTTGGCTAGCAATATTTTTATACATGTGGAGTGTACACATCTTCAACTTCCAGTCATTGAGAGGTTAACATATACACATATACATTTTTAGTGTATAAAAGTATCAAAATAGACCTGCTGTATCATATGATTGTACTGGTATCTTCTGGTACACCATCATAACAGCCAAGTTACCACACCCGCTGGCACCCCAAGTCACCACTTGCCTCTCTTAATTAATTATTCTAATTCTAATATTACACATCTTCTACCTGGTGCCATATGGAGCGTGATACTGAGCTTTCCTAGATCGGTTTGGCAACCATTGACATGGAAATTACAGTAATTCATGCAGATGCCACAAAACTTGCCTACAATCAGTAAAATTTAATGCAGAGTTAGTTATGCAAGAGTTAAAAAATTAACATAAACTTGTTTTTGCTCAGAAAACTTGCCAAGTCATCACCGATGATCAGTTTCATAATTTTGAGGGTCACTTGAATGATGATAATGATAAAATTAAATTCACGTTTATTGTAACTGAGGTATCTCTTCTGTAACATATATGCATTTTGTATGTATTTATTTAAAAATAAAGATATTTGGTTATACATGTACGTAACTCATCCCTAGCAAGCTGCTTAAATGATGAAGCTAAATATTCAACTAATGTGTCACCTTTAGGGGTGCAAAAGTCTTTAAAATGATAATTGTATATTTTACTGCATTGATAACGTTAATGTTTCTCTTACAGGAAAAGCCGCGGGTCAGGTATTTGCTGACAGCAAAATTCTCAGAAATCCCATTGCTGGCCTCATGATTGGCGTCTTAGCAACAGTTCTTGTACAGAGCAGTTCCACATCTACTTCTATTGTCGTATCTATGGTGGGAGCAAGATGTAAGTATCAGTGACGAATCACCAGTCAATCATTTTCACATGTGTCATCAGGTTGAAATTTAAGGATTGGACACCCATGACGTAAAAGGAAAAAAGTGAAAACTCCATTCTGTGTAAACTGTCTGTTGAAAAGTCCTTAGGTTTTAGTCATATCCTATTTGTCATGATGGTTATGACATCAGGAGAAAGAAGAGGAAGGTGAAATATTTGTGCTCTGCGAAAACCTTGATCTAATGGACCAAGAATCTTTCTTTGTCCAATCTTTTTGAGGTGTCGCTTTTACTGGATTTAAAAATCTCGCATGTTTCGCTGCCACCCAACAAGCATGCTTCCCACGTGGTCTCAGTAGAAACATACGACTATGGCACCATACTCTAGTTGTAGCCGGCTTTTGATAAATCAATAATGTCTATTGAATTTGATCAATAGCCTGCTGACTCTAACACTACTAACCCTATCCGCTGTCAGACAGCATTGGGAAAAAGTACGTGCATTGATGTAAGTGCAACATGTAAGCGTATCATATGGACGCCTCGTGTCCAGTCCGTGATTTTGAAGTTCATAATAGCTTTATGTATAGACGGATCAATAAAT